>Ga0123354_10012043_pt1 | contig 13387 bp, 11 predicted proteins | sample TergutLab28metaG_2_FD_97872 | JGI IMG/M metagenome (GOLD analysis project Ga0123354, IMG submission 97872) | Labiotermes labralis P4 segment gut microbial communities from Petit-Saut dam, French Guiana - Lab288 P4 | ecosystem: Host-associated > Arthropoda: Insects > Digestive system > Gut ... | reverse complement strand
TTTCACTTCTTCTATGCTCAACATGTTTCGGACATTAATACATCCATCATCAGGAGCCTGCGACTTTTCTGTTGTATCACCACATTGGTCGTGTGTTCTTGTTTCGATGTGTGTTGGAGTTTCAGTGTGGCTGGGTTGGGGTGTTATCCGTGTAGCAGGCTGAAGCCTGCTACACGGATAACACCCCAAAATTCCATAATTCAAACCCTGTTATGTATGCAATATAATACTAATGCATATGTTAGCACGTTTCATGCTAATGGTTTATGTAAAAGTTTCATTTGTATTTCTTTAGAAGTTTGTGTAATTTCTACAGGTTTGTTGACACAACTTTAAGGACATATTTGTTACCTTTCTTGTTCATGGTGAATATATTTCTTGCAGGGAATGCCTGAAGCTTGGGCACTTCTGCTCAAGAGTTCAAACATTAGTAAACAAGAGCAGAAGAAGAATCCTCAAGCTGTGCTTGATGTTCTGACCTGGTTTGATAGTTCGAGCAAAGAAGCCAAAGGGTCCAAGTACATGACAACCACAAAAATGGTTGGTAGGTATACTGGGGTCATTCCCAAATGTTCATGTGTATGAATTTCATTGCATCATTGTATAACATTTTTGGTTCAAGTACTAAAGTAATTTCAGTTGTCAGAAGCAGTGTGATAGGTGAAATATAGTAATGTAATAAATGAGTGTTTTAGACTTTAAGTGATGCAATGCTGTGGGAGTTCCTGTCATTAATTCAGTTTATGTATGACCAGTGAGACCAGTGGTAATCGGCGCTGCTCTTAGTTTTGAGATGGTTCATTTAGACAGCTTATATTGGTATAATTAAACACATTTATAAAAAGTCTTTCAGCTCATAATGTCACATGTGAGGAAACAGAATTTAGTGACATGCTGTAATGGACTGACAAATGTAGATTTAATCAGGACAGTACAATTTGCAAGATTTGTTACACCATTTCTTGAGTGTCTGTTGCAGTAATGTTCAGTTCAAAGGATAAATTTGGTAAGCTTAGAGGACTGCGTTGTGACATTACTGTAAATGTTTTCTGCCACTGTACAGCATTCCTATATTATGTTGCACTGTTTTTCTGGTGTTTTCTTTTCTGAGGACTGAATTTTTTTATAGTGTGTAATGCACAATTGTTATGCAAGCGTGTGCTACGTGTGGGTGGTCCTAAAGCTTATTTCTTGACTTGTTGGATGACGATGCAGACAGTTGTTTGTAGTTTTGATAAGTGTCTCTGTCGGACAGTTGGAGAGACCAAGCAGTATCCGATCACTTCTTTCATCCTTATCCTTTGCGGTTGCAAATTTATAATGATCCATGTTACAGCTGTGTAACCTGTGCACTTGAGACAAGAACATTAAATAACCTCAGGAGAATATATTTATTTTCTTTATGGTTTATTTAGTGACATTGTCAGTAACTGTATAAACTAGATAAGGTTGCATCGTAGGATGATTACTGAATAATGAGTCAGAAGGGATGTGGAAGGAAGCAAGCTTGGCCTAATTTGTGGTAGTGCTGTGGGATTTGTGTGGGTAGACTGAGGAAGATCACAAATACCTTGTTCAGGATAGCAGATGTCTAGTCTGAGTTTTAAACTTTATTGGCCAAATCGGACACCCGTGCCCCCTTAAATTTGACTCTTCATGAACAAAAGGGAAGATGCTGTCCCATGCAGGTGCAGGCATGGGTATTTAAGAATGAAAATAGCTCTGGCTACCAGTGGCTACATTGGTATATGAAGGCTGGGTGATTAAGTTTAAGCATGGGGGCTTCAAAATGTGATTTAGGCATTGTTGTACCCACTTGATCGTTATGTTCTGTACTAAGAAGGGGAATAGATATGAATTTTAGATGATTTTACATCAAATGTCATGGCACACAAATGAATATGATAATGGTGAAGGCAGTGAGTTTTGTTTCTTTAGTGTAGAATAGGCCCAAGTGTTTAACGTAACTAATACGTTATTTTCCTTTAGGAACAGTGGATCTAGCACCATCACCTCGGCCAAGTCTGCGCCAAGGAACCACCAACTCAGGATCTAGCCACAGTCAGCACAGCTTGAGCCATCCGTCAAGCAGCAGTCCTTCATCAACAACTCCTGATACAGAGGGAGGTGGCAATGTGACATCTGCAGCCACAAGCAGTGAGGTTGAAGAGGAACCTCCACCACCACCCATTGCAGCTCGTCCTGAAAGAACAAAATCAATTGTGAGCACCAGAATAATTGTCATATTGTGAACCAAGGATTTCTTAAATAACTGAATGGCCGATTCACAGGCATGTAGCTAAGCCTGTTAAGATTGTAACAAAAGAGGTCAGGATTATCTATTTCATGTTTGTAGTTAACATTGTCGTATGAGGGCAAGTTAATTGAAAACCCTAGAATAGCAAAACACTGGAGACCCTGTCATATGTTGCTATATGCATGGTGAGTTATCAGCAGAACATTTAAGACAGCTGCTGTAATAGATACACACATAAATGGGGAACAGTGTTCTGTCATCTCCTTTATTGGTTCATGAGCATAAAAAGCCCATCAAAATCATTCCCACATAAAGATGCAGTGCAGTAATTGTTATCTCTGCAACAGGCATGAAAATGGAGTGGAAAGTTTAGAATGGTGTGTCTAGTGTCTCACATGCACACACACAGCAGGCATAGTGCGTTGCTGGAAGACGTGCACTCAACACAGCAGGAGCAGAACTGAAAAAACGATAACACTGACCCAAAACTTTTTGCACTAAATTGGCTGTTAAAAATATTTTATAGCATACGGATGTCATGAATTCAGCATTTACAGTTTCACTAAAATAAAGAGGTGTGAAAGAAGTAATTGTCCATCTATGCATTCAGTTGGGGTCGCTATCTAAGTGAAGCCTATATTTTGTGATAGGTTGGGCAAGTTTGGGCAAATTAGAATAAAAATTACATTTAGTGCTCATACCAAACACCATTTTTGAGAGGTAATTGAGATATTTTTGCTTGTGGTATACTCCATGTTTCACATGGGAGGACATTTTAAAATAAATAATTTGCTGTGATTTCCAAGGTGTATCAGTCGTGTTTATTTGCAGTAAAGCATATGTTTTGCTAGACAAAAGTATTCCATTTTTAAGTTTCTTAATGTTATTGTGGGTTATGAGTGCATTAAAATTATAGTAGAACTTTTTTTTATTTTCTGCCACATTATAAGTGGTATGTGAAATTTTGCGTTTCATCCAGAATGAAAGGAAGAAGAAGAAGAAATGTCCCTTTTTTTTTTAACCTGATTAAATGTGTGCTGTCAGAAAATCAATGTATTTACTGAGTTTACATTGGCCAATTGACTGGTTTCCCAACCCTGCTGTGTTGTGTGTCATACATCAAATTTTTTTTTATTTGTGAACTCTAGACAAATGAATGCATGTTTATAAACATGAAAACAGTTTATATATATATATAAACATTTAATGATGCAAGTTCTGTGTTTTGTCAGTAGATAAAGGTTACCTGTGCTTCCTTTGACATTATTGTGGAGTTTTGATTTTGATAGACATCTTTACTATGAAAGTAAATGCCATATGCATTGTACACTCTTTTATTTTTTATTTCCCATAAAAATAAGATGCATCTTGTGTTTACATTTATTATGTGAACTGAGATTTTTTTGCTGTTAGTTATTCTGGCATTGATGTCTAGATTATCAATATTTTTATATATGCTCAATCATGTTCCCTCTTGTTGTCACAGTACACAAAACCAATTGAAGAAGAAGCAATTGTAGCAGTGGCAACATCTCCTCCACCCCGGACCACCAATGGCACCCTCGACAAAAACCGCAACAATGCTAGTGTAGGACCTGGAGGAGGAACGGGCGGAGGAGATCCAAGAACTCCTAGTGATAAGGGTCGTAAAAAGAAAATGAGTGACGAAGAAATTTTAGAACGATTAAGAACAATAGTCAGTGTTGGAGATCCCAACAGGAAGTATACCAAAATGGAAAAGATTGGGCAAGGGTGAGTTACTGATTTCTTGACATGTGCTACAAGATGCACATGTACTTTATTTTCATTTTATTGGTGACTCTTTGTCATTTCAGCGAAGATTTTCCTTTATGTAATGGTTACAGGCAAATGCTGATATAAAACCTTGGAAGATACTGCCTAATTCCCTGTTGATCCCCAGAAGTAAAGTCAGTCACATTCTTAACTGGCTAATGCATGTTCTTCAGATGTGAAAAAAATCTTGTAACTTAAAAGTATCGATTGTTAATTCATTGAAACAATGTTTGTCATTTATGAAATATGCCATGAAAACATTACAGTAGTCAGTCATCTTTGTCAACTCTTTTCTGGTTGAATGTAGCGATTTCTCATCCCAACTTCGGAAGTGTTTCAGGCTTTTATGTTGTGTTTAAAAATGTGGCAGTAAGACATTTATCTTCATGATATGTTCCTAACAACAGCAGTTTTATTATAAATGATTTTGAAATAAAGATGAGAGAATAGAACCATTTGTGGATCCTGCTGTTGTTGCTGTGGTCTCTTCCCATCCATGCATACCTTTGTTTCTGCAGTTGCCTGTTTATTGTGCTGCAAAATTTACAGAGTATTTGAATATGACTTACCTGATATTCATGTAAAATTCTAATCTGAAAAGTGTAATGTGAAGGAAAATTATATACCTTATTTGCATGAATATAAGGTGAGAATTTATTTCTAATTTATCTGAAAAAATGGGGTATACCTTGTAATTGCACATGAAGTTCAATTCACTTTTAATTGATTCTTGACCATGCACTGATGGTTCATTATAAGAAACAAGACCAACGTGTGCATATACCAATATGTACATTTATTGTAGTATAAACAGCGTAGCCTCATACATGCTTCAGCCACCTATTGTGACCATCTTTGGGGAGGTGTTCTTTGAAGGATATGCTTTTTATATGGTGTCACCATACATACAACATGAACACACAATTCAGCACCAATAATTTTATCGATATTGTACATTTTAACAAAGATTTAAACCTTTTATTTACAACTTAACATTTTATATTTGTAAATTGTTTGGACGATCTGTGTAATACATACTTCAACGAACACCTCCCAGAAGATGGCCACAATCGGTGGCCGAAACATGTAGGAGGCAATGCTGTTGATAGTACAGTAAATTTACATATTTGTATATGCACTTGTTGGTCTTGTTTCACATAATGGAAGTTAAATGTGTTCTGTATCGATTCTAAGGGATTGGGGGTTTATCTTATATGTAGAGTCATCGTTTATCTAGATAAATAGGGTGGTTCTTATATAAAATCATTGACTGGTTATGAAAACTGGGAAGTGTAGAAAATATTGAAATAGGAACTTTGTATGCTGTGTTGTCCATTATGTGTAATGTGAACTGCAGGTTTCACAATGCCTAGTACATCTGTAGACATATGATGGTGCAACTAAAGTGTCAGTTCAGTGCTTTTTGACAGTTTAATGTGTGTACTGTGAAGTGTGCTGTCTGTGTTTACCAACAGTGCATCAGGGACAGTTTATACTGCTATTGAAACATCAACTGGGATGGAGGTGGCTATCAAACAGATGAATTTGTCACAGCAGCCCAAGAAGGAGCTCATTATCAATGAAATTCTAGTAATGAGAGAAAACAAACATCCCAATGTAGTGAACTACTTGGATAGCTATCTAGTTGGGGAGGAACTTTGGGTAAGATATGTATTCTGTTTGTCTTCTCTTTGATTCTGTACTCACAAGCATAACTTGACTTATAACACAGAAAGGGGGGGGGTGGAGCAAAATTGTCAATGTGTATTAAGAACTTTAATTTATGAAGGAGTCAGATTAGAAAGACAGGAAGATTGGTTTGAACAAATCTTTAATATACACACACCCCTTTACCTGTCTGTTACCTAATTTTGTGATTTCCCATCTTCAACTCAGTAACAAAAGTAACTTCTTAGGTAGAAAAAATATTAGAGGGGCATTTGCACCCCCTTGCCCACCCCCAAAGTTATGCCTGTGTGTATATTTAGTTTTCAAAAGGCATGCCTATGAAGAAGCAAAGAGAATGGATACTGTTTTTGGAAATAGCAGTGAACATCAGAATTAAACAAATGTTGGTGGCTACTGACCATTTCATGCCTGTGGAAAGGAAGTACTGTACAGGCAGGTCTTGTTTTATGCCTGGGTTTTGTTCCTGTAAAGCATCATGCAAAACAAACATATAATTTCTATTTACAAAATTTTATTTCCTGGGGGTTTGGGGATTGACAACGTCATCCTTCATAATGTATGACTGTAAGATTAGCAGACATACGTATCTATAGAGTATATACGTACAGTATATAGACATTTCTATACAGTACACATACATTTCTATACAATGTATTTATTTATTTCTAATGCAGTAAAAATGTAAGAGATGTGGTACAGTTCATTCCAACAGGACTATGACAGTCTTGCTACACAAATAGTCCCTGTTCCATATTGTTAACATTTAGTGTTATCTGAACAATTAGCTCTTTCTTTAATTTTATCAGCATTATCATGAATTGTCCATACACTTCTATGAGCAAATCGAACATTGCGGCATATGTCAGCAATTAATTCACCTTTTTCAAGTTGGCTTATTATGTCTAATTTCTCTTCAGTACCAATCGTCTTTCACTGATTTTTCACTTGGATTGCACTTGGTGATGTAGATTTACGTTTCTGACTCTTGTTGGTAAGAAAACCCGTTGCTCTTGAAGAGGAAACTACTGACCTGTGTGATTGTATTACCAGCGTATCAACCCCTACATGCGACTGATGGCATGACAGTGACATCATTTTCCGCTAGCTTCCTTCAGAAGATAAGTGCGGCCATGGATCATCTATGCCAAATTGCATTAAACCAAAAATTATTGCTTAAATTTGAAAAGTAGTGTATTTTAGTCATGTTAAAGCAAATTCATGGAAAAAGAAATTGCATAAAATGAGGGCTGCCTATATTTATTCACATAACCTCTGCAACCCGAATTTTGGTGATGAAATTTGGTAAAGCAGTCCGGTTACAGGCCCGGAATGGCCCAGAGGGTCCCAGGAAGTTAAGGTTCCCAGATTTTGTGACAACAGCACAGGATGGTGGTAAGGTTGTCAGCCTTATGCACCGGCTGCCTTTACCCCCAGGAAATACTCCTGGTACTCATTTCTGTTAGAGGCTGAGTCAACCCCAGGGCCGTAATGTGATCGGAAGGATTTTATGTCAATGAAAAATCCACTGACACCGGCTGGGATCAAACCAGCGACCTTCCAGTTTGTAGCACAGCACCTTAACCACTGTGAAGAAATATGGAGAAACTGGAAATACCATTTATTTACCTCGAGCTGTTGGCAGAGACTTTTGGTTAAACAGATATGAATGTAAATAATTAAGTATAGGTAATAATCCCTGTAACAAGGTACTTCACATACTACAGCCTATCCATGCCAAGTAATATTTGTGAGGTTTGTGGTCACAGCAGTGTTGATTAAGAATGGAGTCTTCTGGGATATTATGCCATGTTGAATGGTGAGTAGTTACCAACATTTTGAAAGAGCCTAGTGCCATCATATTCAGGGTCAAGCAGTGCAGTAGGCTGACCCTGAAGGCACTACATGCCTACAAAACATTGAGGTTAACACAGCATAACTAACATCCCAGAATATACCATCTGCAAGTAATACTTGCTACATTCAGGGTCTGAAGTCTACCTCATTGTATCTTCACTGATCACAGTAGTGAAGACTAATTGCAGGTCCCTCTCCATTTTCACAGATTTGGCATTTTTAGTCAAGCTTCTAACAGTACATTTTCATAAATTTCCTTTGAAAGTTTTCCATGGTGCAACTTTTCAAAGTTTCTCAGCATCTGTTGTGCACAGGCTACAATATAGGGTACCTATTTGTGCCTCACAGACATGTGAGCAACAGCTTTTGAAGCACTGTGTTTGTGTCTTCTGCTCAATGTGGCCTTCCAAAAGGAATTTGAATGCCATTAGCCATGTGTATGTAAGCCCTGCTGAGGAGATACAGTGTGTATGATGCAGCACATGAGACATGCAATGACTTAGGTTTTGTGTGTTTCTTTTATGTAGTGCTTGTGTACTGATATCACAGCTGCCTTATGAATATTGTGGGAGGTAAACAGTGCATGTCAAAAGCACTCTCATAAAATGTGATGATCTGAAATGCAGGGTGATCCCAATATTCATATTTATATTGGTCACTGTATGGAGAAGTATCCATGTTTATAAATTAGTATGTTTTCAGGAAAACATGTCTGACTCTCCTTGCTCATTCTGTAGAATTCCTTAAATTTCTGTCCATCACAAGCAATTTATTTTGGTACTTAAAGGTTTTATGAATACTTTGACTGTACCCAGTATTTCATTTTCTGAATTTTCTTTTATTTCAGTAACTGCTATGCAATAATGACATCCCCTTCACTTGAATAACTCATTCCAGTTATTCTGTAGAGCACTTTCATTAGTTTTACCAACTAAAAGGGTTGTTTTATAAATAAACGGACAGTGTGCAGCATGCACCATGATGACCAGGTTACTTCGTATATGCCCTACGGTTGTTGAGAAAGGCATCCCACAGTTTCATGAGTCCGTCTGTACCACATCCTTAAAAGTCGTGTGGCTGTCAGTGAAGCCAGGATGTGATTGCTTACAGTACATCTGCATCTGTAGCGAAATGCTGGCCTTTGTGTGCCTTTTTCATTGGTCCGAACACATGATAGTCACAGGGGGTTAGGTCTGGACTGTATGGGGGATCTGGAAGAACTTCCCACTGAAAATGTTGCATCTTCTCACAAGTGATTCTGCCCGAGTGGGATCTGGCATTGTCGTGATGGAGAATGACGTCACACGATAACATGCCAGGTCTCATAGCCTTTATTGCACCCCTCAGGTGCTCCATAGTTTCCCCATAGTGGTCAGCATTGACAGTGGTGCTGTGGGGTAACCAGTCTATCAGCAGAGGCCCACAACAATCAAAGCACAATGTCAGCATCACGTTACCAGCACTGGTTATGGCATGACTTTTTTGGTCAGGGAGATGATGGATATTTCCACTGCTGACTCATGCATTTTATCTCTCTATCATAATGCAAACACTAGAACTCATCCCCTTTGACAGTATGATCCAAAAACTCATCTCTGTCTCTCTTTCATACCGCAGCAGATGTTCCAAGCCAATACCCATGTGAGTTGCCATTCTTTGTCACTTAAACTTTTCTGCACCCATGCTACAGAAACTGATATCACAAAACTTATATGACATTGTGATACATTCCATGCTGGTGCCAAGGTGTTTACTGATATGCTGAAGCACTACATGGTGATGACATTGCGCCATTTTATCCATTTTGGCATGCGTATCTGGGTCCATAATATGGGGTGGGTGACTGAGGCATGCCAGGCCTTGCTCCTACCCTCTTCGAACCTCTTGCACCAGTCAGACACAGCTGTATGGTGGAAACATTCATCACCATACACATGCTTCATTTGAGAATAAATGTCCGCTGGTCCTGCACCTTTTGCACGCAGAAACTGGATGACACAGTGCTGTGCGTGCCTGGACAAATCCATGAATGTCCTCCACTGAGTAACATGGTGTTATGCAGAGATCACACAGAGCAGCTTGCTTATGACGTGCGTATCGTGGTCGATAGTGACCACTGTCAAATGGCACAAGAATGATGAGCATTACATTACACATAACCCAACAATACATATTGTCCGCTTACTTATGATACAACCCTCATACATGAGTGAACTGATGATCGTATGATGTGTAAGTTTTTCTTTGCAAATCTCAGATGCTTATTCCTGACCCAAGTATGTGTTAAAGCTGTGAAGAGAGAAAATTAAGGACCCATGTATATATTTATCAAGAGTCCGTGACATTTTTCAGGTATTTCTCTATATGTGTTAATCTGGGCAGTACTGTCATATTTTACATGAAAATGGAGGCATGCCCATTTGTGTGCATGCATGCATTATGATTGAAAAAATGTCCTAGTGAAGGATGTATTTGCAGTTCCTAACAGGAACATACTATTTCCACTCATAACTTATGCATGGTGATAATGATTGTTTGATAGGTTGTGATGGAATATCTGCCAGGGGGATCTCTCACAGATGTTGTGACAGAAACGTGTATGGACGAAGGTCAAATAGCATCTGTTTGTCGAGAGGTGCTACAGGCCTTAGAGTTCTTACATTGTAACCAAGTGATTCATCGAGACATAAAGTCTGATAACATCCTGCTTGGATTGGATGGCAGTGTTAAATTGAGTAAGTTCAGCTTTTGTTATAAATTTATTTGCCAGCGTATAGTTAAATCATAAATAAATGAAGAATAAAATCCAACTAGATGCCACTTATTACTTTATTATGCTTAAGTTAGGCTAAACATGTTTTGGGCACCATTATGCCCATCATCAGGAGCTCACGATGATAGGTTTGGTTACCACATAGGCCATCTGGTTCTCGAGTTGCCACTGGTTGGAGGTTAAGTGCAGGCAGGATAGATGAGTGTCCGGACCGAAGGCTGTAACACAACACAGTCTTGTTACAGCCTTCGGTCCGGACACTCATCTATCCTGCCTGCACTTAACCTCCAACCAGTGGCAACTCGAGAACCAGATGGCCTATGTGGTAACCAAAGCTATCATCGTGAGCTCCTGATGGTGGGCTTAGTGGTGCCTGAAACATGTTGAGCCTAACTTAAGCATAATAAAGTAATAAGTGGCGTCTAGTTGGATTTTATTCTTCATTTATCAAGATGATGCACGGTCCAATATACATCAAATTTAAATTCTAAATTGGAAGTATTTAAGAGATAATGCATACACAAGTTTTAAATGGTTTATTTGTACTGAGGGTGTACAGATGGAAATTTTAAAAGCAGATTTTTTTACTGCAAACACTGTATTCGTATTATTTGCTCTACATTCTGTCATTGTAGACTCTTGAACATAATGGAAAAATGTTTGGAAGAAATGGATGTACAGGTTGCTACATGGTAGCACCAATATTCATATGTAGAACTGTAAAATCTGTAATTGTAGTTGTGGTTGTCAGTTTCCTTGCACTAATTTAAATGCTTTTAGTGATTATTTAAATACCTTCATCTGTGATGTGTAGTCAGTATAGCAACTAGGCTACCAGTTGGATGACTGAGGAATGGTGGTTTGATTCTCGATGGGCAAGAGATTGTCCTCCTCTCTGAAGGATCCAGACTGCCTTTGTGGTCCACCCATCCACCACCTGGGCCCCATGCATCCACCACCTATTCAGTGGATACCAGGGGTACTGTCCCTGGGGATAAAGCAGCTGGTGTATAAGGCTGAGCACTCATCTCCATCTGGTTTTGAGGTTATGAATGACCGAAGCTGTACCCCCACTCCCCCAAATCAATCTTTTCAGGATGTGCACAGGGACAACTATGCCTTTTGTCTTTACAAATCTTTGTTTCAAGAACCCTGAACTTAACGGCTATGAGAACGTGAGACCTAGAAACATAAAACAAGCACATACTGAATGTGACTCCTGTTTCATTCTTGAGATGCATCGTTTCAAATGTGTTTGTGTGCTTGCAGACTGCTTATCCAAATTGCACACTTGTCTGTATGAGTGTAACAAGCAGAGAACTGCTGAATGAACCTTCATTAATTAATACTGGAGAGTTTTACAAAAAGTTGTGAAGTCACTTTGACTTTTATTTCATTTGGGCAGTTAAATGACTATTTTCATGAAGACTTAAACTGCATTTTCATGCAACATGAGAATTTGCATTCTGTTGTGCACATGCGCATAATATCAGCATCCCTGCTTTCCACATGCGCATTTTTGGACCCATGTGTGGATCAGGCAAAAAAATTAAACTTCGTTTCATTTAAATTAGATGTACAAAAAAACTCGTAACTCAGTAACATTACTAAATGAGTGCAATATGTATTATCTGATTTTTGCCCTTATTGCTTGCATTGCTGGGAGGGGGGAATTGCTAAGAATGCAGGCAGCATGCCTGCGGTATCATTAATACAGACATAAATTGTATTTGAGCAGGTTAGCTTAGAAATTACAGTGCTGAAATTGAATACTGGCCATGAAGTTGCTGTGTGAACATGCGTTCTTCATGCTTCTCTTCATTTCATTTTTGTAAGTGGTACAATACTTACTCAGATGACATAATCACTTCGATATTTCATCTAATGAATTGTTTGTATCACATTTGGCCTCTGCAGTTTATACATGACACAGAATATCCAAAGAAACAAACAGCAAGTATCATTCTGCAGAAGACCAATGAAATTTAAATTTTTTTGTTATGACTGAATAATCTGAGTATTTTATGAAGGTATTAATTATACCCCCCTTTTTTTTTTCAGCTGATTTTGGTTTCTGTGCACAAATTTCTCCAGAGCAGTCAAAGCGCACCACAATGGTAGGGACACCTTACTGGATGGCGCCAGAAGTTGTTACACGGAAGCAATATGGGCCTAAAGTTGATATATGGTCTCTTGGAATTATGGCTATTGAAATGATAGAAGGGGAGCCTCCATATTTAAATGAAAATCCTCTTAGGGTAAGGGACAGCATTTTGGTACACTTTCTGTCCAAAGAAAGCAGAAGTGTAGGCCTGTCAGATCAGCATGAATGTTTGTGTGTTTGTGTGTGTGTGTGTGTGTGTGTGCATGTGTGTGGCCTGTCAGATCAGCATGGAATGTTTGTCTGTGTGTGTGTGTGTGTGGCCTGTCAGATCAGCATGTATTGTTTGTGTGTGGACTGTCAGATCAGCATGGAATGTTTGTCTGTGTGTGTATGTGTGGCCTGTCAGATCAGCATGTATTGTTTGTGTGTGTGTGTGTGTGTGTGGACTGTCAGATCAGCATGGAATGTTTGTTTGTCTGTGTGTGTGTGTGTGTGTTGCCTGTCAGATCAGCATGGAATGTTTGTTTGTGTGTGTGTGTGGACTGTCAGATCAGCATGGAATGTTTGTTTGTCTGTGTGTGTGGCCTGTCAGATCAGCATGGAGTGTTTGTCTGTGTGTGTGGACTGTCAGATAAGCATGGAATGTTTGTTTGTCTGTGTGTGTGGACTGTCAGATAAGCATGGAATGTTTGTTTGTCTGTGTGTGTGGCCTGTCAGATCAGCATGGAATGCTTGTCTGTGTGTGTGTGTGGACTGTCAGATCAGCATGGAATGTTTGTTTGTCTGTGTGTGTGAGTGTGTGGCCTGTCAGATCAGCATGGAATGTTTGTCTGTGTGTGTGTGTGGACTGTCAGATCAGCATGGAATGTTTGTTTGTCTGTGTGTGTGTGTGTGTGTGTGGCCTGTCAGATCAGCA
>Ga0123354_10012042_pt1 | contig 13388 bp, 9 predicted proteins | sample TergutLab28metaG_2_FD_97872 | JGI IMG/M metagenome (GOLD analysis project Ga0123354, IMG submission 97872) | Labiotermes labralis P4 segment gut microbial communities from Petit-Saut dam, French Guiana - Lab288 P4 | ecosystem: Host-associated > Arthropoda: Insects > Digestive system > Gut ... | reverse complement strand
TGCCTTCCTTTTTAAAGGAAAAAAGTTGGGCCTCCGCCCCCCGGCCCCCCCCTTTTCCCCTCTTTAACCCAACCCCCCCCCCCCCCCCCCAAGCTTTTACTCCACACCGATGATGGAGGCAGCATGCCCCTCCGAAACTACACGACGTCACATCCCATGAGACCGCCATCTCTATTTTCAACTCCGAGAGCCCCTCGTGTGTCATTCATTGTGATGATGTTTGGTTCGGGGGTGGGGGGTGATGGCATTCCGTGACTGCGAGCGGAATTTAATTATAGGTCTGTACTTGAAGTCAGGCAGAAGTAACATTATTTTATCACTGTGGTATGTCAATATGAATCGTTCGCATGCATGTAATAACATGGCCTCACTTATCATTGATGGGGAAGCCGGGTTTTATAATTGTGGATCCTTCCAGTTGCATACGTGTGAATCAGTTCGGTTCCACCATTGAGGGTTAATCCACTTTCATAACCGTGGATCACCCCAGCTGCACAAATATCGATCATTCCATCTGCATAATTGTAGATCATCCCAGCTGTATAAACGTGGAGTACGCCAGTTGCAAAGTATGCACCTCTGTCGCATAACTCTTGATCAATCCAGCTGCATAACTGTGGATCACACCAACTGCCTAAATGTGGATCAACCCAGCTGCGGAACTGTGGATCAATCCAGCTGCATAACTGTGGATCTCACCAGCTGCATAACGGTGGATTAACCCAGCTTCATAACTGTGTATTACCCCAGCTGCATAACTGTGGATAACCGCAGCTGCATAAATGTGGATCACCCCAACTGCATAAATGTGGATCAACCCAGCTGCATAACTGTGGATAACCGCAGCTGCATAACTGTGTATCACCCCAACTGCATAAATGTGGATCACCGCAGCTGCATACCTCTGATCATTCCCGTTTCATAACTCTGTATCATTCCACTTCCCTATTTTTCAGACCCCTCATTTTCTCCATTTGTTCCTCTACTAATCATGTGTTTGTCTCCTCGGTTCCACGTTCTTAACTTTATACATAAATACGACATGCATTGGATTTTTCTGGCTCAGGATATGGTCTAGATTTAATTTTAAGGTGCGGCAGCCCTGTTGTGCATGTAGAATGCATAACGAAAGAAGTACCAACCGTCGGTGCACAGCTTTTAATCGAAGTTATTTTAACCTTAATTTTAAATTGGGGACCGCGGTAGCTCAGTGGTTAAGGTGCTGTGCTACAATTCGGAAGGTCGCTGGTTCGATCCCAGCTGGTGTCAGTGGGGTCGACTCAGCCTCTAACAGAAATGAGTACCAGGAGCATTTCCTGGGGGTAAAGGCGCAAGGTGCGCAAGGCCGACAACCTACCACCATCCTCTGCCGTTGTCACGAAATCTGGGAACCTTAACTTCCTGGAACCCTCTGGGCCTATCCAGGCCTGTAACGGGACTGCTTTACCTTTAATTTTAAATTGGTTTTACTTAATTATTAATAAATTTACAGTGGCTTTTTTATATACTGTAAAATGTTTTATATGTGTAACATTCATATATACCTTACATAAGGCCGAGATCTCGCCCATTAACTTTTTATAGTTACATATAAGGCTACAGATATGTAATTCTCCTTTTTACATTTCTGATGTTTACAGACTGATGATGGCTGCTTTACGTAGCTGAAACATGTAGCTGCCTTCTCAATCGCGACAATAAAACCTGTGCATTGACTGGCCGTATTTTTGTCGTTATGTATATGGTATAATGCCTGGCTCTCTTGTAACCACTGCAGCAAATGTCTGACTTCAAGTGTCGAGTTCACAGGCTTCTGGGATCTGACGCTGTATAGTTTGGCAGGTAGTACTAACGTTACGGAGCAGATTGCAACCTCCGTCCTCAGGATATGCCCCGTGCCAGACATTGCTCTTTCTTACATTTTGCCAAGTATTTATTATATCGAAGGTTTTCTTAATAAGAACAATAGAATCTACTTAAACTTAGCCTGCTGTTTTTTTAATATTACTGAATTTCTGAATAATTCGAATTTTTAAATGTATCGCCAGGCGTTACAGACCTTTTCCAATTATCGCGTGGCATTTCGGCTGTGAAGTAATCGCCACTTTCCTTCGTTTTATCCACTTTATACAGACGTTGCGCAACAAAATGGACCTGGAGAGTTCGAACGGCCCCACGCGTCCTCCTGTTTCCACATCTCTGGAATGACATCAGCGTGCTGCATATCTTGTGGCCGTAATCCTCTACTAGATAGTTTATTAACTGTCCTTGTGCTTAACCCTTTAGGGTGATTATGTACCAAAAGATTTAACACTCAGTGTACGTTGTGACCACTCTGTGTGTTTATGTGTTTTGTATGGATCTCAGAACACACAGGGATTATTTCCCTGTACGGCATTAACTGACTGGTTTTTATAACCGAGACGGAGAGTGTTTACTGCGCGGTACGAACTGAATGTGTGTATTTAATTCACGTTAATACAATGAAAATTAAACCCTCTTGTCTTGAAGTAAAATTGTCCATATTAGGCTCTTTAACATTAACCATAAATTAAAATTCCGCGTCCCGTATTTTGAAGCCACTGCTGTCTCCATTCTAGCGTCTTCATCTTCACTTTCATTTTTGTATGATTTTTGTCAGAAAGACGAGAGGACGGAACGTTGGAATCTGCTAACAATGATGCTGTTTCTCTCCCACCCCCCTCCCCCACCACATTAAGTGTCGGTCATTTCTTCCTTTTCTTCGCTTTCTTACATTCTTCTACTCTGTTACGTCTCGCTGCAGCCTACCCTCACGCTCCACTTTGTCCCCTGCTACAACCATTACACTCCCAGCGCGCCATCCTCTTCACTTTTACCACAAGGACGAGCGGACACTGCCTGGAAACCCTCAGAGCATTGCGCTTTCCTGTTCCCCGCAACAACAACAATAGTGATGATGAAGGAACCCACCACACGAAGGCAGGCACTAATAGGCTCTATATCGAAAGACAAATCGGTGGACGTCGATTAGTCGAACTGGAGTCAGCACGTAATGCTGCTATCATAGGTCTCAGCGAGTGCATTGTGGCTCACCATAATCGTGTAAGAATGTGACGCCGGAAAACCAAAAACTCTCAGCAAAAAGAAGCTAATCTAGTAAAGCGAAGATACAGGACACAGGAAACTGCTGCCCAAGATATCAAGAACCAACTTAAGTCCATCATTATAATTGAGAAGATAGAAGGACTCGAGAGTATACCAGTGTATGGACAATTCCACCGGGACTTTGAAAGACCATCAGTAAATAAAGAATAATCTCTGGCGTGGTTATGTGGCTCAAGCATGAAGGGAGAAACCGAGAGTTTAATGATGGCAGCCCCAGATCAAGCACTCAACACGTGTTATCATCAGAGAAACATCATGAAACAACCAACTGACAGTTAGTGCAGGATGTGTTGTAAGGCATAAGAACACACAAAACATACTGTTGTGAGATGCACAACATTTGCATGGTCTGCGTACAATAACAGACACAATTAAGGTGGCTGGTTACATCCACTGGACGATATGTGAACATGTGGGGTTGCAGGTTACAGGAAGGGACTGTGAACATGTATCTGAAAGGGTGATAACTGTCAACGTTACTGCTGTTATGTAGGACGTACCGAGTATCACAGATCGAAAAACATTTGCAAACCAAACTGATACATTGCTGCTTCATAAATGGGAGAAGACTTGCCTGCTGATCAATATAGCCATACCAGATGATTCAAAATTTAGCACTGAATACAATGAAAAAAAAACAGTAAACAAAAACACCTGGAAATCGAGGTCAGCAGAATGCGGAAAGTAAGGACAAAAATTGTGCCAGTTACAATTGGAGCATTAGGAACGATTCTGTAGGGATCTGATCAGAACCATCAGTTTCTTCCAAGTCACTGGTCGGCCACAGGGGTACAGAAGATCACACTAATGAGCACTGATAGAGCATTCGGTAAGTGCTGGGGGAAATCGCTTTGATCTGTTGTTGGGATCTGGAATTAAGGGAAGACCACCACCTGATAGCTGATAATAGGCGAAAATAAATTAATAATAATAATACTAATAATAATTGCCATGTAAGAAATGAGCGCGCTCAGAATATTTGAACGGGAGTTCATGAGGAAAATATAGAAACTTGTAAAAGAAAGAGAACGCTGTTACAATTCGAACAAAGAAGGAGATAAATGACATATCACAGGGGCCAGATACCGTGAAATTTATAAAATCCCTCCGACTAAAATGATATGGTCGCTTTGGAAGAGTATAAAACCAACACATGCCAAGACAGATGGCAGCAGCTGCAATGGAAGGAACAAGAAAAGAGGAAGATAACATAAAAGATGGAGGAACGACGTTGAAGAGGATTGAAATATAAGGGGAATAAAAAACAAGCAGGCAGGCTTTGGTCAGAGATAGTCGGAAATGGAGAAAGATTGTATTGGAAGTCAAGGAACACAGCGAACTGCAGAATGATGATGATGATGATGATGATAAGTGGATCCGCTGTGTTTCTTCTTCCTCTTCTTTCTCGATTAGTCTGTAATGGTTCGCTAAGAAGCCATGAACGTATATGGGGGAGTGGAGGCATAACTTCAAGTACCGGCCGTTTTACCCTCTGTGAAAACTACCCCAGTACCCTCAGAATAGGATGCCAGGTGAACCGACGCCCGTCTTGGCGCTATGGAGGAACGCAAACTGTGTTTGACCCTTCCCGATGATTTACCATCAGCTTGCCGAACTGATTGTCTCAAAGGGTCATTATCAGGATACCAGGCCACCCATTGTCTTGCGACGGCGCACGGCCGTTGCTGAATATAGGCTCATGATGTCATAAGGGAGTAAGACAGCTGCATTGTCTTCGCGTTCCTGGCTGGTCATTAGCCCCTCACTAACAGCCCGCTTGGCTACCTATTGCCGTTTCGAAATTGCCCCTGCCAGCCATCTCTTTCTGTGCACCTCACTCTTTCATTTATCATCGTCATTGTCTGCCCGCCTGTCCACCTGGTGGACATATCGTTCGGAACTGCAGACTATGAAAGGAAAAAGAACTTAACTCCTATTAAGAACGGTGAAGCCACCGCTGGCAGAGCAAAATGAGTTGTTAATTTTGCATCACTCATCGTCTTCCCATCCCACCTACAAGCCCAGTCCATTGTAACCACCTATATTTCACTACCCTAACCACACTAGCTGACCTGTATACATCACACAGTTCCCTACTACGTAACATCCATCCCAGCTACATACCCAGCCCATCCTAACCTCCCACATTTCATTACCCTAACAACACCATCTGACCTGTATAAATCACACAGTTTCTCGCTATGTATTATTATTATTATTATTAATTGCAAATAGGTTTATACCAGGTAAGGGTGTGCTACAATGTAAGACAGGATAATACAACACAATAACACAAATCACACAAAATCACAAACAACGCTCAAGGCAAACTTCTACACACTAAATTATAAAAAAATCAAGAACACATATATTGTACACTATTAAGGCCCTCAAACGAGTAGAACCTAAAGTAGATGAATCAGTATTAAACACCACTAGGTACACTAAACAGTCAGTAAAGCATACTACAATATACAGTACTCAGTTTCACACATTTCACCAAGACCTACAACTCACTCCACCTCACGACCCTTATATACGCTTCACATCCCACCCCGCCTTAATCCCTTCCCTTCACCCCATTTAGCTGATCTTCACTCCACTTCAAATTCCCTTCAGTTCACTTCATTTCACTTCACTTATGACTTCCCATCCCTTGTTTTTGGTAATACTCAATTTCCTCCGTACTTCAAATTCCCTTCACTTCACCTCACTTCACTTCACTTAACACTTTCCTAATCTTCTCCCTGTATATACTTGATTTTCCCGCACGTCAAATTCACTTCACTTCACTTATCACCTCTCTGTCCCTTTTCCATACACTGTTAGGCGTCATGGTACAAAATTATTTGGCCGGGCCACCTGGAGCACGAAATTTGTGCACCCTTGCTCTGCTTGTACCTTCGTCACGGAAAGTTATAAAATTGCTCCTGTTTAGCTGCCACTTATTTCTGTCCTAATGTGAACAATCAGAGACCCGCTCAACGAATTTTCAGAGAATGTTATATTTAGAATAGTTAATAAATTTTAACGAAATTTCTGAGTTTGGTCAAAATCGGCCCACAATAACAGACACTTTTCCTGAATATCTAAATATTCAGTGTCTTCGAGTTTCTCGAGGCTGACTCGCTAAATGTTTATAGAAGCGAAAAAAATTTCGAACAAAGGTCTTTAGGAGAAATTGAAACAAAGTTTATTTTGCCCAATGTAATTTTCGTATTAGTGGTTTCTTTAAGACAGCTGAATAAAGTGGACTGTAACGCTGACTGTTTCAATACAAAGGAACACTCCTGACTTATTACGCTTTTCTCTCATTTCGTAACTTCTTAGCGCAGGAAACGAGAGGACTGTAGACTGTAAACGCAGCCGGCACAAGCATTCCCCGAGTTTAATGTGTTCAAAATGTGTTCCTGTATATTACATTTCTTTGTTAGTGTCAAGAAGAATGTGGTGCTGGCTTTCGGAAAGACAAGATTTGATTGACGGAGGAGAAGGTAGTACATTTATCAGCGAAGGGCGTTCAGATGATGTGAAGTGAATCAGATCAGCACCGTATTCGGTCCTGGGGATCTATCTGCTGTAGTGGAAGTTAGTTCACTGGGCAAAGCTCCAATATGGAACTTTGTGGGGACTACAAGCCTAAAGCTTCACCGAGCTCTTCATCTGCTATTACACAGTTTCCTAGTAATTACATTTTTAGATTAATTAAATGCGGTTGCCTATTGATTGAAATTCTGGTGCAGTTTCGATTGAGTTAGAAGTCCTATTGAGATGTGGGCTATTTGCAATCATGACCAGCAGTGGTGGAAACAGAGCTGATCAAACACAGCTGGAATGAAGCAAACCTACAGCTGGTTCCGACTGTGTCAGGACCTATTAATCAAATGTCTGCATAGCGGGTGGTTTTGGATAGCAATAATTGATCTGGTGACGTCACATTTTCTGATTTACTGTTTATTTGATGTTGTTTTATTTATACGCAATACAACAAAGTTGAGAGATCAAATGATAAAGGGTTATATAACGTCACAAGCGATGGTGATGTTAATTAAATAATTACTATTTAATCGTTCGCTAGGACGACCTCAGTTCGTATAGTGACTAGATTGCAACAAGAGAGACAATGTACGTATAACGTTACATTGTTGTGCGTTCGCGTAACGATGGTTGCCGTGCAAAAGCATTACGTGTCACGTATTTTGGGTGTGTGTCTATTAGCCTTAGGTATCCAGCATGAAATGCGCATTCGCTGTATTATATTGTGAACTGTGGCCTGTCTGGCTCTACCATATTTGTCCACATTATCTCATAAACGGCACGATTTTTCGGCTGCGGAGGGGGGGGGGGTTATTGAACATAATATGTTTGTTTTAACTTTCCCTATAACTTTTGTCTGAAATGTTTCTCAATCTAAGGAGAATTCAGCAAGATATTATCATAAATGTACGCAGGTCTTCATGTAAAGCACCAGTTATTCTTGTTAGAGTTTATTGAAACTTGAAATTTATCGACAGATTATTTTAAAAAATACTCAAAAATTAAATTTCATGAAAATCCGTCCAGTGGGAGCCGAGTCATCCCATGCGGACGGGCGGGTGGAAGGACGGACGGACAGACATCCATGACGAAGGTAATAGTTTTTTTTTAAATTCTGCGAACACGTCTAAAACATTCTGTTGCCACCTCAATGTAAACCACTGTGATTGCATTATAAAGACGAACCATTTGATGCTGTTCCTTCTACGAGGGGGTGCTGATAGGTCCTTAGCCCGAACAACTTCCCGATGTCGTAGGACGGAATCGAAAGTGTTGTTGGAAAGACGGGTCTGTAAATATGCCGAATTACAAGTATTTTCTTGTTGCAGAGGTTGAAAGGAAGCATATCAGGCGACGCGCGCGATTTCAACAACATGGAGACGCGAGCTGTCATCAAGTTTTTTTCCTGCAAGCCAAGGTGCCGAGGGAAATTCACCCCATAATGACAGAAACATTACGGGAACATGCACCACCGTATGTCATCGTCAAAAACCGGGTGGCCCAGTTTAAACGTGGTGATTTTTCCACCTGTGATGCGCCTCGTCCTGGACGACTCAAAACAATGACCATTCCGGAGATTACTGATCAAATTCACGAGCTAATATTTGAAAACTGGCGGATTTCGGCTAAATCAATAGCTGAACAGTTGGGCACCTCACGTGAGCGGGTTGGGTCTATCAATCATGAAGATTTGGACATGCAGAAGCTCTCCGCGAAGTGGGTCCCGAAATGCCTGAACGCGGATCAAAAACGTCAACGGTGCCAGTCGTCTGAGCAACTTTTGGAATTTTTTCGATGATATCCAAATGATTTCCTGTCGCGGTTGGTGGCCATGGACGAAACCTGGTTATATCACTATGACCCGAGACAAAGCAACAATCAATGGAGTGGCGGCATAGCGGCTCACCCCGCCCCAAAACATTCCGAGTGCAAAAACCCACTGGAAAAGTTCTCGACTCGATATTTTGGGATCAAGACGGCATCCTCCTCATTGATTATCTTCCAAAGGAGCAGACTATCAACGCGGAGTATTATCCATCTCCGCTGGTGCAATTGAAGGACATTTTGTAGGAACAACGTCGCGGGAAGTTCACCAAGGGTGTGTTGTTCCTGCACGACAATGCCCTGGCTCACGAGGCACTTGCAACCCAGAAGAAACTGGCTTACCTGGGCTTCCATTGTCTTGATCACCCGCCCTATTCTCCGGATCTGGCCACATCGGACTTCCACCTGTACCCTGGACTGAAAAACAATTGAAAGGTCGTCATTTTTCGTCCGATGCGGAGGTCATTGTTGCTACGGAGACCTGGTTGGAAGGACGACCTTCTGAATTTTTTTTTTTAGTAGCTTGCAAAAGTTAGAGTAACGGGCTAAGAAGTGTATTGAGCTTCATGGGGAGTGTGTTGAATAAATCCCGAGTTTGGTCGCTGTAGCTTGTTTCCTTCCTGGTCGGGCTATGGACTTATCAGCGCCCCCTCGTATGAGTAGTACGGTACACACAAATACACTGCGTGGGCAGAATATGTACTTGTAATGCCACGTCACATGGTACATACAAATACACTTAACATTTTGCTTGACAGGGTCATCGGCCTAATGAAACTGACAGAAAATCTCATTTCGGAACTGTTTTTCAGATGAGCCTACATGTCGTGCCGTGTCACAGACGGAAGGCCGGACATGTTTCGTCGTTCTGATGTGCTGCGGTTCACAGTGGGTGGAGCAGTCTGTGAAATATCCTTCTTTAGGTGTATAATTTGCATAATTGTTCCGCTCGCCCATCTAAGGTCTTGGTTCTCTTTTTTCCCTTAATTCTAGCGGCATGCTTAGCGACCAGTGACGTCACTGCATGAATGATGACGTAGTAACTGTGTAATTGCATTCCTGTACCGGCCTAATGTCGCAAGATAGGCGAACTCTTTAATATGCAGCAAATAAGCCTCGTCGTAATTTGTAATGACATCATCGTCATCATAATCACCGTCATTATCATAACTCCGTAGTCTTTCTTACGGCAGGTCCATAGCCTCTGCCAAGGCGAGTTCTCCGTACAGTACGATCTAGTGACGGTTATCCGGTAGCTGCTTACTTCTTCTTCAGCTTCTTCCCGTCACTGCTATTCTGGGGGAAAAAAAAATCCCCGACTAACGTGGCGCAGTCCAGTGGACTTCATAACCATTTGAAGGGTGAAAACAAGCACTGCGAAAGCAAGATTTTAGGTTTACGCAACGGCTTTTTTTGAGGCGTAAGGTATTGTGAAATGGGACGTTGTGGCGCTGGGTCACTTTTTCCCCGAGTCCATTCGAAACGTCAGAATAAATGAACCCAGCGACACGATGTCAGTCACACCTCAGGATATTTGAATTCCCGGTATTACGTAATATTCCTGGCAATCGAACCCTGGCCTCTGCGGCGAGAAGCCGGCGACTGACCGCTTCAAGGCTGTTATTAAACTAAGCATTACATAGAATTAATTCCTACCTCGCAGAAAACACAGTCCATCTCCACTATAAGTACCAATCGATTAGTGCTGGGCAGGGAAAGGATAGCTGCTGATTGTGGCGAAGAGGAAGACGCATGTGGGCTGGAGAGCTGTCATCGTTACACCAGGAGCTGTGTGTAGTAACCAGAGTGCCTGAAGTGGTTAAGACGTTCCAAATCGCAAGTACTGTTATGTGAATAACAGCAGACCTACCCCTTGTGGGCCTTGATAGCTCAGTCGGTATAGCACCTCTCTATGGAATGTACGGTTCGGGGATCGAATCCCAGTGGAGACCAGATTTTCCGCACCGGTCCAGACCGACCCTGGGGCCTACCCACCCCCCTATATAATGGGTACCGGGTCATTCATGGGGAAAAGCGGCGGGGGAGTGACTTTACCACGCACCCCCATCTAGCGCCGAGGTTAAAAAAAGAGTAGAGTTATACCTCTATTCCCCCTCTGGACCTTCGTGGCCTGTTCTAGGGTGAACTTTACCTTTTACCTACCCCGGAGGTTAAGGCGGAAGGAAAGTGAAACTGAAAAGTTCCGTTGTATCTGGGCCTTATTTCATAGTGTTGCAAAGATGCGTAGTGACCTGATTGTCTCCACTTTCGGGATAAGATGAAAGTAATGTCAGCGGTTGCTTGTAGCCCTGCGTTGTAGAGTGTTGCACAGCGCCGAGTGTCGTCTTGGGGTAAGTTGGATAACTTTGTGCTGTTATGGACGGATCTAATTTTGTTATTCATTAGACAGTCTGACGGATCATTTGGCTGTTGTTAAATCCTGTTTCCGGGAAGGAACTCTGGGTAAAAACAGCACGGTGGTCAGGCTGCGGGCCTTGCAGTTACGGTACAGGATAAATACTGTCGCTCTTAAAACGCGTGGTTAATTGACAGTGTCATGGGGTCGTGTGTCGTGTACCAGAGCGTAACGATGCGCGTCACTGTCGTTAGACACTGTTCTTCATTCTGAACACAGCGAGGTCAAAGGACCCTCTCTTGGCAGAATCTCATAACTTTCCCTTTTTCCCCGTATTACATGTCCAGTCAGACTTTCTCTAAGTCATTCTGGTAACTGCATGGTGCAGGGTCGTTTTCAGAAGCTGACGTTTCGTCAGCTAGCCAAGATTTTCCCCCATTTTGTGAAACCCTGTTCACTATAACCTGCTGTAGGAACCTAGCTGAACCATATGAATCCATTTCACATAATCATGCCCTTTTTACCTAAGACCTCTCTTACTAATAACCTTACATCCACGCCTACGTCTACCAAGTTATCTCTTTCCTTCAGATATTCCAAAACAAATTCTGTATGTATTTTCATTCTCAATAATGCTATGTCTGCCGTTAATCCCATCCACTTTGATTGGGTCGTTCTGATATTATTTTTAAATATTTCAGAACGGTAATGAAAATATGTCAGTTGAATGGCATACGAAATATTGCAGTAAACAGTGTAAAGGTTCACCTTAAAACGGCCAGTATCTGGGTTACTGAATTGCACAATTCAGTCGGTTTACAAGGTACTCATTGCAAATAATATCCATAGGTGCATATCAAGCCAATTGTATAGCCACAACTTCCACATTTAATCATTATTATACAGTCTTCCTTTTAATTAACTGAATTAATAAGGTTCTGCATTTGGTTGAAACACACTCACAAGTTAATCACAAGGAGAAATGAAATCGGCAGACGAAGATGGACACTGTTTTTAGCTTCAACACATGACGAAGAATACATTTTGGGCTACCAAGAATTGAGCCTCGCTCTGCTGCGTCTGCATTAGCAATAACCGTGCAAGGCTCAAAATCTATACAGCCACCCGGCTGTTCTTAGAACGCCTTATTCTCTCTGAATTGTCGAGAAACTGTCAGCCTGAAAGCTGTTGGTTGGCAATTAGATTCCAGAACGACACAGGCTCGTGCTTGCGTACGATTATTCGTCGCTGCAACAAGGAAGAGATTTTTTTAAGCATTTAATGAAATTGTGGTTTGATAGACCTCCCCCCCCCCATTTTTATGGCACGCAAATCTTAGTTGCGATCGGCAGTTAGAGGTTTGAACTGTGAACCTTCTCCAAATAGTTTAAAATTTGAATATTACAATTTTGGATATGGTGACGAAATCAATAAATGTTAACATAGTATTCCTCCAATTTTGATTTAATGTCGACATTATTATATGAACCGGCAAACGGTAAAGACAAAGCAATCGCTGTACAGCCCTGGACAGACCCTGAGTGTTCCAGGAGATAAGACTCCCAGATTTGAAGATAATCGGCACATGAAGGTGGTGAGGTTGTCAGCCCTACGCACTGGACGTCTTTACCCCCCATTTCTGTTAGAGGACGAATCGAGTGTGGCCGAAAGGATTATGTCAATAAAAAATTCCAATGACACCACCGGGGATCGAACCCGCGACTTTCTGGCTTGTAGCGCAGTGTCTCAATCAACTGCGCCACCGCATGTCCCATTATGTAAGCCGGATGACAGCCAAATTACCAGTTCATCGTCTCATCTTCGGAAAGCCAGTCGGAGGCTTGAACTACGGACCCTGGGACGTCATATACCGATGTTCAACTGCTATGTGGGCCTCAGAATTCTAACAGAAATGTTTTGTAGCCGAAGTTCAAGACTGTGGGTGTAATCAAGGTTATTCGGAAGTTGTCAGCTTGTACTTTTAAGACGTTTGTGGAATTCCCGGGGAAAATCCATATGTGCTATCTTGGTGAGTGAGGAATATCCAAGACGTAGCACAACGTCAAATTTTTGGATTTCCCTACCTGGGATTCCGCTCAAAATGCAACAGAAGAGGGTGTTAATTGTTTCCACTTGCTGGTATAGACATAATGTGCTCCACGGCAGTTTTCAGCTCCCGTTAACTAGCAAAGCAGCGTCACCTACCAATGTGCACGGGGTTCCCATCGTCTGTGATGTGACGGCGTGTATTCTGGCAGAACTCTGGTAAGTTTCGATAAATATGTTGCCTCCATCTTCATTTTTACTGTTCTAACACATGGTAAAGCAATTCCTGTACAGGCCTGGACAGGCCCTGAGGGTTCCAGGAGGTTGAGACTCTCAGATTTCAAGGTAGTAAGGTCAGCCCTAGGCACCGGCCGCCTCCCCCCCCCCCCCCCCCCCCCCCACCCACGCCCTCCTCCTTTCTTTTCCATTACTGTACCTTCTCCCCGAGAGCGGACTATTAAATAAATTAATAATTTCC
>Ga0123354_10012039_pt1 | contig 13390 bp, 11 predicted proteins | sample TergutLab28metaG_2_FD_97872 | JGI IMG/M metagenome (GOLD analysis project Ga0123354, IMG submission 97872) | Labiotermes labralis P4 segment gut microbial communities from Petit-Saut dam, French Guiana - Lab288 P4 | ecosystem: Host-associated > Arthropoda: Insects > Digestive system > Gut ... | reverse complement strand
TCGGAAGGATTTTATGTCAATGAAAAATTCCAATGACACCAGCTAGGATCGAACCAGCGACCTTCCGATTTGTAGCACAGCACCTTAACCACTGTGCCACCGCGGTCCACTGTGTACAGTACGTGTCCTAAATATCTTACGGTTCTCAACGTTCGCCAGTCAAATGCCTTCAGAGGGTACCACGAACCACAGGTCCATCTGCCAACAAATATGCCGAACAGTAAGGCGAGTGCTGGTGAACGAGCTTATTAATTTACGTTTCGATGCACATTAAATTTACTAATTAACAATGACGTGGCTTTGTAACTGGATCAGACGTTTCGGCAATGCGCCGCCAATCCATCACAAAGCTTTCCGACTCAAAATTAAGGAGCAAGATGTCTTCTGTGCTTCCAAAAGACAGAATATACTTCAACCTTTGAAATATCCGCCGAGAACCGAGGTAATGGCTGCCCCGACCAGCCATCAATCAACAGACTGCCCTTCCTTCACTCTCAATCGCTGATTCGTTCGCTCGACAAAATCAATCAATACCATGAATTATAGGAACAGGTTACAGGTGCCACACGTTAATTAAATGACGCCCCGAGGATGTACAGTACACTCCCCCCCTCCGTGGCGCTGCGGCCCAACGCGGGCCATGGCCCCCTCATCTTGAGATTTCTGGATCACACACAACGACGCACCACAGTCGGTAGGACTCCTCTGGACAAGTGATCAGCCCGTCGCAAAGACCTCTACCTGACAACACACAACACTCACAACCAACATCCATGCCCCCGGTGGTATTCGAACCCACGATCTCAGCAGGCGAGCGACCGCAGACCTACGCCTTAGACCGCGCGGCTACTGGGACCGGCGTAAAGTATACAATACATGATAAAAAGTTCAGTTAATGCAGACACCTGATGTGGGATGTGCATAATTTGGTTATCAGTACGGTTACGTTCATTAACAATGTAACGAAAATGAAGTGCGTGCTCAAAGCAATACAGCGATTTCTGAATTTTATTTGATCATAATACCGTGCACACTATTATAATTACTATATCAACAACAAATACACTTAATAAAATAACAACTCATGAGAAAAATTGAACTCCTACGTTTCGCCATCTGGGTGTCATCTTCAGGGAGTTTTATAACAACGAAACACTGCACCGTCCGGTGCGACACCGTTCACACTCGTTATGTGCATATCCCTTCGGATCACAAAGACCAGGACGCGTGCTTTTTATGCATACTATAAATAGCTTACTATCACACAGTTTGGACACCACAACACTGAAATTCAATGCTAATCAGTTTTACATTTTAATCACTCCGATGAGGGCGATGCACGGTCTTCGGGCACTCCCTCAAGATCGACCGGACAAGCGCAGAAACGCGGTGGAGTATCAGTTAAACAGCGTGACTTGGTGCATGACAGATGGTGCATTTATGTTTTGAAACCTACCAGCCACTCTATCTACCACCAGGTTAAACACTAAAAAAATTCTACGTGGTGATTACATTGCGTTTTAACGTGTTCTCACACAATCAACAGATTGGTTTTCACAGCCGAGGCGGAGAGTGTTTACTGCGCGGTATTAATGCAAACTTAACGCATGGAATGTACATATATTAAGCCAGATTAGCGTCTTGGACTTGTATTCTTTTGTTCTAGAAGTCTCCTTGAGGATGACGCCCCGGGGTAGAAACCTGTAGCAGGTTTATATCTGTCACGAAATGTACTTAACTGAGTGCATTTGTTGGCTCATGGATTAAAATAAAATCAATTAAGAGCAATTTCTCTTTACTTAAAACAACCGGCCGATAAGCAAGTGGTCACGAGACAGCCTGAAGAAAGTTAACGCTAGCTGGCTCGTAAACAAAAAAGCATTTCGTGAGACACAAATGGTGCTAGCAGAAATGACTGGGAACGCCCTACCGAAAGACACGGCGGTAGATACGCAGCGTTCTCAAGGATTCAAACATTCACAGCATCAGCAAGCCTTCACTCTGCATAAACGCGTTGAATCATCACCAACTATGACGTCATTACTGACAGTCTATTATCCAACATGTCGGTCTCGCGTTGGGCGTAACTTTACCAGTTTATGGTCTGCCGCAGCGAAGGCGAACGAATGCATCGGTGCAAGGTTTGAACCATCAGAGATTTCGGCTGCCACCAGCCACACGCACATGAAACGGCAAGGAGCGTTTCATTTTTCACGCCCACTTTCTAGAAAAGCAAACAAATCGTAAACGAGAAGTAATTCCCATTAAAAGAACCAGCGAAATAAGAACTGACAACTTCAAGCCAGCTTTTGTGTTAACTGCTACTGTATCAATAGCAGAGAACCACAAAGCATCCGTCTGCAACGTTTTTACGGCAGAGGGCAACAACCTTTACTGAGGGATTGCTGGAGGGCTGCATGTGGGAAAACAACAGGATACGGAGTACCTAAAGGACTTAATTACTGTGAAATTTTTATAGTACATACAGAATTTATAAACGTGGCCGCAGGTTGGATACCCTTGCTATAAAGGGTACAATGGCGAGAGAAAAACACACTGATGCATAAAGAATACCCCACTCGAAGAGAATGTTAGCGGAAACTACCGTAGGCATACAATATCGCACCAAACCCAGAGATTTTAATAATCACGAAGCAAGACGGGTTATCTCTGTTACTTTCCGCACATTGGAAAATCAGAGAGAAGCCGTGGATGTTCAAACCGTTTGTCATTCCGTCCGTTCAGTATTGTTACAACAAATAAACCAAATTACACCAGATCAAGGTCTCGCACGTAAATGAAAACACACACGTGTCATTACCTTTGCAGTGGAGTGTGGTGTCGATGTGCGTATGTATGTGTGTGTGCGCTGGGCGCACGCACACATACATACGCATACATACGTACCGTGTCTTATTGTGACGCGACGAACAGACAAGACAACCTTACGGCGTGTTACGGACGGCGAGTGGTTAAAATGTAAATGTTCGGCGCGATTCAACGCGAACTTCTTCAACGACGAATTACATGTGTGTGCTTTTCAGTCGAAACGCAACTCTACCATTTAATGAACCTGCTGCATGTTTCGGCAGCTGTTTGTAGTCACCATCAGGTCGACCCAAAGAATATAAAGAGGATGATGTAAATAATAATAATAATTATTATTATTATTAACTGCAAATGGGTTTATACCCGGTGGCAATGTGCTACAATGCAAGACAGGACAACACAACACAATAACACACCACACAAAAAACACACAACACTCAACGAAACCGTCTACATGCAAAATTACAACAACAAAAAATCAAGAACACATTATACACTATTAAGACTGAAAACTACTAGGCATACTAAACAGCCAGTAAACCATACTACATATACTCAATTACACACATTTCACCAAGACCTTCCTCTCACTCCACCTCACTACCCTTATATACACTTGACATCCCACCCCACCTTAACTCCCTTCCCTCCACAGCATTTCGCTGATCTTCACCCCACTTCAAATTCCCTTTACTTCACGTCATTTCACATATCACATTTCAACCCCTGTTTTTGGAAACCCCATTTCCTCTGTACTTCAGAATCCTTCCACTTCACTTCACTTATATACTTGATTTTCCCGCACTTCAAAATCCCTTCACACACATAAAATGCACATTATTCAACTTTTTCTCTTAATCGTCCTGTTTTACGATTAATTACTCATACAATTAATATACAGCTACAGTTATACATGCACACAAAGTTTTAAATTATACGCTTTAAAGCCACTATTTCTTTCTTCGTAATATACAAAACCGGAGGGAAAGAGACCACTGGGGAGACCTAGGTGTAGATGGGTGGATAATATTATGATGGATCTCCAGGAGGTGGAATGTGGGTATATGGACTGGATTGGGCTCGCCCAGGATAGAGACAGGTGGCGGACGTTTGTGAGTGCGGTAATGAACCTTCGGGTTCCGAGAAATGAGGGGAATTTCTTGACTAGCTGCAAACCAGTTAGCTTCTCAAGAAGGACTCTGCACCATGGAGTGAGTACATACTTTATATAACACACTGTACGGTCCGAGATCTCTGGCCGGTATTGCAACTGTATTATTCTCTTCTCTCTGTATTCTTGGGATGGATACAAAACAGTATCAGAAACATGTAGCTGATTTGTTAAATAGCAAAGCTGCGATTTGACTGAAAAGCCCCTAAGTTTTAAAATGTTAATCCTCAACGACATTACAGCAAATCTAGCTATCGTCCAAGTGGTGAGATTTTCAGGAATTGTGGTCACTCACGCACTACGCGCACGGAGACTGCGGTGGAAAGCCGCTTGCTGTTTCCTGTCTTCGTAGCTCGGTGTCTTCCCAACATTTCCAGTAAAAGCAGCCCATCGAAAGCCATCACAAGTACCTCTTAGCACGGTACACGTGGAACCATACTGCGTCTTGTATCAATATTTCCAATCACAACCAACTCCAGTGTGCGGAAAATCCGATTAGACAGCAACTGGTTTCGACCCTGAACTCGGGTCATCATCAGCCCGCGATACGAGAATATGAATGCGTACAGGAAATAAATACCGTAAGGTGGAGATCGCCCGCTTTTACGTTAAAACACACTAAGAATGTATGTAAAGCGTACAAGGGCAAGATCAAATACACAAAGGCCTAAGCACGTTTAAATAATAATAACCTACTTTAAGAATTAACAAGTACATCACTTCACAGAGTACTGCGTCCCGCTGACGGTGTCTGGCATTACATGAACCCGTTTTCAAGTGCGGGGTATACTGGAGAAGCGTCTCTGTTACGTGCGGATTTACTGTTCGACGGCTTGGGTAACAAAACACGACTGCAGAACTGGCGACAACAAGCAAATGTCAAGGACAGCGCAAAAAATATGATCTGTGATATCTCAACACAACTTCAGATTAAACACATATCGCTGTCTTTGTTTACGCTCGCCGCAAAAATTGCGAAAAGCGACTATAACCTTCGTCACGTCTGTCCATCCATCCGCATGAAACTCGGCTCCCACTGGGAGGATTTTAATGAAGTATGATGTACTTTTCAAAAAGTCAGGAAAATACAAGTTTCATTAAAATCTGACAAGAATAACGGGTACTTTACAGGAAGACGTGTGCACATTTGTCGTTAACAGCTCAATAAATTCTTCTTAGAATGAGAAATGTTTCGGAGAAAAAGCAGAGGAGTAAGTCAAAATAAATACGTTGTATTAAGCCCGTACGCTACAGCAAAAGGCAAAGCAGTCCCGTTACAGGCCTGGAGTGGCCCAGAGGGTTCCAGGAAGTTAAGGTTCCCAGATTTCGTGACAACGGCACAGGAAGGCGGTAAGCCATATGCACCTGCCGCCTTTACCCCCAGGAAATGCGACCTGCCTGCCGATTTGTAGCAGCACCTTAACCACTGTGCTACCGAGGTCCCGCGTACGCTACAGTACCCAATATAACCTTCCAAAAGCAAATACAAACCTACACCCTTATCGTAAAATTGATTGGTATGCTCGTATGTAACCGAAATGTACGGCCAGTGACCCCTCAAATGAACTACTAACACTTTGAACACGAACCTGGTAATGCCGCCTGAAAAAACAAATACCGGTTGCCGTGTAAATCGTACGAAATATATAAACACACACTGAGTGGGCAAACGCACAAAAGTGTTTGCGGTTACAGCAGCTGCTACAATCATTAACTAGGGGGGGAAAAAAAACTTTCATCATGCCCAGTTTCTATTTGTGAGCTGGGATAGCTTACTCGGTACAGCGACTCGCTACGGGCTGGACAGTCCGCGGATAGAATCCTGGCGAGGGTCAGATTTTCCACACTCGTCCAAGACCGGCCCTGGGCCTCCTGTACAGAGTGAACCGCTTCTCTTATCCGGGTGTAAAGCGGCCAGTGTGTGATGTTGACCACCCATCCCCATCTACAGCCGAGGTTGAAGAAAGAATAGAAATATACATCTACTCCCCCTCTGAGCCTACGTGGCTTGTTCTAGGAGGAAATTTAGCTTTACCCTTACCAGTTTATATGCCACATTATTCAAACAGCGGTGGGCCGGGTAGCAACTGGCTACGGGCTGGACGGTCTGGGGATCGAATCCCGGTGGGGGGGAGATTTTCCGCCCTGTCCAGACCGGCCCTGGGGCCCACTCAGTCTCCTGTACAATGGGTACCAGGTCTTTCCCAGGAGTAAAGAGCGACCGAGGCGTGACGCTGACCCCTCATCCCCTTCTAGTGTCGTGGCCAAGAAAGAGTAGAGCTATACCTCTACTCCCCCTATGAGCCGTACGGCCTGTACAGAGCCTCCGTGCTTCTACAAGGGCGCACTTTATCCTTTTTTATTCAAACAGCGGTATCATCTACTCCCATCAGAACTAACAAGTAGGTTATAAACTTAATACGAACTATTATTCTCATAAATTTCATGCTGCTGGAAGGTTTTAAGTGCAACGAAATTTCAATTACCGTCTTCCGTAAGTCCCTTCTCTTAATGTATCTCCTTTCATCACCGCTCCATGCTTCCTATCAACCTTCCCCTCCTTGTGCTAACGGCACGGCGCTGTTGCTAAACACTGTGCGTCGGCAACGCTATCGCTGCGGAAGGTAAGGGTCGTGATGATGTACGGTTCACAGGAGGCATAGCTCAAAGCATCAACACAGACATAGGATAGAGGTCAGCCGTGAAACCCGCGAAAAAAAAAATCCGGCACCTATCGGACAAGAGGCTGACTGGGGGCTCTTAACCGTTCTAGACGCGATGCTTGAACATGTATCTGCCCACAACTGGAATCGAACCGCGAAACGCCCAGAAGGTAGCGTGGTCAGTGATTGTATGAAATTGGAAAGTACGCAGTTCAGGGCCTTCATATACTATAACGAAACGTTCGCGCTAAATTTTGTCAAAATATGTTCAAGAACTTTACAATTTTAAAGGGAATAACAGCGAAGAGCAGAGTCAAAATTCTTATTAGAATTACAAGCGTTTTGCATATACTGCATACGAAAATAAAACCAGATTTAAAATTTCACTTAGTGCCGATCCTATAATAATAATAATAATGTGTACTTCATTATTTATAGGAAGGGGTAGTTTTATTTTACACACACAATATGCAACATGCCTATAATCGCAGGACCACTTACAGTGCCAATTATTGATTGTGGAATTTAAAAAAAGGTTCCTCCATTCAGGACTTGAGAAGAATTCCGTGGGTCGGGCAATGTGTAACTTCGTCTTTCAATACATCGCAGAGATGGGCGTTGAGCAGTGCAAAATCTGCCTTCCCATTGACTAAGAAGCTGAGCGACGCCAAAACAGAAGCATTACGCGTTGTGGAATACGAAAACCAGATGACATTAACCAGCAACACACGCAACCGTACTTGCGTAAGCTTCGAGCTCACATGGGGCAAGGCTGGCTGACGTCACAGGCCACGAACGCCGGAAGGTATGAATCACCACAATATATATATAGGTAGGGTCAGATCCGTCACCTGGAGAATGTAACTTGCACCACAACCTTGCGCACGGTTGCACACCAGTCAGGCGCGCGCCAGGATTCAACGAATGAACACTAAATGAGGTACCTGTGGCATCTTTTCCTGTTACGGGTTCTGTTCTCAGGCGCGTATCTTAGAATGTCGCTGTTTTAAACACATTTTCACTGCTGATATTTAAATTTACGTTTAATTTTGCCATTGCATAAATAATTAAATTGATTAGGGCAGTAACTCTGTTTACTTGTCCCTGAACACGCTGCACATACTTGCTATGCAAGAAACGTAAAAAAAAATACGTCACGTATGTTCCGTGACGATGAACCATTACAGATCGAAACGTCTTGAAATCTATTATTTTAATTTCAATAAGGGTATATTATTATTAAACTATATAAACTATTATTTACGAAGGCACGGAAAGAATAATATCAAACTGTGCCGCAGTCGTTTCGCTACTGCGTAGTAAACCGACGCCAAGCAATTTATAGCGTCCCTCCAGATAGCAGCACCGTGCACAACGACCTTATCCATTTGCTCACAGACTAACATCATTTAAATTTACGCTCATTCTGTAGGAAAGACATGACTATCTTTCAAACAACAGATAAAATGAGGAAATGCATGGCATTTGGTTGGAAATAACACAGGGACTTGCAGCACGTCTATTTGTTGCGTAAACCTGTGACATGACCGTCTTGGGGCGCAACTCTATTTGCCTTCTGTATTTCAGATGGCGGGGGGATCGGTATCACCGCACAAATACGGTTCTTTCCATGACTCTCCAAGTCATTCAGAATACGATTTTTTTTAATGCAGTTCGCTTCGACGGACGAAAATATTGCACCTTCAAAGAAATTTTGTTTCAACAGATTTTATGCCCTAACTAATTCAACTTACTCCATGGAGCAGTGTCGTTCCTGAGAAGCTAACATTTCCTCAACTAGTCAAAAATCCCTGCATTTTATACAACACAAAGATCGTTACCGCATTTATAACCGCCCGCCACCTGCCCCTACCCCGGGCCAGATCAATCCACTCCATCCATCCTCATTACACTTATTCAATATCCGAATTAATATTATTCTCCCATCCACGCCCAGGTCTTCCAAATGGTCTCTTTCCCTCAGGCCTCCCCACAAAAAAAAACCCTGTATGCAATTTTCTAGTCTCCAATACGCAATACATGAACCTCCCTCCTATAACATTCTTCTCGATTTGATCACCCCAATAACATATGGTGAGCAGTACAGATCATTAAGCTCCTCATTATGCAGTTTTCTCCACTCCCCTGTTACCTCGTCCCTCTTAGGCCCAAATATTCTTCTCAGCACCTTATTCTCTAACACCCTCCTCCTACGTTCCTCCCTCACTGTGAGCGACCAAGTTTCACACCCATACAAGAAATCAGGCAAAATTTATACAACTGTATTATCTTCATGTTTACATTCCTGGATAGCAAACTCGCAGACAAACGTCTCTGCACCGCATGACGGCAAGCATTCCCTGACCCTCAAACCCCTCCTCTTAATTTCTTCACGAATGTAATTGTGATTTGTTCGCAAATATCTGAACAGTTCCACCTTTTCAAATTGTTTAGTACCTGTATTCATTTTCCGATTTCGTTCCGCCCTGTGTTTACCAGACACACCTCCTCTGCCCTCAACTCAATAATGCTACCGCGAATAACACAGCTATCTACTGAGAACTGAAACTGGTTTACACCAGCAGTAACCAACATATCGCCACTGTAAACCCTCCACAAACGTGCCTAAGATACGACTGCTTACAAACACAATTACAAACCATCACGCAAACCATACAATGGTGCACCCACAGCATTTACCACTAGTAAACGTGAGTCGACGTCCAGCAAATTATAACTTTACCATTCATCCCAAGGTGTTGGATCTAGTTAAAAAAAACGAAAACACCCACGGCAAAACAAGACCTACATTTAATCGCACTGATATCTGAGCAGAATCTATAAACATGACGTGTGATACAAATCTAACGCTATAATCTGATATACCACAAAGCAAGGGCACAAAGTACTTTCAGTTTACAAAACAAACCAGAATACAAACGCGGCCTACACAGAACTGATAAGAGAAACGGTCAAGAGTTTCGCTTCAGAAGGTCGTGGAGATAATCCATCAGAGATAGGGCTTCAGAAAAGAATGACAACGTTTCGCGAAACCTCGTACATACATCATATTGCGAAAATCAAAACTTTCTGGATTTTACCGTACGCGTATGCAATACCGACCTTGTTAAGGTCAGTCATTACAACGTGTACCGAGGGGGTAAGGGTTTAAAATCTTAAGTGAGAAATCCAGCAGTGGTGTGAATATGCTAGAAGTAAGGGTGAGACAGTCAACCATACTTGCGTCTTGAATTACGCTATCGTATAGCTGCATTACATAATTTTCTAATGGCTCAATACTATCGTCTTACTTAATATTTACAAAATTGTACAGCCTAGATTTCACATAAATACACTGAAAATGTGGCTTATATGATAAACTTTTTTCATTTCTTTAATTAGTACGATCGTTGGTTTTTAACGTGCGCCGAATCATGCCGCAATAAATCTAAACGGCAGTGTACCTTAAAACAGTTATTTCCGGTCTTATCTCTACGTTTACTTTACCGTTTAAAAAATGTCCACATACCCTGTATGGCGCAATTCTTACACCAAACAGCGACAGTTTCCCACGTAGCTCCAGCTACTTGATTATAATGGACTGAAAGCCTTCCGTCTCGCTGACTGAATTTTAATATCCTACATGGCAGGGTAAACGAATTTTAAATTTTGAAAGGGACATAAGTTCATTAAATGTCGCAAGGGTGCGCTTCCATTACTTCTCGCATAAAGCTATTTAATTATCCAATTATTCCGCAATGCCCAAGCAAGCAACAGGAACAGACGAGCACAAGCAGCTTCTATATGTTGTACCACAAATTACACAATTAGCGAAAAATACTAATTTATACTGCAGCAGTGATTCGACTTACGTTGAAGCTGAGCAACAGCTGGCAGCACTCACCTGTAAAACAAAAGACAAGCACAATTACTTGACCGTACGGACAAAGGGATTCAGCAAGAACACAGCACACTACACTTTAGGTTGTGCGCACCGACGATCATCGGGTCTTCTGCACGTACATCAATGCATCTCGGCACGACGGTTAACGCACCTATTCGAAGTCACATTCGCGAAGACCAGACATCTTAAGATTAACTAGATCTAACGCCCTGAGTCCTTCTTGAGAAGCTAACAGTTACAAAGCTAGTCAAGAAATTCTCATGTTAACACATCCCAGACTTACTACACCGCACACAACAGCAAGCCACGTGTCCCTATCCTGGGCCACATGGATCCAGTCCACAACCCCATCCCACTTCCTAAAGACAGGTTTTAATATTTAACCCCTATCCTGCTAACGTGGAGAATATGGTGAGCTCCTAACAATGCCAGAAAATGGCAGATGGGATTTAACTGGGCGTTTAAAGGGTTAATTAGTGTCACTCTACACCAGTACAAGGGGTCGAAATATTGAACACTACAAACTGAAAAAAAAACTTTCGTACAACCCTGAAAAGTGTTACAATTTTACCGCGTGCATTAGTAATAGCCATTGGTTTGGGTCTATATTTTCCTAATGAGCTGTACAAATTCTCTCGCACTGACCTACTAGACACAAGAATAATTGTCTATGCCTTCAAAAGAGATACGGCTTCCTACGTTGTACTGATACCCAGCTAACTAATTAAACAACCGTCCAACCATCCGCATGGAGAGAAGTCACTGAGAACCTAACATTTCTTCGGCTGGCGGAGAAATTCCCCTCAGTTGACACTCTCGTGCTAATAACAGCATGTCACTTATCCCTGACCTGAACCAGATTGATCCCATCCATATCCCCATTAGTCCTCTTAAAGACATGTTTAAATTAACATTTTCTACTTCTGACCGCGTCTTCCAAGCTCTCCCTTTCCGTCACAGTTCTAATCACAAACCTGTACATATTTATGTTCTGCCCCGTGCGTGCTACATGCCCCACCCATCCCATCCTCCTTGACACGTTCACGTTACTAGCATCTGGTACGGAGAATAAATCATGAGGCCCTTACTGTGCAGTCAACTATAGTTCGCTGTTAACTCCCACCCCTTAGGCTCAGCACCCTACTCTCCAACACCCTTACCCTGTCTTTTTTCCTTAATGTAGGAGACCAAGTTTCACACCCATGAAAAACAGGAAGCAAAAGCACAGTTCCGTATCCTTAAGGTTTCACACAGCAGTCTTACAGACTAAGGACACAGTCCAGATATCCTATACAGCCCTACAGTTTATCCACTACTACGTCAGGAGTCAAAATTCGTCGCGCACTACATTCAACCCTGAAGCCTGTGCATACAAACTATTGTCACCTTCAGGATATTGATTGGTTAGCGACGGCACGCAGCAACCTGTCTGTCCCAGCTTCAAGGAACAAACACTCTGCTTGACCGTTAGGGATGAGTCCGAAGAGCTGACCTGACGCACTCGTAATCGGCTACAAAACTATGGGTAAAGTAATCTTCTTTGGGCTGCTTGACCCCAATAACTGGTACCGGTAAGTTGCTCGGAATCTGCGATGCCTAGGTCCCTAGCTACGAAGCGGAACACAGAGGAATAGGGAAGACGGTCACTATACCGTGGCGGAAACCAGAAATCTCGATTACAAGGCTATAGAGTGCCGAGCTGCAGCGGCAACTTCTCCGACACGCCTGTTGAGCAGTGTAGTCTTGGTAGTAAAATGACAGGGGCAAACTGTTAACCGCAGCAACAAGGTAAAGGTAAATCAGTCCCATTACAGGCCTTGAGTGGCCCAGAGGGTTCAAAGAAGTTAAGGTTACCAGATTTCGTGACAACGGCACAGGATGGTGGTAAGGTTGTCAGCCTTACGCACCGGCCGTCCTTACCCCCGGGAAATACTCCTGGTACTCATTTCTGTTAGGGGCTGAGTCAACTCCCGGACCATAGTGCGGTCGGAAGGATTTTACGTCAATAAAAATTCCAATTACACCAACTGGGATCGAACCAGCGACCTTCCGATTTGTAGCACAGCGCCTTAACCACGCAGCAGCACGGTATCCGATTAAAATATAAGGAAAATTCAAACACAACACAGTTAATGATTTCACTAAGGTGCAATTCTTACATTATGTAATAAGGTAAGAATACACCTTAATAAAATCATTAACTGAATTGTGTTTGACTGTATTTTACTTATATTTTATAATTCTATAAAACACAAAGGGAATGTTTCACCTAAAGAAACAGAAGAGCAAGGCGTTTGCATTGATTCTGCTAGTGGTTGTGTTCACGCTAGGAATGTTAATAAAGCAAAAAAACATTTCCTCACAATATTTCCGGGGCGCTTGCGGCAGAGTTTAGACAAAACACGCATCGAGTCCCACCAAGCCTGTCACTCCGTCTCACTGTTAGCATGGTAACCGGTAACTGACATATGACATTTGATACTGGCAAGTTTCGGTCACGTTTGTGGGCAGATTCCACAGAATCGCCCAAATAAGAAGCGCGCTTCACACAAAGCCGTCCCTGAGCGTATCGGACTGAAAAAAAAAGCGGCAGCGGAAAATAAATAAATATATATATATATATATATACATACTCTGTGGTCTAGTGGTCAGAGTTTCTGGCTACAGATACAGAGGTCCCGGGTTCGATCCCCCGGCGCCACCAGATTTTCTGAGTAGTAGTGGGTCTGGAACGGGGTCCACTCAGCCTCGTGAGGTCAATTGAGGAGCTACTTGAATGCAAAAAGTAGCGGCTCCAGGTCTAGAAAACAGAGATTAACGGCT
>Ga0123354_10012037_pt1 | contig 13390 bp, 5 predicted proteins | sample TergutLab28metaG_2_FD_97872 | JGI IMG/M metagenome (GOLD analysis project Ga0123354, IMG submission 97872) | Labiotermes labralis P4 segment gut microbial communities from Petit-Saut dam, French Guiana - Lab288 P4 | ecosystem: Host-associated > Arthropoda: Insects > Digestive system > Gut ... | reverse complement strand
GGTGGACGCTTGTGAGTACGGTAATGAACCTTCGGGTTCCATAAAATGCGGGGAATTTCTTGACTAGCTGCAAACCAGTTAGCTTCTCAAGAAGGACTCTGCACCATGGAGTAAGTAAGTAAGTTAGAATGTTCTTATTATAGGCAGTTAAATACGGTAATGTAGCAGGAAATAACACTACAAAGCTTGCAGATGTTTTTTCCAGCCGCAAACGGCTACTATGTTTACGGTAATACATAGCTGTTACGCATAATATTATGTATGATGCATTGTGGGTTGAAATTTTCCGAATGCGTAATATAGTCACGGTGTTTGTAGAACGGTAAGTAATCACTGTCAAGTTTGATGCACATCGGGATCCCCGAATCGGCGATAAATTTATGCCAGACCAAGGGGCGTCACTTCCGAAAAGGCAGCTTTCTTCTTATCTATCGCCGCGAGAACAACAAATAAAAGCGTTTATTAGCATCTGGCCGTAAAATATCAACGTAATGTGTGTTCGTCTTGCAGAAGAAACCATGCCACCTCAGTGATTTAAAGCGTGATTCTAGCGATTTATGTGGCCATTATTTGAACTCCCATCAGTGGGCTGTAAGTCAAGTTTTGGAATACTTGTGGGGGTTATCTGAGCTTCCGTGGAACCCCCTTTGAATACAGAAGAGTACGTCCCAGTATTTCAGAGTACGTGCATAACACTCGAAGTAACGCTCAAAGTAACTGTGTCGTCTGGCCACTTTACTTAACCCTTTGCAGAGTACATTGATTACTACTGAACCACCTGCTTCAATATTAAAATTTATCCATAGGGCATAATTACTTGCTTGATGTGATTTCCTCAATACAACTGGGATCATTTCCCAACGAGCATTAATCGATTGACAAATAAATACTATACATCAGTCAATAGCAGAACTTTTTTTATATACAATGGTATATATGACAGGGCGACATGTTTCGACCTAGTCGGTCATCCTCAGGCCCTCCAAGAAAACAGATCCAAGAGTTGCTTAATTTATCCGCATTGTGAAATCCCACATGTTTCGACGTAGTGGATCTGTTTTCTTGGAGGGCCTGAGGATGACCGACTAGGTCGAAAGATGTCGCCCTGTCATATATATCATTGTATATTAAATAAAGTTGTGTTATTGACTGATGCATAGTATTTATTTGTACGTTATAACACTTCGGGATGAAAAAATTCAAAATTAATCGATTTAACTTTTTAATGGAGCCGTAACTTATTCTCTGAAATGTAGAAAATGAATTTTAATATAGTAGGCCTATTTAAGTGAAATTTATGTTTCAGAAATTTACCCTATATTGAAGTTTTAATTTTGAAACATTAAAAATGAAACTGCCTGGAATATGGTAGCTGTGATAGGTTTAGGCGTTCTCTACGAATTAAAAACGCCTACTGTAGACCACACCCATCCACACGACGGTCTATCACCTAGTATCAGGGAATAAACCCTTTGCCGAAATATCAAAGTCTGTGCAGAACTTCTTTACAAAAAATGGTCTAACACACGTGAATTTCGTGCAAATCGGAGGAGTGACATTCATACTGAGTGACACAAACGAATTTATACCCTTGTTTTCAATATTTATTGACCGATTTGGATTGAATTCGGTGTACAAGTTATGATACGATATGGTGTATTTATTTACTGCAATTGAGTTTCCATCCAGTGGCACTGGTCGGTAGGCTTGTACAAAAATAAGAAAGAGACAGCACAAAAGGATAAACCATACACAGAACAATACAAAATCACAAAATACACAAAATGGAAAACAAAACTACAAAATAAAAAACATAAAATGAATATTACAAAAGATAAGTCAAATAATTAGAAAATAGCAAATAGAAGCGAATAATAATGAGCTAAAGTAGTAGACAGAACGTACGTACAGCTACATAACTATAAATTAGTGATAATACACACGTTTAACCCCAGATCATCACTTCATTGTTACTGAGTAACTTGGAGTTTCTTGGCTACCTTAACGTCGTAAGTGAAATTGTGCTCTTAGTTTATACGTTTTCGTCCCATATGGATAAAATTCGGTGCAGGTGGTGCCCACAAAAAATTAGATGATCAGGAGTTCCGTGAGAATCGGCGCTGTGAAAGTTATACTTTATTTAAGGGCCTAAATGACGTTTTATTCATATTTTCCACATTCGTTATCCGATTTGAGTGGAATCCTCTACAAGAACCGTGCTCTTGTAAAGCCGGAATTTTTCTTGTGGGCGTAAGTGAAATTACATTTAGGTGTGTTCGATGACACATTATGACAGTTTTAGAGTAAAGAACGCGCTGCTGAATGCTGCCAATTACGTCACGGAGTACTGCATTTACAGTCTTATTTCATGGGACGTCTCTACTAGCCGTTGTATTCTTTACTGTTTTATCATCGTGAACACAGACAAGAAGGAATAGCTTTAAAAGGCTCATCTGTCGGACGTATGTGGTATATTCCAAATTACATTTAAATTGTTATTTGAGCCTCGTGTTTCGGTTTAAGACTTTACTTAAAAAAGCATCTCTTATACCTAGACGTAGATGGGAGGATAATATTAAAATGGAACGTGAAGAATTGGGGTTTGGAGGCATGGACTGGATTGGTCTGGCCCAGGAGAAGGACAGGTGGCAGGCTGTTGTGGATGCGGTAATGAACGTACGGGTTCCGTAAAATCCCGAGATTATCTTGAATAGCTGAGGGCTTTTTAACTTCTCAAGAGCTCTGCTGCGTGTATTTAGTTGGTTAGTTACTTATTGTTTCTGCTTCTTCTGTAATACATTCTGACGACATGTTATTCACAACATAGGACTGATACACAAAGACAAGAGTAGAGCTCTTTCGATTGTAGATAAGCTGAAATACTTTTGGTCCCATGTCCTTCAGTTTTTAGAAACATGAAAGGAAACTGTGACGAAAATTTTATTACATCTGAATTTTCCTGCAAGTCTTCAATCGGAATTCAAATTAAGATTTATAATCATTTTAAACTTCAGGTTCCTCGTATAATCTTATTAGCCAGAGAAGTCAGTAATTTGTTTCTAGTCCTTTCCTCACTGATGAAATTAACTTTGCTTAGGACAGTTCGAATCTGCTGCGGACAGTATGTTCCCCCACCCGAACCTCTTTCCCGCTCGGTCTAAACAGGCCTGATGGTGCTGGCCGAACTACAGTCTCATGCGGAATTCGTTAAAGCAAATTCCTTTACAAACGTTTCATAAATACTTTTTATTTCGGAATTTTAATGAGCTGCAACTTTCATACGCGTTCGGACTTCTCCTCTTTAACTTTTACGCTGGGTTAATAAAGCACTGCGCATATTTTTTTGTTGTACTTGGAACGGGGCCACCCACGTGAAGCTAAATTTACACCCGGGGTATAAAGATTATGGCGTCCTTGGTCTTACGGTAGATTTGCTTCGTGCTGTTGAATTGGGAGTCTCAAACTCAGCGTCGCGAGGGACTTCTGATCACTCTTCAGCTCCCATAACAATCAGGCTTTAAGCTTTCTTTATGGACTTCAACCAAGTTCAAGAAAAAATAAAAGACAAGGCAGATAAAAATTCTGTCCAAATTTTATTACTTTTTCAATATTTTGCTTTGACTCTCCAGCGGTTTGCTGAGGTGCATCGTAGATGCTGATAGGCCTACCATTGGTGGTACGGTCATTGTGATTTACGCTTTAGGGTCGTGAAATCCAAAGCTAGAGTACCAGTGCTCCAGAGGAACTTACTGCTGCAAACATTATGTGTCGTCATATACCTTCATATCAAAACGTCTTGGTTGAGGACATCCCTTTGTGTTTAAAGTACATTAATAAAATGAAATTGTATATGTTCTCCGTGTGACACAACTATATAATATTTTATTCTTATTCTACTATTGGCTACTAGTTTCTGCCTCAGGGCCAATCATCAGGCCAATATTTACAAAATGCTGGTGCATATAATACAAACGTCAATTTTTATGGGATCCCATTTACAATCATTTATAGTCTTTATAATTGTTACCAGCTTTTAAATGTACTGTCTGTGGTAAGTTGTGCCGAAATTTTATGTGAGTACTATGAACGTATTTCCAAAATTTTCCCAGGATTGGCAACCTTAAAGTCCTAAAATTATTAAAATTATTAATAATTAATTACATAATATTCAGTAAAATGTGTTTAAAATATGTTATGAAGGTTTAAATACATTTAAATATATATATGACTTATATTGTCATATTGGTAAAATTATCAAAAAATATTTGAAACAGAAAGATGAATATTTTGTGTAGATACATGTTTCATGAAAGGAAACACTGAACTCCCTGTTCAGTTACAGTGACAGTATGATTGTAGGTACAGTAATGTAGAAATGGGATAGCGACGATTGAAAATACATCTTCACAAGAGTGGTCGCTGAGTACAGAATGAGGTGACGCAAGTCTGATGATTGGAAGAAAATAACTGTGAATTGCAGATATAAGAACAATAACGAAGGCTGTAAAAAATGATCTTTAGAATATTTGGAGAGAATACCTGAAATTCTGGTCCCCATATTGGCTGTCCGTAAAATATAACCGGCAGTTGGTTGGCATGGGCCGTAGAAAAAGATTGGGTAGTTTTAATCCGGCAACCAAAATAGGCCCGAACTAATGCTATCTTGACATACTTGTTTTGCTAAATAACTGTGTCTGCTGTTCACTATTAATTACTTTATCACAAATTTTATATTTTATTGACCGTGCATCCTTATATAATCTTGTAAATAAAGCCAACTTTGCGCACAATTTTTCTTAGTATGTTTATTTCTTTTCTGTACATGTTTCGGGCGACTATGTGCCCATCATCAGGAGAAATAACTGTATCTATGCGACACTTGGTATTTGTCACTCTGTGTGGATGACTGTCTGGTATGCAGGGTGGAATGAACATTTATTCCACCCTGCATACCAGACAGTCATCCACACAGAGTGACAAATACCAAGTGTCGCATAGATACAGTTATTTCTCCTGATGTTGTGCACATAGTCGCCTGAAACATGCAGAGAAAAGAAATACATATACTAAGAAAAATTGTGCACGAAGTTGGCTTTATTTACAAGATTATTTTATCACCTTTACTTAGCTGAAGATGGAACTTTATTGTTGAAAGAGATCGTAAAGAATAGGATGGGAGGACATAAACTAGGTTCTTCTGCCTGAGGGTAGGAGTAGTCAACGAACTTTTGTGAACCCGGTGATGACATTTCTGTTTCCATAAAATGCAGATAATTTCTTGCTACAGAAGAAATAAATGTCTTGAAGATTTCGCGGCGACAAATTGAATGACATCTCGGGCAGACGGCTGCGTCAGCGTGTAGAAAGCTGGACGTTTCAGAGACTGACTTTGTCTCCACCCTGAAGATGGGAACAGAGTCAGTCTCTGAAACATCGGAAAATTTCTACACGTTGACTTGGCCGTCTGCCCGAAATGACATTCAATTTTTCGCCACGAAATCTTCCAGACTGTAGCAAGAAATTACCTGCCTGAGAACGTGTCCTTGTGCACATAAAAATATTGACTTCTCAAAAGGACTGTGCGTCATGGAGTTGGTTAAAGGCTGTGACGGGCCTTCTTTATGAATGTGCGAATAGGCGTGTACTGCTTCTAATATACCGCCCGTTTTACAGAATTAGCTAATTTTAACACAGAAAGAGTTGGTTTTGACAAGATGCACGATACACTATAAGTACGAGAAAGCACGTTCCGGCTGTAGCCGGAATTAAACGAGAGTCCGTTGGATTATACAAGTGAAATTAAATTATGGCACTGCGAGCATGCGTGTTAGAAGAAAGCATGCCTGGACTAGTCAATCGCTGAACGCCGGCCTTACTTCGCGTCGTACATTGAAAAACTTAGTCCTTGACTGGCCAAGGGTGTTTTATCGTTTGGATCGAATAAATCCATTATCATCACACGTGTTTATTGTTACCAGAGCCGTCTAGATGACAAAAAAAGATGGTGGTCACACAGCATCATCTTATGCCTGGGCTTGCTATTCACACACACACACACGCACACACATATCGGCTTTTCTGTCGAACAGAATTCCCGACATTTTGTGTTTTCAGTCTTCCATATTCCCCGGGGCCACTGTCACATGTCATTGTCGAGCACGCCCCAAGCCTACAGTCGCTCCTCGGATAGCTGTCACATTGCAGTCCATAAATCCATCCATAACTGCGTTGTTATTGTATAAGCCAATGGCCAACAGCAAGATATACCGAGCCGCTAGAAGGAAAGCCTCAAGATCCTTCCTCACGTTGGAAGGTACCGAATGTTCTGCAATCAGTTCATCGGTATTATTGTGCAGGGTTGTTTACAGTTTATTTTGCTTGTATGGCGCTTCTCGTGTTGTTATAAATTAATGTTTTCGTGTTGTTTGTGTTTCAGGTGAGTGTTCTACAATTTACAGTGGAACCGAAAAGTAATATATCATACAGCACACAGTTTGAGAGTGTAAGTACGTATCAGTAATAGTGTGTAACATCACGCATTACTTACGGCAATTGTCTACACTCCTGCCGTCACATCATTGATTGTCTTTATGGTTTGTACTGGATATACAGGGTGATTCGTGACTTATGGACATTTACTTCCTTACTCCATGGAGCAGAGTCCTTGAGAAACTAACAGGTGTTCAGCTAGTCAAGAAATTCCCCGCATTTTATGGAACACGAAGGTTCATTACCACAGTCACAAGTGCCCGCCACCTTTCCCTATCCTGAGCCAGCTCGATCCAGTCCATACCCCAACATCCCACTTCCTGAAGATGACTTATGGACATTACTGTAGGAAATGATTTGTAAGATCTTTGTGATCGGTAAGTTCATATAAACATGTGTCCGATTTTGGACGGTTACGGAGTTATGGCCGCTTGAAACTTAGAATAGAGGGTAAGGATTATTGAAAATAAACGGAACAGGATATTAAACGAGCTTAATCCGTAATCAATTTAAGTATAAATATAACTTAGCTTTGTGAAATTGCCCTCAATTTACACTGACCTGTGCTTTAAGCAGGTTTTCGAAAATGCCACCGCCGGCCACAACTCATCCCTGCCGCTCGGTTGCACAGCGCGAGTTGCAACTGATGCTGGCTTCTCCCATTGCAATTATTTCAAGGTCGCTTAGCGTGCCTTGGCGACGTCCTGTTTACATGATGGCATTTACGACAATTAAAAAAACCTAACTCCGTAACCACTGAGAATAAGACTCAATTTGATGTTAACTTTTTTGATCATGAAGGCCAAAGAAATCATTTCCTACAGTAATGATGACATGTCTTGAATCACGCCGTTTATCAACAGGAATCAACTACGTATGTGAGACTTTTAAATGAGACATCCCCGTTGTGTTGTATAGATTTATAAAATATAAACAAAATATAGTCAAACACAACTCAATTAATGATTTTATTGAGGTGTATTCTTACACCGTAATAAAATCATTAATTGAGTTGTGTTTGACTATATTTTGCTTATATCTTATAATACGTATGCAAGAGTTGTAAACCACAACCCCATGTTCTCTTGTTTATGAGGTGTATTTGTACGTCAGTATATCGTTTGCCGAATCACAGCAAAATATTCTAGCCTAACGTATTGCACCTACAGTGCTCACAGTTAAGATCTTACCTGTGGATTCCACACTTGTTTTACTGGTTTCATCTGTTCGTAAATTTTATATCCAGGATGGCACAAACAGGTTGCTTCTACTGTTACCCTCTGTACATTTCTTGAACACTTAAGCCGCTGTTATATTTACGGAGCTTCTTGATTTTGGTATAGTGAGGACGAAAATTCGGATGTGAATTAATAAAGTGTGCGTATATAGTTGGTTTATGTTAATTATGTATATTGTTTAATAAGTAAACGGTGAGAGTGTTTAAGATTATATTGTATTTTATTATTTTTTCTTTGAAAGTCATTGGGGACTTTTGGGATGTACCTCGAACATTTTTCATTAGCAATCAAACACTTCCGAAAAGTCGTCTATTAACTCTTTGGCCCTGGAGCAGGACATTTAAATTGTAGCACGCCATTAATGTAAAATGCAAATATTTTGTGAACCAAAAAAGTAACAGTATGAAGTACATAACATTTTGTGGAGGAATAAACGGAGATAGTGCGAGCAAATAAAAAAAAATTAATTGTGTTTGTTGACTAAATATATAAAAAGCGTACTCTGGGGAGTAGCTGTACCCCTGTCGTATATATAAGATGCCTAGTGCCTAAAGGTTAAATACGAGTGGGTTTCAGAGGCAAAGCAGGTTATTTATATGAAATAACAGTTATTTCTCATTTATTGCCATGGTTATCCCTTTCCCTAGACTGTCAGGTCTTTCTGTAAAGCAAAATGATTTATTTGTGTATCTTTATTGATAATGTTATTCAAACCATTGATCGGAAGTGTAGTCGCTAGTTTCTGATGTTGCCACATGGATTAAATACGATGTAAGCTTCTCGTGAGATCAGCCTCGTTGAGAAAGTAAACTGGTAAAGTAACTATGAACGTTTGAAGACACGTGGGAGAGTGGAGGTACAGATCCACTCTTCTGAACCTCGGCTACTTGATGGAGATTAATGATCCGCTTCACGCTTCGGTCGCCTTTCGCCTGGGTACAGAGCCATAGGTACTCTCTGAATAGGAGTCTGGGTGGGACCAAGGGTGTTTTCGAACACTTTGGTGTAGAGAAAACTCCCGTGTTCCTGCCGGGAACCAGATATTGGTAAAGAGTACAAATCTGCAGTTAGTGACTCTGAAATATCACTATTCTACTTCTGTATGCGTGGCTAACAGTACGAAAAACTTTGACAACGTAACTGGAATTTTCCTTTGTTAAATCCTGCCTTTGTTTTGGCACGTGACGTCTTGAATTGCCGTTATTCATTTGTTGCATTATTGCTACATACAGATGTACTCTACGACACAGTGGTACAACAGTTGTACTTCAAGTGTTGCATATTCCATATATTTGTAGTTCATTGTTTAATGACCAGAAATAAAATACGGGTGAAGTTGGATACTTATTATTTTATATAGTATATTTTCAAACATATTTCGATTGTAACTGAACCATCGTCAAGGAGAGAACAATTTTCAGGAGAAGTGAAGCGTCTCCAGTAACTGTACTTGCCATATACTGTATGCAAGTAGAGTTATTGAACGGCGGCCGGGATAGCGTAGTCGTTATTACGACTCGCTGCGAGTTTGAAGGCCCAGGGTTCGAAACCCGGTAGGAGTGAGATCGTCTTTACCCATCCAGATATGGCCTGGTGCCCACCCAACCGGCAGTAAAAGCAGCGGGAGCTTGGCTTTGACCACTCACCCCAAACTAGCGACGAGGTCAAAGAAAGAGTAGGCCCTAGAACTGCAGTTCTAGTCCTCTTCTGGGCGTTCACGTCCTCTTGTAGGCCTAACGTTACTTTGCTGTTGTTGGATGCTTCGTGTTCCTTGAAATTATCATTTTCCTGGTTATGGTTCAGTTAGAACCGGAACATGTTTTAGAATGTATAATAGATATCCACAGTCAGCTCATTACTGTATTTTATTTTTCGTTAGTGAACACTGAAAGGATGTACGTACGTATTTCTTATTGTACTGTACGTACTCTGATTGTTACTCCGTGACTGGCGTGGTCTGACAGATGGAATCCACTGAAAGTATTTCATTGTGACATTTCATTTCGTGATAAAATTAAATTTTCGCTGAAACTGAGATTTTAAAACTAAGAAACTACTGGTCTACGATCTTCTGGGATGTTTGGCAACGCTACTTGGTGGTTTATTACCGACTTGTCGGCGGTACGTTGTAAGTACCTGGACTTTGGAGGCTTCTGTTTCTACATTGTGCCTCAAATTGTATAATGACGCATGATATGCTGACTGGTGAGTGATGATTTGGAAAGGTTTTGGAAGAAAATGGTGGTGGCTAAAACAAGACAATAAACTGGAATTTTACTAGAACTGAAGAAAATTCTGCTAGGACACTCCATATCCCAGTCGAGATTAGAACAGGGCATCTCTCGAATAGAAACCTAGATCGCTATCCCTACACCATCCTGATCGGTTTCTAACAAACATGTTTAATTTTATGAAGGCCCACCCTGTCCTTATTCGGAACACGTGATGTCACAAACTCCGTTTCTCATTTCTGTTGCCTGTCGGACAATTTCCTAGCTCTAGTGGTTGCTGCGGTATTCGTCTCTAGAGGGAAATATGCGTAATCAATATGTATCGCAGAATGGTTACGTATAAATTATTGTGCTATTGCTTGGAATTCCCCTTCTTTTGTGACATCTGGAGCAAGTTAATTTGCTTTATCTCCCCTCACCCCATCGGCGGCATTCTGTTGGGCACTTGATTGCAAAATTCATTCGGTAATTCCGAAAGACAAATGAGGCTATATCTGTGCCAGGCTTCCGTTAAGCACGGATTTATTTTGAATCCTGTTTTGTTTCTGTCTTGTAAATCGAAAAATGAATTTTTTGATGAAGCTGTTGCTAACCAACGAAACAGCGGTGTACACTGGTCGCTCTTCGTAATATGAAAGGATAGGCTGATAGTTGCCTAGCAACCAGGCAAGAGATTGAAAAAAAAAAAAAAAAAAGGAGACAACGCCGCTAATCAGATCTTCCGTTATATCTGACGTATATGCAATTCAGTAACTGTGAAAGCTTCGAGACCTGAGGTTTGCACAGCTGAGATGATGGAGACTCATGTCTTGTTGGGTGTCCGGCTGTGTCGACTAGTAAATAGTTACGACGTTTCGAAGAGACGTGTTGCCTTCTACTTCCTTTCAAGCAGTCCAAGAAGAGTGCTCGTGTACTGCCTGACCTGGAATATGAAGACTTCACGATCCTTCGCAGCGTCGGTACTGGTTTACCAGTCGACTCTGCCGCACATCCAAAAAGACTCGAGTCTTCAACCCTAAGCGCTGTTTCCATTTAATTTTTAAGAATACAGGCTTCGCTTCTCGACAGCACTTCCATGACTTTCAAAATAATGCTTCATAGGATGAATAATTTGGTAGTATAAATTCTTTAACACTTTTAAGTCTGTAATTTATTTAAGTGTCTTTAAAAATTAACCTTTTACTTCACAGAAAACACTTTATCTGCATTACTTAGACCAAGAGTATGGGGAAGTTACCTCTGCCCTGATATTCATACAAACACATAAGTGATTTCTGTGACAGACATGGAGATTTATTGGTGTTCATATAGGTGGAACATGTGCGCAGTAGTCTGTGACTTAAATGATTAACCTTGAATTAGGTTTCACGGCAGTTGGAAATGTGTTGTAAAGAGCGTGCCGTTCTACATCATACAAACTTTGTTCAATACATTTGAAAAATATATTGCAAGGCCTTATGACCGAGATATCATGCACTGTAATTTAAGGATTTCAAATAGCCCCAGGCTTAAAAACTTTCACATGCTACGGCCGTGCCATTGATCATATGTTTGAACCGCAATTTCTGACCGCGAAGTTTCTGGTTCATCTTCAAGGATTTTCAAAATATATTTGTGTGGCGGTTAGGTAGCATTGCGGCAAGTTTATTGCAGTGTACAGGCTCAAAAATCTTTATGCCACCATTTCGTGATGTTTCACTTTCCTGAGATGTGTTAGAAGGGTGTGACACACCATCAACCCTCATCCGGGAAGGGGGGGGGGTTGCGGTCCGGTATGGCTGATTTATTCTCTGAAGCTAAATATTTTATGCACGTTTTCAGGCTTTCGCGACGGCTGTTAATCTGTTGATGGTCTTATTGTGGGTTTCTGTGCCGTATGGTAATATCCCGACTTTTCGTAAGGACCTACTGCTTCCATCTCTAGGGGCGACTCAGTCTGGTTCACGTGGATGCTGAAATGTTTGAAAGGAAGGAATTTGCTGGTTGTAAAGCGAAATTGGAGGAAATTTGACCAGTCAGAGCTCTTGGATGGGGCTAATACTGACTCATTGAAACTACACATTTCCTCCTTTCCAGCTACTTCAGAATCCACATGAACAAGATTGTCACCCCTGAAGATGGAGGCAATACGCGTCCCCGAAACGTCGAATCTTGTATCTGCTACACAGCACAGAAACACAAACATGAAAGCTGTCAACCATATATTTCATATTTTGTGTTGTCTTCAAGCATCTGATATCCAACCCATCCGAAATCTCTAAAATAACATGAATTGGGCTGCAGCGCTTCCTTATTATTACTAGTATTGTTATTATTATTATTGTTGTTGTTATTCGCTCCGAAATGTGAAAAATATTATGAAGGCACTTTCATTATTTAATATCCGTAACTACTAAAGGTTTTTTGTCGCCTCCTTGTGCCGTGCAACTATGTTCATATTCTATCCAATGTGTTTAAGCCATTTGACGGAATTTTTTTGAACTCTATATGGACAACATGCCACTACTGTGCTTTTTATTAGTTTCGTAAGTTAACCATGTATATACCAACAACTGTCCTATTATTTAGATACAATGATATACAACTTGTAAACCTCCTGCATGTTTCGGCCTCTTTCGGTCATCTTCGGAGAGGTATTCAACCAATAAAAATACTGTATTATTGCACATCTGTATTGTAACTTGCAAGAAATGTATGTTTGTGTGCTGAATAACTTCCTGAAGATGTCCGAAAAATGCCGAAACGTGTAGGAGGTTTACTACAGTTTGTGTATCATTGTGTCTAAATGTTAGTGTAGTTGTTGGTGTATGAATGTATGTATGTATGTGTGTGTGTATGTATGTACGTATGTATGTGTGTGTGTGTGTATGTATGTATGTTTATGTATGTATGTGTGTATGTGTATGTATGTATGTATGTATGTATGTATGTATGTGTGTGTGTATGTATGTATGTATGTGTGTGTATGTATGTATGTATGTGTGTGTATGTATGTATGTATGTGTGTGTGTATGTATGTATGTGTGTTTTTTTAAATATACTTATTGGCATGCTCCATTACATTTTGTTTGTAATACTACATGCTATATGTATGTGTGTGTGTGTATGTATGTATGTGTGTATGTATGTATGTGTGTATGTATGTATGTGTGTGTATGTATGTATGTGTATGTATGTATATATATGTATGCATGTATGTATGTATGTATGTATGTGTGTGTATGTATTTATGTATGTATGTGTGTATGTATGTGTGTATGTATGTATGTATATATATATATATATGTATGTGTGTGTGTATGTATGTATGTATATATATATATATGTATGTGTGTGTGTATGTATGTATGTATGTATGTATGTATGAGTCGAGCGTTAAGAAACAACTTAAACAATGTTAAGAAGGCGGCCATGGGAATTTAACGTGATGGT
>Ga0123354_10012036_pt1 | contig 13390 bp, 10 predicted proteins | sample TergutLab28metaG_2_FD_97872 | JGI IMG/M metagenome (GOLD analysis project Ga0123354, IMG submission 97872) | Labiotermes labralis P4 segment gut microbial communities from Petit-Saut dam, French Guiana - Lab288 P4 | ecosystem: Host-associated > Arthropoda: Insects > Digestive system > Gut ... | reverse complement strand
GTGACACATATATATATATATATATATATATATATATATATATATATATATATATATGTAAAGTAAAGTGATCCCGTTAGAGGCCCGGTGTGACCCAGAGGGTGGATAGAGGTATAGCTCTAATCTTCCATGACCGCGGCACAAGAAGATGGTAAGTGGTCAGCAGCACGTCCCGGCCGCACTTTACTCCCGGGAAAGAACCGGTACCCATTTTGCAGGAGGCTGGGTGAGCCTCAGGGCCGGTCTGGACGGGCGGAAGATCTCGTCCCCACCGGGACTCGATCCCGGACCGTCCAGCCCGTAGCTCAGTCGCTATACCGACTGAGCTACTGGGCCCACAAATGTATGTATGTATGTATGTATGTATGTATGTATGTATGTGTATATATATATATACTCCGTCTGACACAACTATATAATTTTTGATTGTTATTCTACTATTTGCTACCAGTTTCGGCTTCAATGAACCATCAACAGGCCAATATTTACCCCCAAAAAAATTGTAATTAAAAATGCTGGTACATATAGTACAAACGTCAATTTTTTTAATGGGATCCCATTTACAAACATTAACAGTCTTTATAATTGTTACCAGCTTTTAAATGTACTGTCTGTGGTGAGTTGTGCTGAAATTGTATGATGTGAGTCCTATGAATGTATTTCCAAAATTTTCCCTGGATTGGCAACACTTCGTAACTATTATAAAGACTATTAATGACTGTACATGGGATCCCATGAAAATTGAAGTTTGTGCTATATGTACCAGCATTTTTAAGTTTTTTGTAAATATTAGCCTGATGATGCCATCTAAGGCCGAAACTAGGAGCCAATAATTAGAATAATAATAACATATTATACAGTTGTGTCAGACGGAGCACATGTATAATTTCATTTTCTTAATGTACTTTAAACACAACGGGAGACCGCGGTAGCTCAGTGGTTAAGGTGCTATGCTACAAATCGGTAGGTCGCTGGTTCGATCCCAGACGGTGTCATTGGAATTTTTCATTGGCATAAAATCCTTTTGATCGCACTATGGCCCTGGGGTCGACTCAGCCTCTAACAGAAATGAGTACCAGGAGTATTTCCGAGGGTAAAAGCGGCCGGTGCGTAAAGCTGACAACCTTACATTGTCACGTATTCTGGGAACCTTAACTTCCTGAACCCTCTGGGCACCTCGGGCCTGTAATGGGGCTGATTTATCGTTTTTATTTTTACTTTAAACACAACGGGATGTTCTCTACCAAGATTAAAGTGCAGTAGCTTACAGCTTCAGCCTACATATTCCAGGCAAGGAGTCAAGTAACTGAAGACAGATTTCATGTACCCCATCACACGCCACGTTATTGCACATGCAGGCGGAATGCAGGGCGTGGGATGGGTTGTCACGTTGCAGTGTTGACAGGCAGTATAGGACACACCGAATGACGTGTTCTGGGGGGAGTAGAACAGACTCCAAGTGGGGTAAAATGGAATTCCTCTTCCACCGTAGCATGTCAGGCTCCGTTTCTCCGCGAGAATCTGTTCTCACGGAAGTGTTCCATTGTGCGGAAGCCATTCCAATCCCTAGTCGCAAGGTATTCAGCTCCACTGCACGTGGTTTTCCACGTCACTATTGTCTGTCAACCACCGACTGAATTTTTTGTTTCGTTGTCACTAGACTACCAGCGATATTCCGGGACAGACAGACAGACAGACAGACTACGTGCACAATAGAATAAAAAGATAACGAAAGAGCAAAAACAAAAAAAGACTAACACAGAGGTAGTGATGATTACACTGGTAGTGATATTAGTAGTGGTGGCGGCGTTGTTGTTGTTGTTGTTGTTGGTGGTGGTGGTGGTGGTGGTGGTGGTGGTGGTGGTGGTGGAGGTAGTAGTAATAGTAGTAGTAGTAGTGGTGGTGGTGGTGATGGTGGTGGTAGTATTAGTGGTAGTAATAGTAGTAGTAGTAGTAGTAGTAGTAATAGTAGTAGTAGTAGTAGTAGTAGTAGTGATGGTGGTGGGGTGGTGGTGGTGGTGGTGGTGGTGGTGGTAGTAGTAGTAGTGGTAGTAATAGTAGTAGTAGTAGTTAATAGTAGTAGTAGTAGTTAGTAGTAGTAGTAGTAGTTAGTAGTAGTAGTGATGGTGGTGGGGTGGTGGTGGTAGTGGTGGCAGTTTTCGATTAGGTCGTCCCAAAGGTTCTGTCCAATTCCGAGACAATGTGTAGCATTCCGGAAGTCATATTTTCAGGTAAGGATTTGTTAGCCTCTCGCCCAACAACCAAAATGGAGGACCACCCTCTGTCGGCCGTCCGCCACTGCTTTTTTCATTATATTCACAGCAACACTGAATAACAGAAGGCCGTCTTCTCTAGCCCAAACCGATGCGCCATGCTCTGGTGACAAGAGAAACCAGAAGAAAAGTCGCTAATTCGAATACCTAAACGTAGTTGGAAGGTTTATTATTAAAATATATCTGAAAGAAAACGTGTGGGCAGGCGTGGCTCAAGTAGTAACAGGTGGCGGGCTTTTGTAAACACGGCAATGAACCTTCGTAAAGATAAAAAGGTAAATCAGTTCCATTACAGGCCCCAGGTGCCCAGAGAGTCAAAGGAAGTTAAGGTTCCCAGATTTCATGACAACGGCACAGGATGGTGGTAAGGTTGTCAGCCTTACGCACCGGCCGCTTTTTACCCCCAGGAAATACCTCTGGTACTCATTTCTGTTAGAGGCTGAGCCGACCCCAGGGCCATAGTGCGATCGGAAGGATTATGTAAATGAAAAATTCCAATAACATAATCTGGAATCGAGCCAACGATCTTCCGATTTGTAGGACAGCGCCTTAATCTCTGTGCTACCGCGGTCCCCCAATGGTGGAATGTGGGTATATGGACTGGATTTAGCTGGCCCAGGATAAAGACAGGTGGCGGACGCTTGTGAGTGCGGTAATGAACCTTCGTGTTCCGTGAAATGCGGGGAATTTCTTGACTAGCTGCAAACCAGTTAGTTTCTCAGGAGGGACTCTGCACCATGGAGTAAGTAAGTAAGTAAGTAGTAGTAGTAGTAGTAGTAGTAGTAGTAGTAGTAGTAGTAGTCGTAGTAGCAGTAGCAGCAGTAGCAGTAGTAGCAGTAGTAGTAGTAGGAATAGCAGTACAAATGTTTTAAACTCCAACGAAAAATCTGACAATTGCCATCCGTGTCTAGTTCCCACAGATAACTGTCCATTCAGGCTGCCTGAAATGGCCGAGCAGTACCAGCACTTAACGCTGAGGATGACAGACACCTGGAGGACTGGAACCCATACACAGGTGACAACAATTTAACGCGCCTGCGGCAACTGCGGATTCCACATAACGATGTGTAGAAAAAAGAAATATTCATTTCCAATCTAAAATTTTCCCACGGACCGTGTGAAGGCAAGGACACAGGCGAAGTATTCTGCTCACACGCCTTTGCTCTTCAGCGGAACTGAAGGCACAACAAACCAACAGTAACTGGAAATTACTTAACAGCTACAGGCCCCTCAATTAGTTTTCAGGGTAGGAGACAGGGGTAGCAGGTTCCTCTGAAACGTCGGTACGTGCCTACCAGGCTACGTGCCGTTCAATACCAAAAAGACAGTAATGTTAAATTTGCACAATGACCACAGCTGCTGCCGAAAGAAAAAGCAGCGACTTGTTATTTAAAATACCGTTTCAGAATCTACCTCAGGTCAAGGTCCCCTGCATCTCTGAAGACGATGGCGGAAAGAAACATTTGCACTTATTTCACGGTTAAATACTATTCGCGTCTTTCATTTTACACCATGCGAGTACCATCAGTGATTCACTGTTAATTCAGAAATGCGATGAATTTAGATTAAAAAAAAAACCTTCAGTCAAAAAGCAGGTTAATAAAGGGTTTATTTTTTTTGAAGAAAAGTGCCCGTAACGTGGATTAAATTTCGGTTGACTTTTCAACAATCTGCCCATTGAGTTTTTTTTTCATTAAAAATTATCTCTTTCGGCATATTCCCATGGTGACGTACCAATCGTAGCGTTGAATATCCTCACCTTAATTGTAAGACATGGGGAAAAACAGTTCCTTTCACCGATCTTTTTAAACGCCAAATACATACAGACCATGAGGATCACGCCTCTTACCGAGACATCTCGTGCGTAACAGTGAAAAGGTTAAATTAATACTAACAACTCCATTGAGTTAAAAGTCGAAAATAACTCATTCATCTCAGACGAACCAATTATCATTCGTGGTCACGGTGAGAAATACAGTCCTGTATAGAACAAAATGAAATGAAGGCAACGAATTGTAAGCGAAAAACATTTTTTGATGGGGGGGAGGGGGTGGCGGCGGGGGAACATGGCAGAACAATGAAGCATACAAAACCCGGGACCTGGCATGTTCACATGTTCTGGTGTCTACAATTGTAATTACATGAACAAGCATGAAGTAACCACAATACTGGATTATTATTCCTCTTCTTCTTTATATTTCTCTCGCAAACATTAGATACTCTTTGACTGCGTGTGGAAACATAAAATGACAAGAACAAAATCGTAATGCCATTAACCTCACAGAATTAGTGTGCAAAAGAGGAGATCAGCTGTGGATATCTGAGAGGTCCATTCTTTTTATAACCTTAACAACAGGGTTACAAAACTTGAATTCTGGTGAACACAAAGCGAGTTTAGCGCAGAGATTCTTACACTGTAGGGGGTGCAATTTCTTTGTACTGGCAATAATAGTTCATTTTGTGGCATGCAAAATTGCATAATTTCGCTATTACAGTATAATGTGAGAATAAATCATTGTGATGGGCAGCATCTTAGTTAAGGAACAAAAATTGCATCTTATATCTATAGTTTCAAAATCTCTTTCCAGTATGCGTTCCTTGCATAAACCGCATAAAGTGGATATCGTGTGTCTGTCTGTATGTCCGTATGTTTCATCTCCGAAACCAGTGGGCACATATCTTTGGGTCTACTACTAGCTTCTGCTGTGGAGTCTGATTATCTCTCAGAGCGCCTCTTCGACAAGGTACCTGGGGTTCGCTCAATGAAGGGAAACATTCTTTTACGATCGACTTTACGTACGCCGCGAACTACGGATTACAGACATACTAGACAAGATAGATGAATACAGACGGAAATGGTTTTCAACACTTGCAAAGAATGCCACAAAACCGAATCCCTTTGAAATCATACCACTACAGACCACAAGGAAGGAGAACAATTGGAAGACCGAAGAAACATTGGACAGAGCAGTTGTAACTTTGGAGACGGAACGGATCAAAGGGTCCAATCCTTGATGTTTATGATGATGATGATGATGATGAATTTAGGAGTATTTAATGACGCCCTTCCAACTTCGCAGGTTCCACATCGTCGAATGATCTGTTTATTGCAGATAATGAATCTGAAGGGTCGCGCAAACAATGGGTACAGTCCGCTCAGAGAAGGAAGAGAACCTGAATGATAATTATTCAATTCGTACCGCGCAGTAAACACACTCCGTCTCGGTTGTAAAAACCAATCAGTAAATGCCGGGTAGGACAACAATCGCTGTATTTTCTAAGATCCATAAAATTCATTCACTTGTAGGAAATGAGGAAAACAAAGCAAAACCCAAGTCAGGATAATCGGCGACGCGAACGAGGTTCAAGCCGGGCGCTTCCTGAGTACAAATCTGCAGTTAGGTATAGTCTCCTACGTGACGACAAACTATGAATCAACCACAAGGCCCGATATCGTAAAACAATCTTTGTCAATTTGTTTAGGAAAAGCCACGACCATATAATGAACCAATGATTTATTCAATTTGCATACATGTAGAGCCAGAGGAGACTGGGGTGACGGACCGAAAGACAGTGCAACGCCCCATCTTGGAATGCTTATTATTACGTTTATATTAGTACTTTGACCCTCCCCTTCCTACGCACCACATCGGACGTGGAACTGCACCTGTCCACACCTGTCCACATGCAGAGATCTAATAATCTCACGCTACTCGTTAGGAACGCCAGGATCTCAACGGCGCCTATGAGCACCTCAAAGTCTAGCGGTTACGGTGGACACCACAACGCTTCAGATTAAAGCAAACTGCATTACCCTCTCGGAGTGCATTTTTTTTTTCGTCCTGTTCTTATCAGAGAATAAACAGGAACTACTTCGCTCTACAACTTTAACTGATTTGTATCCATAAACGAGATGGAGTGTGTTTACTGCTAGGTACGGGCTGAAGCTGTATGCACAAATCATATTAACGCGTGTTCTTTAAATGGCCGTGCCTAGCTGAGGCGTTCAGTCGTTGGCCTCTCAAAATGAAGGCCCGCGTTCGATCTCTTGCCAGTCCATATGATATTTATGGTGGACAAAGTGGCAGTGGGATAGGCCTTTCCCCGAATACTTCGGTTTTAAGCTGTTCGTATCACCTCAGCAACGCTGTACATGCACGTTGTCCTCGGCAGAAAGACAAACGGATGAAGCCTGGGAACCTTCCAAACAGCAATGCTCTCTCGGAAATCAAGGATCATTTGATAGAAAGTACTTGCACTAAAAAAAAAAAAGCTAGTACTTAAAGGGTCGATGCCGCCCCCCCCCCTTAACCTTTAGGCATAAAAAGAACCGAACTCTTCCAGTTTTCATGATATTTTGTATTTTGGAGTACCACTAAAATTCATCAACATGAACCACTTAAAATCTGGCAAAAACGACGGGCATTTTACAAGAAGAGCTACACGCGTTTCTGCGCTCAACCCCCATGCCAAATGTTTCGAAAATATGTGTACCAAACAACATTGGGTCACCAGTCTAACATCAGAGAGAACAAACGAATTTAAAAAACATTTTTCTTCTCTATTTTGCCATTCGTGTTCCAACTATCTGGTATGACTAATATTTGTACTGCACTATCACACCACGCATTGCGTCTAAGTTACGTTACGCTCAGTACAAGTTTTTGCATACAGGGCCCTCCTTTGTGATAATATTTAAATCAGATTTGCTACAAAAATGGAATTCTTACACACTCAACATCTACGGCCTTGGATACCATCAACAATTTAAAAAGCAATGATAGCAATATGTACCACCTACTGTAATAATTTTTTCATTGACATAAAATCCTTCCGATCGCACTATGGCCCTGGGGTCGACTCAGCCTCTAACAGAAATGAGTACCAGGAGCATTTCATGGGGTAAAGGCGGCCGGTGCGTAGGGCTGACAACCTACCACCATCCTGTGCCGTTGTCACGAAATCTGGGAACCTTAGCTTCCTGGAATCTTCTGGGCCTGTCCAGGCCTGTAATGGGACTGCTTTACTGTAATAATTAAAAGCCCTGTATTCTCCCACAATGAGTGTATTTAAGTATCTTGAATGACCCTCAGAATGAACAGCCAGAGTCCCCAAAAAATTTAAATGATCGGTCTTTATAAAGGCGACACATTGTGTTCTTCATGAGGCAGAAACTCAATCTTTACACATAATGTGGATGAACTAAGTGGCAACTATCAGACATATTTCACAGTCTACGAGTGCTTCAGATGGACCAGTACAGAGTTTTGTCTTTCCACAAAAGCAAATCCGTCCCACTGATTACGTAACGCGTCAAGACGGCGTAAAGGGGAGTGGAAGTATAGCTCCGCACAGTGCTAACCTCGGTGGTGAAAGGCTAGCTTTACACTCGGCCCGCTTTACTCCACGAGCGACAACTATCCGTACAACGAACAGAAGACTGGTTGGGCCCCAGAAGTTCTGAGAGTTTTGCAGAAGAGAAAACCCGACTGCCCTGACCAGACTGTAACCCCGATTCCTCGGTCGGTCAGCCGTTGAGCCACCCTTTAAATTAGGAAAATTGCAGGCAAATAGTTGATCGTCATGATCCAACTAACCAGTTACACGCTTGTAGTAATTGGAAAACACACATTGCAAACAGAAGAAAAATAATGAAAGAAGTAATAACTGGTGAATGAAAACACAAAAAGTTAAAAAAGAAAACAACCGACGAATTAGATGAATTAATAAGACATAAGAATATAATAAATTACATTAAAGCACAACGATTAAGATGGTTCGGCCATTTATATCGAATGGCGGAAGAGAGAATGGTAAAAAAATATATAAGTGGAAACCGATGTCAATAGGACCACAAGGGAGACCAAACAACAGATGGGAAGACGACATAAGAAATGGCACGAAGAAACTGAAAATAAAGAATTGGATTAGCTGCATCCAGGATCGCAATAAGTGGAAATCATGTGCTGAGAAGGCCAAAACATTCAAAGATTGAATTTGTAGCGCCTAAAGAAGAAGATCCAACAAACAAGCTATGCGCTTGTTGTAATAGGGAAACACACACACACACACACTCACACACACACACACACACTCACACACACACACACACACACACACACACACACTGCAAACAGAAGAAATATAATGAGAGAAGTAGTAACTGGTGAATGAAAATACACGAAATACAAACGAAAACAAAGTACAAAGATATGTGAACGTGAGGAAAGACACATCAGGGTACGAGATATATGAAGAGTAAATAAAAGAATATTTTTGTACACGATATCATTCGACTATGTATTTGAAAGTCGTGACAGACAGACAGACAGACACGTACACGTTTCAGTTTATAGTTTCACGGAATACGCACACAGGAATACAGAGTTCGAATTCACCTCGAGATAAGGAAGTTCGTCCGCGTTACGCTCCGTTGTCTTGCACTGAACACACAGCCAGTGACGAGGAATCCCACGGCGCGCCTTGAGGGACAAGTACCGCTGAATCTGAAGCAATTTCAGGAACTGCGCCAATCTCACAAATAATTCTCGAATGCAGTGAGACGACGGCCGAACGAACCAAAGAAATGAATCCGCAGCATAACATATTGAATTTACGATCACAATTGAACGCGATTTACATTCTAAATCGACCGCAGCAAATTATCGGCTGCGGAAAGGTCATGAAAACCGTTGCAGCACGTGCAATGCCGCGCCAGATTGATACGGAAATATTTCATCCTCCCCCCCCCCACCCCCTCCCCTCAGCCCGACACCCAGCTCTGATCGGCAAATCGAATTCCTATACCGAATGACTTTGCATGCATCTTTCTCGGTCCAATTCGAAGAATCCTAACAGATCACGCTGATGTAACAGTAACGCCTACTTACAATCGGAAGGTAAAGGTATCGAACCTCGATCCTATTAGTACCCATGCGTGTGTGTATTGTTTATTTACTCATTTCACTCATTCTTTATTATTTCTACTGATCCATAGATACGGAAAACAGTCATATAGAACATACGTTTAAATACATAAACTCAAAACCATACAAAAACAAACATTTTTCATTTTTGCTTTTTCGTTTATTTTGTACAGTCAATTACCTTCAAATCACATTCCCTTATGGCATTATTCATCACCCATCAAAAATCCCCCCCCCCCCATGATTTTACTTCATATAACTTATACGGTTGAAACAGCATCGTTAAGTAAGATAACAATAAATGGTGTAAATTTCGACTTCCTAACACGCCAAAAATTCTAGCGTCTGACTGAACCTTAACTAATTAAAAACTGACGCACAACAGAAAAGTAAACATTTTTGTGTGAATTTGTAGGATGGTCTATATTACAGCAGCTCTTACTATTGGTAAACAATGGAGGAGTCTGAAAGCCCACAAACACACAGAAAGTTATAAAATGCAGAATGACGGAGATAATCACTTAACACTGCATAGAATTTAACCATCAATAAAGTGTTTTCTTACAGGCGTACTTTGGTAACATAATTTGTAACCAAACAATAAAATTCGCAACAATAGCACAACGTTGAAACCAAATTTCGTCAAAATGGGTTAAACGGTTAAAAAATTCAATGGCAATACAAACGCTGAAGATTTGGTGATTTCGTACGTCTACAGATTGCAATATATCAGGAAACTTGGGTAAACAGAGACCCTTTCGTTTTAACCAACAAGACGCCCATAATGCAACCACTTAAGGCAAACAACAACAGCAGCAAGTTCTTGGCGAAAATAGATGTAAAGTTGTCTACAATCTACAGACTAGCTCTAACTGGCAAGGATAAACCCATGAGTGGACTTCTGTGTACATGGAGATCAGCATTTTGGGCAGATGCCCAGCTATCAACATTTCAAACAAGTTACTTCATAACACATAATCTTAATGGTTTTAAGAACTTCTATGTAACAGGAAACAACAAAACCACATATAAATTATGTTCATATAAAATGAGAATAATAATTTTGGGATTCTTGTGTACTCTGCAGTTAAAAACAACACATATACCAATGCTCCCTAAAACAACACATATACCAATGCTCCCTAAAACAACACATATGCCAATGCTCCCCAAAACAACACATACACCAATGCTCCCCAAAACAACACATATACTAATGCTCCCCAAAACAACACAAATACCTATGCTCCCCAAAACAACACATATACCAATGCTCCCTAAAACAACACATATGCCAATGCTCCCCAAAACAACACATATACCAATGCTCCCCAAAACAACACATATACCAATGCTTCCTAAAACAACACATATACCAATGCTCCCCAAAACAACACATATACCAATGCTCCCCAAAACAACACATATACCAGTGCTCCCCAAAACAATAAGCTCCAAAAAGTGCTGACAGTACCAAAAGATAAATTAAGGTCCTTATGCATTAAACACAGTCCCACTAAGGAAATAACACACACTGCTGTCACTGGAAAACAACATGCTTATGAAAATATTTGTATTGAAGAGGGATGAAATGTTCTGAGTAAATCAGAATAATACAAAATGAGGCACTCCCAGCCTATTCTACTGTAATGGTTGTAAAATCTGGGAAGCTAGGATGTGCTATATATTTATAACAGATGTGGGGAGAGAAGAAACGTATGCAGAATTTTGTTACGGAGCCTTATGAAAAATGATCACATAAATTAAATGTAAGAAAATGGAATGCAGCATCAGAGATCTTAGAGGAAAGGGCTATGTGGATGGGAGAAGAATGGAACTGGCTCAAAATCATACTCATTGGCTTGCACAGGTGACAAAACATTTAGGCTCCTCGCACCACACAAAGATAATTAGAAGTAACAGTATCAGAGTGACAAATATCATGCCAAGGACTACATAAATAATCTATGAAAACAATTTACCCTCATTAATTAATTCATGATAACCAAGTGGTCTGTAGTTTACTTAACTCTAATGTCAGAATATTGTTAGCAAGTGCAAATTTCTCTCCTCATGAGTCTACATATAATGTCACCATCACATCTTAAATTATGGACACTGGCCATTTTTCCAGCCTCCCTCCCAGATACAATGTTTCACAAGCTGGACATGCCCTTTTCTTCACAAGAAATGGAGAAACTGGAGAACATATCACGGTGGATCTGTTTGAAATAGACAGTCTTAAACCCTGGGCCATGTTTAGCCTCAGATGATGGACAATGTAGAAAATTTTCAACATGAATATGACCACATACTATTTTCAGAATCTTTATAGCTTAACTACATAAACCAGATGATTTTTTTCATCACTGATTCCATTGTGTTAGTTACTATGCTTCATAACTGAGGCCCATTAATTTTGTACATGTCCCTTATAACCTACCTTGGTAATTAAAATATCATTATCACAGATACTGACTGCTGCAACCATAAAATAATCACCATTGTATCATTACTTCACTTAAAGGTAACCTCTATAGAGCTCAGAATGTCTTATAATGTTCAATTTCTGTCACCATTTGCATTTTAATGATTTGCTAGCCCCGTATATTGGAAATATGGGCGATAGCATCAGATATGGTGAAATACATAATCTCGGAACAACCGTGGCTGAGAGCATCAGGTAAGAAAATACCTACTATCTCAACAACAAACACCTTACCAGCATCAATAATATGTACCTGGCAAATTCCTTCCAACGATGCATTCCCACGATTCTGCTAATATGCAGGAAATGCTGCAGCAATGTGTAAAAATCCAAAATTTTCAACACTGCATCTCTTGCTTCTTCACTTATTTCACAAAGAGCTAATTTTTTTGTTTACTGTTAGATGAAAAATGTTTAACACTGTTGAAAAATATTCATTATTCCACAAACAATCACTACAAAAGCTGCACCTTCACATACAGACCTATATTTAACAAATGTTACTTTCATGCATTTTGGCACGTTTGAGGTTATGGTGTGGTCCATGCAGCAATCCCTTGCACAATACTTCTAAAACAGTTCACAGTTCCCATTTCACTTCAAGCAATTTCACATCACTGTAACAGCCCCTGAAGCTTGCATATGAATTTATAAACGTAGAAAGATACTGTTACCTGCTGGACTTCTATTTTAATCAAATTATCACCAGAGGTTTCAATAATTTGTCACTGATATTAAACTTCTTGTCATAAAAACTATTACAATTCACATTCTTTGCATTCCTCAGGACTGTCAAGTACACTGGCACTGAAATTCTTTCTCATATATTATTTTTATTAACTTTTTGGTTATGTTTAGCAGCATTTCCATTACCTTGCCATGACTCTTTCACATTCTTCAATTCTTTTGCAGCACACGTACATGAGGACCCCTTCACATAATTTTCGTATAATACTTCTTAATTCACGACATTTCACACAACGCAGATGCCTGTATACAGTTCGCACATAACTTTGTTTTGGCGGGCACACCTTAGCAGTAGCACCAATACATGCATCTAAAATACCTACGACATAAAAATAAAATTCTCTTCTTCGTGAATTTACAACACGAATAGAACGTTCTTGTTTCAACATGACCGATCAATACCGCAGTCCATAATAAGTCATACCTGGGTGTGTGTTGGTGTGTGTGTGTGCCTGCGTGTGTGTGTGTGTGTGCGGGTATGTGTGTGTGTGTGTATATATGCGTGTGTGGTGTATGTGTACACGTGTGTGTGTGTGTGTGTGTGTGTGTGTGTGTAGTGTGTATGTGTGTGTGTGTGTGAGGAATTAAAATTTTCAAAAGCATAGTTTTAGCCCCTCTTGGTGACATTCTGGCCATAATGCTCAGGTTATACGAGAATAATGATGCTGTCTAGACTCGAAGAATACAGTTGGACAGGAAAATAATCGGGAGTAAGTAAGAATTTGGAAAGGAGCTGTCGTCATAGATTTAAAATTCAGTTTGTTCATTGACCTAGGCAGGAAATTCACCAAAGTCAGTGAGTATCATTTTAGACAAGATACCCCCCCCCCCCCCCCCCCCCCCCCCCCCACGGTAATCTTCTCCCGACCGCCTTCTGGGTTTGTTTTTTTTTGTGGGAGGACCGGGGACAGGCGCACACAGATCCCACCCCCCAGATAAACAGCACGAAACCAACC
>Ga0123354_10012035_pt1 | contig 13391 bp, 4 predicted proteins | sample TergutLab28metaG_2_FD_97872 | JGI IMG/M metagenome (GOLD analysis project Ga0123354, IMG submission 97872) | Labiotermes labralis P4 segment gut microbial communities from Petit-Saut dam, French Guiana - Lab288 P4 | ecosystem: Host-associated > Arthropoda: Insects > Digestive system > Gut ... | reverse complement strand
TGGTTTCTGTAATGTTAATATCTGTACTTAACATCAAACTAACTTGTGAGTGACATAAAGCCATTAAATTGAACTACAAAAACACTCGCACTCGTGTCATAGTTGTCCTTAGAGTTACAAGCATTATACATGAGAAAGCCCTGCGGTGACGTAACATGGCTGACTGCGCAAAGCGTCACGCAGGCACAGTGAACACTGCATTCCACTGTCAAGGACATTAGCACTGTCACGTGAGGTATCAGCTGTGCAGGTTGCAGTATTTGGAACCGCAAGAAGCCCCCACTTTTCTCTGGCCATTATCTCCGTAACCGTTCAACTTTGGACATAAGTGTTTTGGGTTATATCGGTATACTTTAACATAAGGAACACTCTTCCGAAGTCTGGCACATTCCTCCTGGGACACCCTGTACATACATACATACATACATACATACCTTTACTAGTTTTTGTTCTAGGGTGCGAACAGTGATCAAGTGACGTCCTGAGCTACTGAAAAAGGAGCCTTAAAATAAAAGTTTCGAACTAAATATCTGCTACCTCCTGGAGCGGAGTTCTTTCTGAGAAGCTAACAGTCCCTCAGCTAGTCAAGAAATTCCTTGTTTTTTATGAAACCCGAAAGTTTATTACCGCATTCACAAGCCCCCTGCCACCTGTTCCTATTCTGAGCCAGATCAGTCTAGTCCTTGTCCCCATCCCACTTCTTGAAGATCCATTTTAATATTATTGTCCCATATACTCCTATGTCTTCCAAGTGCTCCCTTTCCCTCGGGTCTCGCCAGCAAACCCACTGTGCACCTCTGCTGTCAAATATCTGACCTCAGGTTACATAAATATCTTTTATGAAAATTTCAGACTTTTTGTTGTAAAGAACTTCCATGTTTATGAAACCCAAATATTCCTGTCGATGGCACACAAAAGACCGAAGGTTGACTGCATTATAATATACGCGGTTCAAACCCACATGTCGCACCAAATTAGTATAATACTCCTCCCTTACCTACGTGTAGTTCTGGCAAGTGGTCTCTTCCCTTGAAAGTTTCTTAGTAATCTGTTCAAGTCTGTCATCTTTATGAGAAATTTTAACATGTTTTTTCGACAGCTTGAAGAGAACGTATGGGTTGGGAACTACTCATAAGACGGCGGAGTAAATAAGGGGATAATATTAAAAATTGGCATTTAAAGACTGGATGTGAGGACGTGGACTGGATTCATCTGAATCAGAATATGGTCTGGAATCTTGTGACGTTAGTAATGAGGGGGGGGGGACTTTTTTCGAATCTGTGTATTTAGATTTCAGAAATATGCACTTAATTGCTTGCCTGTCTCATAAAATATCAGCTTCTGAAATGGGATTCTGCTTTATGAAGGAAGACGGATTACTGTTGTCTTATAATTAGAGAGTGCAATCAGACGGATATTTATCAGGAACTTTTGAAATATGGTAGTAAGTACCGAGATGTATGTAGGATAACTGTTCATATAGTATATCTTGCAGAATTCGTGTGTTAAATTCAAACCTCAAAATTTTTCACTGAAAAAATGAATCCTTCCTTCCTTAATGATATCGTTAATGTAATTTGAAAATTATTGATTTGCCCCCCATTCTGAATTTACTTTAATTTCAGTCTGTTGATTGTTCTTACTCTGTAATATAAGCAATTTTTGAGAACATACAGATGCGCAAATCTGTTACTGTAGCGTTGGTAGAGGTACCTTCCGTCGTTTGTGGTTTCATTACAGAACTTGAGCCAACTTCAGACTGCGATGTAAATTCGGCTTGTATTAATTCACGAACATAAGTTTATATAGGACAGAACAAATGACTAATTTTACTTTGACAGTGTTTTCCATAGCTATTAACGTAATCCACCCACCACTGACGTCAGGCCACAGCCGAGGTGCCAAGTGTGTTCCAGGATGAGATATAGAGGACAGAACTACAGCTTTGTTCGCAATCACTTATCAAGTAGTGTTATTTCAAGCGGTGTTCTGTAAATCTTCCCATAGCTACATATGTGCCTTAATTGGTAAGTGACTGACCTGGCTTGGAATGGTACATTTGTAATTCAGTGGCAGCAGACAGCATAAAGCTGAAAGCTAACACAAGAAAAGAGACTGTTAGTGCGATGGAGATGAATAGGAGGGGAGACCGTGGCTTACCATGCTGCAGAGGTGAAAACATTCACGCTTTAAAAAAACAAGTGTTTTAACGAAAAAATTCACTGTTGATGAAAGAATTAGTTCGACAAATAAATACTAGGACTCTTAGTCATTTCCGCTCGGCTCTTAGCATTCAGCGGGCAGATAAACGTAGCTGACCAATCATACATTTGACACAGAACACAAAGCCATTTTCATTTACATTTCTAACTTTCGAAATAAGTGCATGACCCTGGCTTCAAGTTTGTTTGAAGTCTGGCGAGAAATACGCCGATAAACATGTGCGTTTAAGAGGTGGGATTTCCCTATCAGATTTTTAATGAAAACTGACGATATAGTTTATTCATTTTGTAGTTTGTCACGTGACATTTCAATAGACTATTTCCAAACGGCTTCTGTATAGAGTCAGGATCTAGGGCTTTCTCTATCAAACTCCAGTATCTTCTATTCTTCTTAAAGGCATCCAGTAGCTGCTTACGACTTTTTCCTCCATTTTGTTACTTAAACATGTATTTATCACTTATTCACAATATATCTATTGCAGTAAACCGCAGATGAAAATGTTCTTTACAAAAACACTCTTCACTATTCGTGAGTTCAGGGTTCCGCCGCGGAGTAAATGAGTATTTCGCTCTTCTGGGATGTTACGCAGCGGAGATCAGTAATAACCGACTTTTCTGGGATATCCTATCCGTCCCTTCTTCAAGAGTCGAGCAAAACAGTCAGAGAAGACTTGGAAAGCTTGAATCCTGAAGATGGGACCGATAGGTTGTCCCGAAACGTCGGCAAGATCTACAGTTCTACGCTGTGTAGCGTCACAGAAGAGCGCAGAACTCAGCCTTCACCATTACTTTGGTGAGTGAAAAAAAAATCTATATTTTACAAAATGATAAAAATTGCTGCTTCTCAAACTGTGGTTATCACTAGCTGTCATTTGGAATATACAGGGCTTTTAATGTTCTTATCACAGAGCGTAAATATCAATATGATAGGAGATAGTCTAGATCGATACATATGAACCAAACTTCAGATAAGCTCTCTGCCTCCTTCTTCAGTGTAGTCTTGAAGTTGGAGGAATTAAGATCCTTCGCAACGCTGTTAGTTCTATACCATTGCACACGGCGTCACGTCCTGAAATTCTCTACGTGATATATTAAATGCAGTCAGTTAGGGTATGTTACTTCTCTGCCATTGACTTCAACAACCTCCGGATGTAATTTGATATGAAAAGAGATGGAAGATTTTGCTGGTATGTTGTAGTATTCTTTGCAGTTGCCGTTCCATTTTGTACAAGGTAGACGCATTAAAACGTCGTATTGATGCATATCCGTTGTATCGTATTGATCACTTCTGTTCGAGAATTCGCGAGACCAAATCTAGAACTCAAAACTGTTGTGAATGAGGTCTTTTATGTTTTCTCTCAGTACCTTCACTAAAATGTTGTGGTTTTGCACTGAAAATACATACGGCTTCTTCCAAATCCTTACCAGTTCATCATTTCATTCTCGATCGTTTGTGTGTCGCTTTCACCATAAAAAAAACCTCTCACTTTTAGTGTAAAAATAGAATATGTCAAACTGTTGAATGGTGATTGCGATTCTACCCCCCATGGAGCAGAGTTCTTCTTGGAAAGCTAATTCCCGGCACTCGTGGAAAATGAAGGTTTATTACCGCGTTCATAACAGCGTGTCATTTGTCCCAACCTAACCCACATAAAATCATTCGAGGTTCTTCCAGCCTACTTCGTTAAGATCCACTTTAATATTATCCTTCTATGTAGGCAAAGATTTCAAAATTGTCTCTGCTTTCAGGCCTTCCCATCAAAGTTCTGTATGCGTTTCTCTTTTTCCGCATGCGTGCCACATTACCAGCCAATTTCATCCTCGATTTTATTACACATCATTATCTAGCGAGGAATACTTCAACATCACGCAGTTTTCTCCGCCCTTCTGTTATTCCTCTCCTTTAGACCAAAATATTTTTTTCAGCACCCTATTCTCGGAATGGAATCAAAAGATATTAAAAATCCCAGTTTACAAGAGTAATATTAACATTAGTGGGGCGTGAAACCGTGAAGTGTTGTGTTATCCCACACACGAGATTGTGTGTCCAAAGGAATAAAGTGGAGACCAGCTGAGGCTGACTGATAGCCCTGTAAGACGGGCAGCTGGCTTTAGCAACAACAACACTGACCGTAATTAATTAGATTTCATGTAGACGCTGTGCCTCAAGCTGAATAATACAGCAATGCTTCCCTCTTCCCTTCCTCTCCAACTTATTTTCACATACAAGGCGAGACATGCCTCCAGCCCCAAATTCATGCAAGAGAGGGAAAGGGTTGGTTTCTGTGTGGGTGGAGATGTGTTGCGTGTTTATCTGTGTTTGTGCGCCTGACTGTAAATTTTCTGTGTTATCGAGTGTGAGTGTCTATGATTGTAAGATACGTATGCATGTAAATGCTAGTTTCGTTTGCATTTGTTTGTGATGAGGTGAAAGTTCCGATACCAGTGGCCGCGCCGTCTAAGGCGAGGGATTACGGCCGCTCTATTGCTGGGATTTTGGGTTCGAATCCCACCGGGGACATGGATGTCTGTCTCTCGTGTTTGTTGTGTGTTGTCAAGTAGAGTTCTCTGCGTTGGACCGATCTCTCTTACAGAGGAATCCTACCGAGTGTGTTGTGTCTGTGGGTGATCTGGAAACCGCAACAATGAAGCGGCCTAGGCCCGGGTAGAACTGTTGCGCCACACTAAAAAAAAGTAAAGGTACACTTGTCCCTGTGACTAAACACTTAACAAGAAGTACGCCGATGAAGCTCCACGCCTTCTGAACCACCAGATGCAAGTGGGCGGTCAGCTTAACGCTTGAGCAAGTCTAACCACAAGATAAGAACAACCTGTCCTGCCCTCTAACAGGAGATGAGATAAGCTGCAGCCGCTCATCTGACTGGCTGACAGAATGTCTGTGTCTTTGCACTACCATTACTGTACTCTTTACTGCACTGCTGTATTCTGGAGGGACAGGGCTTCACTGCATCAGAAAGGGCTGCGTTGTCGAACAGTTTCTGACTTTATGTTCACTGCGCTGACAGTAAGACAAGAACGTGACTTACGTGGCGCTTCTTGTGGGTTGTAACACCGCGCCGCCGGCTTGAGACAACGTAGTGGTCACATCTTCAAGGGGCGAAAATCCAAGAGAAGTTCTTCTTGTCGTTTCGACCCTTGAAAATGAGATCTGGACCTTTAATCGAAACGTCGGGAGTCAGTCACCCAGTAACGCTGCTTAATATCCTGAAATCTTGATATACTTCGACCCTTGAAGATAAGACGTTGCCTCGAAAAGTTGGTAACCGATTACACAGTGACGTGATGTCACATTCCAAAAGAACGGATCTTTCATACATCCCAGTGGGAACCTAAAAACACGTGCAGAAACCTACATTCTTGATAAGTCATGAACATTCTTGTGAGTTAGCTATTGTAGAAGACGCTATGTAATTGAGTGAGTGAATGAAACGCGTGTAAAGAAGTATGAACAAAATATTACGAATGTGACTGAATATGAAGTGAAACATTTGTGTTGAAGAGGCAAGCCGCTGCGTGGCCACTAAAACGGATGACAAGTTCTCTAACACTCCCAGCGGTAAATTCCGGACTTCAACTCTCCCATCCCCCTCTTCCACGTACCCCCATTCCACAAACACTGGACCAAGTGCTGGCTGTTAAATCCCCAGTTGATGAAGGACCTGCTCCATATATCCTGGCAGGATACGAATATCTGTTAGGCTCACACCCTTTTCTATCCTGTACCCTACAGTCACCACCTCCTCCTCCTCCTTCTCACCCCCCATTTCCTCGTACGTTCGTACTCGGACTAACACGCCACCACTGAATGCATCGCGATAGCATTTCCGCGGGGTTTATTTTTAATTAGGACCGCTGTGCATTCTGAGATAACGCAACTCCAAACACTGTTCGCCTTCTGAGTTGGAGATGGGATGCAATTCGAACACAAGCAGCACAAAGTATATCAATCCCTCTTAATACAAAGAGTGTGTAAAGGTTTCCTTGCGTAGTGTAATAAGTGACGACGGAAAATGGGTTGAAATGTTTTCCGTGCTCTCTAATGCTGTAGAGACACAACGTATTATGTTATCATGCCTGCAGTAATGCTACACGGTTGTGGCAATTTTCGGCGAGGAATCGATCTGTATCTCAGCGTCACCAGTAGCTTTCAGCTGCCAAGAAAATAAATACATTAAGTACTATGTCTGTAATGGTAAGAAATGAAGAGTAGTTTGTTCTAATTCTGCTGCTGTTCTCCAAAGACTTGTATCATGATGATACTGCATTGCACGTAACACTTGTATCCTGACTTTGGTGCGTTGCACGTGACACTTGCATCATGACGTTATTGCATTGCACGTGACACTTGTATCCTGGCGTTATTGCATTGCACGTGACACTTGCATCATGACGTTATTGCATTGCACGTGACACTTGTATCCTGGCGTTACTGAATTGCACGTGACTCTTGTGTCCTGACGTTACTGCGTTGCACATGACACTTGTATCCTGACGTTAATGAATTGCACGTGGCTCTTGTATCCTGACGTTACTGCGTTGCACGTGACACTTGTATCATGACGTTAGTGCATTACACGTGACACTTGTATCCTGACGTTGCTGCATTGTGCGTGACTCTTGTACTCTGACGCTACTGCATTGCACGTGACACTTGTATCCTGACGTTACTGCATTTCACGTGACACTTGTATCCTGACGTTACTGCGATGCACGTGACACTTGTATCCTGACGTTACTGCATTGCACGTGACACTTGTATCCTGACGTTACTGCGTTGCACGTGGCACTTGTATCCTGACGTTACTGCTTTGCACGTGGCACTTGTATCCTGACGTTACTGCATTGCACGTGACACTTATGCCTCAGAGATAGCGAGGACCTTCGGCTACTTGACTACTTCACATTCCTTTCCTTTATATGTACACCTTCGGCTTCTTGGCTTAGATCAATAAGTATTAATAATTATATATATATATATATGTCATGTCATCCTGCAGTATTTATATTTCATAACCGGAACGTCCTGAGCTTACTCATGATTGTCCACTGCCCTTCCAAGCAAGTGCACGGGACATAAAATTGGGCCACAGTTTCTTATTCCGATAGTTCCTTATCGCTCCAGTCATTCTTGGCCATGTATTCTGAGGTACTGAAATAGGAAAACAAGGCATGAAATGTACGTAAAACGTAATACTGAGGGATGTTCGCGTAACCATTGTTGCCGTGGGAAAGCAATTATTACATATTCTTAGTGTGTGTGTCTGTAACCTTATTTATCCAGCATGCAAAGCGCGTGCGCCCTTTTATATTGTCATCTGTGGCGTGTTTGGCTGTACCGTATTTTTTCACATTATCTCATAAACGACACGATTCTCGAAAAGAAAGTTATTGAATATAAAATTGTGTTTTGTTTCTTCCTGCAAATTCTGTTAAATATTTTTTATTATAAGAAGAATTCAACTACATACTGCCATATATATATATATATATATATATATATATATATATACATATATATACTGGTCTTCATGTAAAATACTCCGTTATTCTTGTCAGTTTTTAATGAAGCTTGGATTTTCTCGACGGATTTTCGAAAAATGCTCAAATGTAAAATTTCGTGAAAATCCGTCCAATGGGAGCCGAGTTGTTTCGAGTCGACGGACAGACAAACGGACAGGCATGACGATGGCAATATTCCCGTTTCACAATTTTTGGAGAGCGTCTAATGAATATTCTGAAACAGAAATCAGTAGACAGACCGTAGAAACTGCCAGAACGACTTGTGCCCATATTTTAAATCAGGTTCTCGAGGTTGTGTTACGTTTTCAGTTTTGGTGTCTCGATCTTCTCACTGTCAGGGCAGTTCAGCATAGTTGCCGCATTATCTGGAGCCTTTATGTGATCTTACGAATATAGTGACCGTGCACCGGCAGTCATTCATGCTGTGGTCACGCTAGCCTTCCTTTGAAGAAGACGTTTCATGTTTTAGCCCACATCATTTCTAAAGAAGGGCTTGTAGACTCAAACACATAAGAACATCAAGTGCTACGTCGTTTCTTTCCCCATATTAAGTTTTGTACTAAGAAACCGTCTTTTAAGAAATATGACAGGAACTTATGCCATAATATGCTGCCCAAACCTCATGATTTTTAATTTGACCTTAAATAAAAGTTATTGGATGAATTGTCAATCGAATTACGTACAACGAATTAACAAGATTAACCCACTACGAAAAATCAGCCGTGTCTGTATTATAATGAAACAGTGAAAATAATGACACCTTAAATATGTCTGCAGTCTAGTTTAGACGAGGTGATACTCTGCATGCCATTGGTATTGTTCACGTAGCATGTCTTGTGTAATTATTTAATTAGCAATAGTGGGAACAAAAAGAAACAAAAAAATCTGTCCATAGTCCTCTGGCTGATATGTGAATGTTTTGCGGAATGTGTTCATAAAGTTGTTTGTTTTCCTACCTGATGTTATCTGCTTAGTGTAAACTGTTTACAGTGTGACCAAAAGGTGACGATGAACAAATCTACGCGGATGTTGCTTTTTTTATCATTGACAGATGGTGTGGAAAGGCATGGCAGTCTTATCTTTCGCGTTTCCCACACTTTGTAAATAATGAATATGACAGCTGGGTTAAACCCAATTCATTCCGCAGTTTATTGTCTTTACAACAGTCTTCTATACAAAATGCGCGAATGAAAATTTACAATTGTATTTGCACATTGTTTTTCAATGAGTAAATTATATCCACTAACTGACATTCACTCACTCGCTAAACAAATACACAAGGTAATAAATGACTACAGTGAAAAGAGTTTCTTTTGAGAAGGCAGTAGTAGCTGAAATAGTCGAAGAATAGGTCGCATTTGCACAACCTGAAGGCCCATTGTCATGGTTGTCACGCCTGCCACTGGCCCCTAACCTGAGTCAGAAGAAACCATTTCAACACCAACATATCCTGTTTCTTGAAGCTACATTTTAGTAGTACCCCTCCGTCTGTTCTGGGCCATCCAAGTGCAGGGTTCTCCCACAAAATTCTTCTTCTCTTCTGTGCATACCACACACTATTCTCTTTCATTTTATCATTTTAATAACACTTAATGATGAATACAGTTCATGAAGATAATGACAGAGTTTACTCGAGTCGCCTTATACTTTCCCCTTCTATGATCCAACTGTGTGGGCCGGGATAGCTCAGTCGGTATAGTGACTCACTACGAGCTGGAAGGTCCGAGGATCGAATCCCGACGGAGGTGAGATTTTTCGAACCCGCCCACACCGGTCCTGGGTCCGACCCAGCCTCCTATACAATGGGTTCCGAGTTTTTTTCCGGAATTAAAGCGGCCGGAGCGTGGTATTAACCACCCACCCTATCTAACGCCGAGGCGTTTATAAGTTATATGATTTTCAAGACACAAGTCAGCAGTATGGACTGAGTCTTAAAAAAGGAGTTTATGTTTTGTCCCTGAAGGGTTAAAATTCAGTGCGCCAAACATAGTTTTCAGCAGTTCGTTTGGTCGTCGCCTGCGACATGTTCATTCCGGATGCAGGGATATCTGTGGCGAATGTAAACAAGCCTTAATGTTTACAAACTCCTCCCCACAATATTTATTAAGCTGCAGGACGTGTATGTTTGTTTCTGTGTGAAAGACTGGAGACAGTCGAAGTGGGAGAATAGTTTGAGATTCAGTATAAGGGCTGATGTACAGGGATTTCGTGTGATGGCAGCCAGTATCGAATATTCAGTTCCAGAACTTTCTTAATGCAAGTTTTGCCTGAATAGCCAAGTAGAGAAAGAAAATACATTTTGTTAATATTAAGCACATAAGAACTGTCAAACGGCAGTGCAATTTTGTTGTTTACAAAACGCTTTGCTCTACTTTCAGCAAGGTTTTTGTATTCTGCAGGCAAGCAGGGGTTTGTTTTTATATTAATAGGAATAATATTGTTATGAAACTTCTGGAACGAAACATTTCTCCTGGCATTCAATTTTGTTTCAGACTTCTCTCCGAAGTTTCTTTGATTAACGCCAGACTTTCGATTTAGAGTAGAAAAAGTTATTTATGAAACTTGTAGGTACTTTCATTAGGTAGTAAAGTTTTTAGTAAGTCAATATATGAAATATTTCACGGATTCCGCTAGCGACAGATTTTAAGTGATAATGTCTTAAAACAGGACTTTTTCTCTTTCTGAATCTTAACATGCTCCCTTATTTCTTTCACATTTACGATAGTAGACAATGTCTATGAATAAGAATTAGGAACCTGGAAGTCCCGGTTCATTTGTATGACATGGTCCAGTTTCTGCAGCAACGTATCGTGATATTTAAATATGTAGAATCTTCGTGTGGGTTCATGATCACGTTGGTTGTTTGCAATGGTGCAATATTATTATAAGACCAGTACAGGGAAATTATTCAGTTTTACGTTTGCCATGTTAACACAGTATAATGCTGTCTAATATCCCGACCAAAGCGATTGTTTATGTGGCTATAGATGGACCTGCCCATTCAATAGTGCTTGTCACGCGACCTAAGCATTCTGTTAGTAGACACAGACTAAAGCGCCGTCACTACTAGGAAACCAATGGCATCGGTCGCTATATACCGCCATTCAAATAATACTCGCAAAGTTAGTCGAAAGCCTCAAAACATCTCTAGTTCCTTTACATTTGATGTTATGCAATATCATGCATGACGGTACCTGGCCACTGGTTTTAAAGCTAGGTTTATGATAAGACACAGCAGGTTCCAGTTGGTACTTTGCAATGTGCGACACTTTAAACTGACGGCATAGTCGGTTTCTTGATGTGCAAGTCACATGACTAAGAGGTATGGTCATAAATACGCTACTTAGCTTCTGAAGACTGAACTAATGGCAAGGGAATAAAAGAAATAGAGTTAGTGAGACCACTACAAATATTATAAGGACGAAACACAAGATATGTACGACTGCGAAATTTCCAAGCATTGCTTCTTCTGCCTTCTGGTGAAGTTAGGCTGGAGGCGAGATAAAGATAACGCTTGGGAACCGAAGTAGGTATGGTGACGGGAAGTGGACTGTCTGAGTAGGCAAAGTGGCAGGAAGTGAAATGTATGACTATATAAGGTGACAGGAAGTGGACCGTAAGAGTAGGAATGGTGACGAAGTGGACTGTCTGAGTAAGTAAGGTGACGGGAAGTGGACTGTCTTAGTAGATAAGATGGCGGGTAGTGGACCGTCTGAGTAGGTCTGGTGACGAAGTGGACTTCTGGGTAAGTATGGTGACGGGAAGTGGACTGTCTGAGTAGGTAGGGTGATGAGAAGTGGACTGTCTGAGTAGGTAAAGTAAAATGTTTGAGTAGATAAGATTGCGGGTAGTGGACCGTCTGAGTAGGTATGGTGACGAAGTGGACTTCTGAGTACGTAGGGTGACGGGAAGTGGAACGTCTGGGTAGGTAAGATGATGGAAAGTGGAATGTCTGAGTAGGTAGGGTGATGGGAATTGGACTGAGTAGTTAAAGTGATAGGAAGTGAAATGTTTGAGTAGATAAGGTGAGAGGAAGTGGATTTTTGAGTAGTAGAGTGACGCTAAGTGGACTGGCTGAGTAGGTAAAGTGACAGGAATTAAACTTTCTGAGTAGGTAAGGTGACGGAAAGTGGACTTTCTTAGAGGTAAATTGACAGGAAGTGCAAAGTCTGAGTATAGAAGGTAACGGGAAGTGGACCATCTGAGTAGGTAAAGTGACGGGTATTGGACCGTCTGAGTAGATAAGGCGACGGGAAGTGGTCCCTCTGAGTAGGTATGGTGACGGAAGGGGACCGTCTGATTAGGTAGGGTGACGGGAAGTGGACTGTCTGAGTAGGTAAAGTGACAGGAAGTGAAATATCTGAGTAGATAAGATGGCGGATAGTGGACCGTCTGAGTAGGTAGGGTGACGTGTATTGGACTGTCTGAGTAGGTAAGGCGACGGGAAGTGGACTCTCTGAGTAGATATGGTGACGGAAGGGGACCGTCTGTGTAAGTAGGGTGACGGGAAGTGGACTGTCTGAGTAGGTAGGGTGACGGGAAGTGGACTGTCTGAGTAGGTAGGATGACGGATAGTTGACTCTCTGAGTAGTCAGCAGAGGAAACAATATGTGCAGTTAGGCAGAATTTTTTACTTGTAATTTTTGTTTGGAAGGGTACAGTGTGACGAAATTTTTATAACGTTGTATGAAGGCGCTACGCTTGAGCCTAAATCTTAAAAGTAATTTTGGGGGAGCCGCATGATAAATATGAATTACAAAGTGGAATTTGGATAACAACTCAACAATTGGTATAAGACTGAAGAAAGTAACGGAAGACCTATGTAGATTTGGCGGTCGCAGTCCGTTTCGGGAGCCTGCTGACTTCTAGCATGCAGTCCGGTATTTCAGAACGCGGACATTGGAGGCGTTTCCCTGTATGATGTTTTCTTTTAGAAATGCATAAGGGTATTTGTAGTTGATTTTCGTGTCTGTTCCTGTGGACGAGTAACAAGAGGTCTATTGACAAATAAAAGAGACAAATAAACAGAGGAAAGAGGATTAGGAGGAAGAAGAAGCAGAAAGTTCATTGAAATGTACTACATTTATTACGAAGGAGGCAAATAATTTACAGATTCAGAGCAGTAAATTATCTCTTCTGTCGCCAGTCCCTTTTCGTTCTTATTGATGATTAAAACTAATCTACATTTTATATCGATTCAATTTGTAACTTCACAAAAAACACGGCGTTCGTCCATTATAAATAGCAACAAGATATATTTTGCAGAGAAGTAATCACAGGTTTGGTGTAAGAATACAACTAACTTTTAAATATAAAAGCAATGTAATCAAAATGCAGTATTGTAAATGTTAAATCCAGTGGTACCTGTTTTTACCACTCGGATTCATAGCGTCTATTTCACTTACGAATAATACTTAATAATAAGTGTTGTCTCAGCCTGTATATTCCTTGTCAAAGTATGTCTCTGTTTGAAGATACAAACGGTGATTCATTCGGAATTGGTGTGCAGCGGGAGGGGGGGGGGGGGCAGGGGGGCACAACCCTGCCGGTGTTTGAACTTTTTAGTTTGATTTAAATTTAAAATTTTGCCATTTTTTTTTATCCCTAGTCCTTTTAAAATTGTTTTAT
>Ga0123354_10012034_pt1 | contig 13392 bp, 6 predicted proteins | sample TergutLab28metaG_2_FD_97872 | JGI IMG/M metagenome (GOLD analysis project Ga0123354, IMG submission 97872) | Labiotermes labralis P4 segment gut microbial communities from Petit-Saut dam, French Guiana - Lab288 P4 | ecosystem: Host-associated > Arthropoda: Insects > Digestive system > Gut ... | reverse complement strand
GTGTGTGTGTGTGTGTGTGTGTGTGTGTGTGTGTGTGTGTATGTGTGTGTGTGTGTGTGTGTGTGTGTGTGTAAGTGTGTGTGTGTGTGTGTGTGTGTGTGTGTGTGTGTCAATGATATAAACGTCTTGCTTTTTCCTTTCCCGCTCTTTGTTGGATATGTTACAATTGTGTTTCTTTACACGCTGCTTATTCTTACCAAGCGAGCTTTCTCACAGGTTAAGCATATAAGGAGAGGTTATTGATTTCACGCTCTACATTCGAATCGAATTCCCTGTCTGAATTTACTGTATTTTTTTAAATATACTGTCAGATACATACGGTACCGTATGAGATCTGGAGTTCTCTGTACTGCAAAATTCATGAATTACCTCTTGGAGGGGGGAGGAAAGACTGTGCAGTTTGCTAGGTGTTTACCCAATTTGCAGAGACACCAGCTGCTTTCACGTCAAGTGTAGCACAGAAATATGGGTACTAAGCTACCAAAATACACGGCATCACATCCCTAAAGATTTGAAGTACTACTCCTCGTAAAGCCTATGTTGTTTTGGCGGGCGTGAATCATGGGGGTTGGAAGCCACTTTTGTAGATGGCTGTAGGAAGAGACAAGAACAGGTCTGAAGAAACAGAAAAGAAGACAACAGCGGCAATGAACGCTTGAACGTAAATTTTAGGCGCATTCGTATCACCACTGTTATAGTGGAAAAGCAATATGTATTATATATTCTGAGTGCATGTCTGTAGCCTGAGTTATTCAGCATGCAAAGCGTATGCGCCGTATTACATTGCCATCCGTGACCTGTCGGGCTCTGCTATATTTTTCAACATTATCTCATAAACGGCATGACTTTGGGTAAAAGTTATTAAACATAAAATATGTTTTGATTTTCTCTACAAATGTTGTCGAAAAATTTTTTATTCTAAGAAGAGCTAAGCGAGATATTATCATAAAAGTACACAGGTATTAACCTCAACTACCGGTCATTCTTCTCAGAATTTAATTAAAACTAATTTTCACAACTGATTTTCTAAAATTATTCAAATATCAAATATAATCAATACCCGTCTGGTGGGAGCCGCCTTGTTCCAGGCGGACGGACATAAATGGCGAAGCTAATAGCCCCGTGTCGCAATTCTGCGAACGCGCCAAAATATGACAGTGAATAAAGAATGGCTGTACATAAGATGAAGAAAACAGAAGGGCGGGGAACAGTTCACGTTTGCAAGAGAGCTGAAACCAAAGGGAGCACTGTGAAGACCGCGAGGCAAACGTCCTTGTTGTCATATTTATGCCATGAGAAGAGTTGTTTATTGGACAATTCATTATGGCTGCGGCTTCATGGCACTCAGTCACACGTAATCGCAAAATTGTAACATACAGAATATCTGCCGCGGTCGCCCATTCATACATTGTGGTATACATTTTGTTCGAAAATAGAAAGTTCTATAGAATATTCATCAGCGGCAGCAGGATTCCATCGTCGGCTTCTTCTTCTTTCATTTCTGTAGAAAGTTCAATGGCAGTGCAACAGATGTGTCGACGTGGAGCAATAGTTATAGACTAAACGTGGCATTTGTGGACAAAATTTATAGTTCAATCTATAGATCCGATTTACTGAATTGCCTAACAACTGTCTGAAGTTTACTAACTCGGTACTGTAAATTAGATTAAAGGGTTGATAAAGAACTCACATAATATCGTAATTCCAAATTAAATTAAGAATAGTTTAAAGAATTACATTAGAGTGAAACCTGTCTATAACGGACGAGCAAGGGAAGGATATTTTTCTCCGCTGCACGCAGATTCCAATTAGTACAGGTACCAGAAGTTTGGATCCCCAGAGCTATAAAGGTTTTTCGCAAAATACAGTTTTCCGCTCTGTACAGGTTTCGTTTAAGACAGGATTCACCGCACTTTGTAAAATTTAGAGAAATTAATGTCAGGGCCTGCTATATTATCGGTGTGATTAAGTAAATGGCAACGAGATAGGTGACATTAGCACTCACAGGTGAAAATAAAACAGGTATGCGAAACGCAGTGCCTCAGAACATTAACTAAAGACGCCAATTCGCTTCGGGAACACAACTGTAGATAGGAGGGTCATATTACAATAAATCTGAAACAAATACTTCTGACAAATAAAAGCTAGGGCACTTTGCAGTGGCCGGCTTTTGTGAATGCGATCTTTCCCACAGGATACACAGAATCCGTAAAACAGATAAGTAAATCAGTACTTTAAGGAAAAAAAGCTAAATCAATAATAAATAGAACGTTATGCATTAAGAACCAGAACCGAAAATAAAGAACACTATAATTAGTAAAACATTTTGCTCAATGATAATGGTGCAACCGCAACATTATTCCTTCACATTTTGAACACTACGATTAACCTTTTGGCGCCGGAATAATGTTTTTAATTTTAGCACACCCTGTATATAAAATGTGAATAATACAGGAACCAAATAGGTTAGAATTATGAAACAAACTGCATTTTGAAGAGAAAAAAACGGAGAGTATAGATCATGTTTAAAATATTCAGTACCTATATTTGTTGAATAAATATATAAAAAGCAACTTTAGAGGTTAGCGGTGCGGTACGACCATTATAGTTGACATTAGGCGTCAAAAGGTTAAGCAGATTTGACAAAAATGAAATTGTGGCCACCTAAGAAACTGCACGATTCAGTGTCACTTAACGAGTCTCTCAGATACGTCTGTAGTGGATAAGCGAATGAATATGGCGCATTTACGAAATTATACTCAAAGGGGAAAAATCGAAGTGCTAGTGGATAAAAGTGGCTCAGTGCCACAAGGTCCACTACAAATCTCACACTGATTGATGTGGAATCTACCTCGGGCCTCCGCGGTGACAACCGGCGACCGACCGTCCGAGTCATGGTACGATCCGCACTGTTTCTTAACCCAATAGATCACAAACTACATTTTCACAACTTTAAAACTTCACACTTCATGGAGGCGGGACAAAGTTAACATTTAAATATACTGTATGTTTTACAAAACGAAATGAGAATAAGAAGCAAAGTTACGAATTGTAACTTCAAAGCAGCGCCGGTTGGAATGGTCGTGCCTTGCTTCAATTCGGCTGCAGTGTTTTCAAGCATGGACGTTGGAAAATCTGACGCAGGGTTGTGGTGATGGCTGTCGGTCACTGGAAAATGTATGCACCAGGAGGTCTACTGCTGGACGATCCGTACATTTCAGATTATATAGTAGACACTCGTTTTGGTTTATGCGTATCGTTACTGCTTAGAATTGGTTTTCGGGCATCATGTGCAACCCCCAAGTGTAATTCTTGAGATTTGTTCACTGGGTAACTTGTGAATATTTTTGGGCAGCTTGTGCCATCACTACGCACTTTAATCAACACAGATATTTTGAGACCCTGGATAAATGAGACAGCGAGCGACGTTCGAGACCGGTCATTTGGGTATCCTGCGACTGCTTCGCGAATCAACAGTTTAGGGTCTATGTGTTCTACCTGAAAGTAATTCCCAACCTTCGAAATGGAAATTAGACCTAATCAAGAATTTGTTTGTATTATTTTCTCCCAGGGACAAATACACCAACAATTTCCGCTATACTTATAATTCATTATTATTATTATTATTATTATTATTGTGGTGGTGGTGTTAAATTCTATAATTGGCCATTACCCTGTTAAACGAGGAAGTTAGTAAATAAGAACCAAACTGAATATCTTCGACTACAATTATTATCCATTATCAACACATTTCCAGTGTATAGCACGTGACATGGAGTTGGACTCACTCTGAATTAAGCATGCATTTAGTACTAATGAGGCTTATATTTCCGTAACGACAAGAAACATCTTCATTAACTGGAAGACTGTAAGATTAGCAAGGAGGGATTCACTCGATGGAGTCAGTTTTACATATGCTAATTCTTTCTGCTGTAAGACAGGACATGATCATACAGTACGACTCACTTTGCTAAAAACACAGACTGCAATTATCTTATGTTATTAAATCGAGTCAAGTTTTGATTATAATAATATAGATAAAGAAAGAAACTGTCATTCACTACTACAGGTTTCTTATTATTAATACGTGGGAGATATTTTACAAAATATTTCGGTCCAAAGGGACAAATTTCAGGAAATATATATATCCAAAATTACTAAGAAGAGATACTGGGTTATGGGTGGCTTATACTCGTATATAAATTAGACGTCACTTGTACAATTAATCAGTTTATATTAAAGGGTAATTGGGGTGTGTATAGACGTCGTTCAATCAGGAGAAAGGTCAATGTTAGAAAAGACTTAGACAAACGTTTTCAAGTCGGCCAAGGTTCTTAAAGAACTGTGGAGTCAAGGAATAGACTTAAAAGAATAACGTAAACTTAACAAAACAGACAGGAAAAGTAACAAGGGAAGAAATAAAGAAAGATATTGATAGTCCAGTAAACGGAATGCAGATATGCTTTACAAAACTAAGTTGCACAGTATTAGTAATTGAGGACTTGAAAGATATAATAAGTTTCGGGCCCACAAGCCACGGCACTTAACTTTAGGAATATCCGGTACAGATGAAGGTGTGAACTTTTGTAAGTTCCTCGAAGCGAAACAAACATAATTACGCAATGTTGAGTAATAGTTTCACACATACAAACGTCAGCTTATTCTTTACAGCTTGAACCTGTCACATTAAACACAAATGGCTCTCTAAACAACTGAGATGACCATAAATCTTTATGAGAATGATTCTTGTTACGCTTCGAAGAAACCCTCAGACATCTACGACCGGTACACTCTCTTCTCTACAGTTATATTTTCTCAAGTATCCCTAATAGGCCCACGGATCTAAAGACATTCTTATGGTGGTTAATGATAACTTCAGTTCGTACACAATTCCAGCTTACACGCTTAAAAGAAAATAGGAAATGCCACAATTGTAAGGTAACTACAATCTTCTTACTACATCGACTGTCATTAGTCTGTCACATCCCTGACAAAGGGACTTTAAGATAAACGATGTGTGAAATTCTTTGTCCTTTACAAATTGCAGTAAGAATTTACGCCTCTGCGACCCGAATTATATGTAGGGACTTTCTAAATTAGTAAGATTGTAGATTGTTACTTGCATTCCGTAACACAATGTCCACAAATGTCTTTTGTTTTACTGTACATGACAACCCGTGCTTCAAGGTAACGTTTGAGATTAAGAATCAGACTTTCTTTAAAGTAGCTATAAAGAAATATTGTGTGAATATTCAATAAAACGATTACATACTTTTATAAAACATGTGTTATTTTATTGTAACTTTAGGACATGAACATTTATAAGACATAAAACACAAGTTTAATAATTTTTTTATGTTTTCTTGACCGTGCATCTCGATACATCCGTGTGATGAAAACCAACTTGATGCACCATTTATCCTCAGTTTATTTCGTCAGTCAACCTTCACATGTTTCGGGCATATTTGTAGCCCATCATCAGGAGGTATACTGTATATATCAACAATTGTTACGTGTTGTGCTTTACAGTTAACTGTCTGTTGGCCAAGCCGGCCAACAGACAGTCAACAGTCAGACAGAGGTTCAATGACGGAATAAACTGAGGATAAATAGTGATCAAGCTGTTTTTCATTACACGGAAGCATAATAGTTGTTCTACTGTTTCTCATTAATTTATTATTATTATTATGCCACTACTAATATCACCACTAGGCTACCTACTCCAGCCACCATCATTCCAATCGTCATAATTTTATCACCCTAACATGATTCAAACTGCAGTAAATTAGAAATACAAACACCACCAGCCTTTCCACAGGGATAATGAAATGCACTTGCACGTAGAGTAGGTGGACGCTGTCTTTGCCCGCGCCATGAAAGCATAGTGGGAGTGGAGGTACAAATCCGTTTATTTTTTGAACTCGGTACTAGATGGGGCTAAATGGTAAGCTTCACGTCCCCGCCAATTTAACGCGTGGCAAAGTGCCTGGGGTAACAAATATCCGATCCGATGGTTTTGGGGGAGAAATAAGCCTCTTACACCTGCTGGGAATTCTACGAGGGGATGCTGATAAGTCCTTAGCCCGACCAGGAAGGAAACAAGCTACAGCGACCAAACTCGGTATTTATTTACATACTCCCCGCGAAGCTATATAAACTTCTTAGCTCGTAACTCTAACTTTTGCAAGCCACTCAAAAAAAATCAGAAGGTTGTCCGTCCAACCAGGTCTCCGCGGCAGCAATGACCTCGGCGTCGGACGAAAAATGGCGATCTTTCAATTGTTTTTTTTTCAGTCCAGGGAACGGGTGGCAGTCCGACGGGGTCAGATCCGGAGAATAGGTTGGGTGATCAAGATAATGGAAGTCCAGGTAAGCCAGTTTATTCCGGGTTGCAAGTGCCCGGTGAGCCGGGGCACTGTCGTGCAAGAACAAGACTCCCTTAGTGACCTTCCCGCGGCGTTTTTCCTTCAAAATGTCCTTCAATTGCACCAGCAGAGATGAGTAATACTGCGCGTTGATCGTTTGGCCTTTTGGAAGATAATAAATGAGGAGGATGCCGTCTTGATACCAAAATATCGAGGCGAGAACTGTTCCAGCGGATTTTTACACCCGGATTTTTTTAGGGCGGGGTGAGCCGCTATGCCGCCACTCTATTGATTGTTGCTTTGTCTCCGGGTCATAGTGATATAACCAGGTTTTGTCCATGGTCACCAACTGCGACAGGAATATCATTTGGATCGCGCTGAAAAAATTGCAAAACTTGCTCAGACGACTGGCACCGTTGACGTTTTTGATCCGCGTTCAGGCATTTCGTGACCCACTTCGCGGGAAGCTACCGCATGTCCAAATCTTCATGAATGATGGACCCAACCCGCTCACATGAGATGCCCAGTTACTCAGCTATTGGTTTAGCCGAAATCCGGCTGTCTTCCAAAATTAGTTCGTGAATTTGATCAATAATCTCCGGGGTAGTCACTGTTTTGGGTCGTCCAGGACGAGGTGCATCACAGGTGGAAAAATCACCACGTTTAAACCGGGCCACCCACCTTTTGACGGTGGCATACGATGGTGCATGTTCACCTAATGTTTCTGTCAGAATGGCGTGTCTTCCCTTCGGCGCCTTGCCTTGCAGGAAAAAAAAACTTGATGACAGCTCGCGTCTCCATGTTGTTGAAATCGCGCGCATCGCCTGACATGCTTCCTTTCAGCCTCTGTAATAAGAAAAGACTTGCAATTCGACACATGAACGGACCCCTCTTTCCAAAGACACTATCAATTCCGTCCTACGATATCGGGAAGTAGGACGGGCTAAGGACTTATTATCACCCCCTCGTATCACGCCAACTTGATCGTCCAAGCTCTAGCCTAGACACTATACTGACCGAGCTATACCAGCTTCTATAAAATGAAGAGCTGAATTATTTACGTAAATGCGTGCCTTTTTTTTATGGCACTACTGTATATCGTCATCTCATATATTGCGTAAGACAAAAGGAGGGCCGATATAAGATATTACTTCCGATAATGTTTCATATAATAAGAGAAGATATGTTTGGACAATTTATATTATATAAAATTTCATACCTGAACAATTGTAATAATTTGATTAATTAGAGCCCAGGTTCCTTGTGCTGTACATACCACGAAGACATTTGGCTGTTTATTTCCGATTTGTGTGAAATTTGGCATGAGACCTGCACAAAATTCTGCACAGTATACGCGAGTTTCGTGAAAATTTTCATAGGGAATCCGTAAGTGAAAATGCAGTTACGCGAGTACCAAGAATCCGTGTGGCATTTTGAAAGTAAGAAAGGGTTAGCAAATTTTGTAAAACTAGCTACGTCACGTATTATAGTATTTTAAACCACGCTTTATTTTGCTTCTGCAGTACACACTATACTTGTCAGATATACTGTAAATATCCTGCACACCGCAGTGTCTCTGACAGTCCACCACAGCACACTTTTTCACACTCTGTATTGTACGTGAAACATCGATCTCCGTACCAGGCTTGATATGCGTGGCTGAAATGGTTCTGTGCCGATCCCGGTGGCCTAGCCGTCTAAGGTGTATGTCTACGTCCGCTTGATTGCTGAAATCGACGGTTCGAATCCCGCTGAGAACATGAATGTCTGTCTCTTGTGATGATTATGTGTTGTGTAGGCAGCGGTCTCTGCGACGAGCTGATCGCTTGTCCAGAAGAGTCCTACTGTGTGTGTGTGCGCGCGCGTCACCTAAAGACCTCAAGAATGATTCGGCCTCGGTCTGTGGCCGGCTGTTGCCCCACAAAACAATAAACGATTCCATCCTTAATGCCACCAATCCAAAATGTAACTAAATTTCTGCGTGACCTCCATTTTGTTTTCTTGCATTCTACAGTAACATTACTTTAAAAAATTCAAAACATTCAACCAACAAAATGCAAAATGTTCTTCCTTAGACATTTATATTCCACTATCACATTGAGGGTTCCTACATGTTTCATTCCACGAGGGATCATCAACTAGGAACTGATATAAAACAATACTGCATAAAATGAAAGCAGCTAATTTTATACGCAGCCTTCATAAGAGCTTTATTACACAGACACTATATACAGGGTGTACTAGGATAAATTACAGAATTGTTCCTGCAACCAATTTCAATAAATATGTACTTTATGGAACAAGTGGAAATGAATAATATGTATATAAATATAGGTGTAAATAACGGCAGTAAAAAAGGAACAGAAAAAACACTGCGGCTTCTGGTAAGCTAATTAAAGCAGTATATGGTTCGTATGTTTATATGTTATGTGCAAGGTAATCAGATCGGCTAGAGTATAACGCTGTGGTAGTTGGGGGAATGGTTAGAGGAGAATGTGCTTGGGTCGGTTGTGTATGTATTTCTTATACAGGCTATGGAGGTCAGCCAGAGAGTTGATTCCTATACAGCGGACGAGGGGGTTAGAATTTTATAGGTAGTTTATTTGGTGTAAAAGAGTAAAGTAGTAAAATGTAGACTTTTCTTTGTAGAATAGTTGTTTAAGTGAACTGGAATCTTGAAGCACAGTACCTCAGAGGCAGCTTACGTACTGTTTCAGCTTTCGTAAAGTATGTCAGCTGCCTCCGAAATACTGTACATCAAGACTCCAGCTCACCTACACAAATGTTCTACAAAGAACTGTCTACATTTTACAACTTTATTCTTTCACGAAATGTTAACTGCTCATGAAAATAGCTAATTTATATCACGCAGTATTATTTGATATTCGTTCCCTGATGATGAGCCATTGCAGATTGAAACATGTAGCAATACGCAATATGATATTATGTTGTGCATTCTCTTGGTTGAGTGTTTTCAATTGGTTACCGACAATGCAAGGAACGAATTACATAAACCTGAAATTTAAAAAAAATCTGCACATTTTTTTACGACTTACTGTCATGCATAATTTCAGGAAACAAACATAAGTGTCGCTCCAGTATTAAAATTTCGGGTGTTCGCTACAGCATTACAGTTTATAGAATATCAGAGTTGAAGCTGACCTCACGTAAAGCGACATGACGTTTGTGAACACTTTCGTAACAATTGGTCAGTTTATTTCACAACGGCACGTGGAAACACACAGACTGCGTAATGACTTCATAAGAACGTTTTTTCTTTCAATTTTTATAAAGGTACATAGTCTAAAAATAGACAAGAATCACCTTGATAGCCTTACTGGCCAATTATTCATAACCCTCTTTCCCCCTCCCCCTCCAACGTTACATTCGACGCGACGACTTCCCCGCATGCGACACAGGTATTTTAAATTTTAATTAACCCCTGACACATACAGGTACCAGTCAGATTATACCAGGGTGGGAGCATTCGAGGCTCATGCTGTGGCGCTACACTCGCTTTACGACAGACGCACATGTCCAAGCAGCCGAACGCTGGACGAAAAATGTAAACTCTCGAATTTGGCACAGAATTATCACACCGTGTATTAATGCGAATATTTCGGACTAGTCACCACTACCACCACCACCACCATCTTACTGCTACTCTTCTTGTGAACAAAGACTGCCCGGGTGGGCCCTCTCCAGTTACTACCCCTGATTGCTTGCCGAAACAAATTCGGTTTATGTACTATGAAGGTTTCCTTCGGACATAAATCTTTTACAGCTGGTTACATTCGCAGATGTTTCTTATTACTGTCTTCAAGTGCTTTTTTTGTGGCTGCAAGCCTCTCATCCCTGCAGATATACATTCAATTACGTCCTTACAACAAGGGAATTATTACTCAGCAAAATGAAGAACGTCGTGCTGCAAATGGATTCCAAATTTTCGGCCATTTTGAGGATCTGATTTACAAGAATCGTATTTTATTCTCATATAATAAGTTAAGAAAATCGGTCAAAAATAAGTTTACTTGGCGTACAATTTTATAAATAAGGAACCTAAGCTGGTTGTATTATGTCAAGGAAAATGGCTGCCGAGGGATTATCATCTCTATACAGCGCTGAAGCAAAATCTTGGCGACAACAGATTTAGAGATGACCGCAAGGTGGAAACACGAGTGACAGGTCACAACAATTTCTATCTTCAAAAAATAAATAGCTATTTCCTCCATACGATGGGGACCGCGGTAGCACAGTGGTTAAGGTGCTGTTCTACAAATCGGAAGGTCAATGGTTCGATCCCAGCTGGTGTCAGTGAATTTTTCATTGACATAAAATCCTTCCAATCGCACTATGGCCCTGGGGTCGACTCAACCTCTAACAGAAGTGAGTACCAGGAGTATTTCCTGGGGGTAAAGGCGGCCGGTGCGTAAGGCTGACAACCTACCACCATCCTGTGCCGTTGTCACGAAATCTGGGAACCTTAACTTCCTGAAACCCTCTGGGCCACTCCGGGCCTGTAATGGGACTGCTTTACCTTTACCTCCATACGATAAATTTTTCTATTGCGGTGGGGAAGCAGGAAGTAGCACAAATTAAGTTTCAACTCACGAGTATCACTTCGAAAATAAACTTACAGCAAATATGTTGTGGTTGCATATAAAGTAAAACGCACCAGTAAAAACACGAGTTTTATTACATAAAATGTTATTTTAGGGCGACATGTTTCCACTGTTTCTGAGTCATCTTCAGACCCAATAAAGTACAGATCCAAGGTTAACAGTGTTTAGAGTGCATTCTGGGATCTCAAACGCTTACAATAGATAGTATAATTGTTGCAAAAGTACATATGTCAATAGATTTTAAGATATATACAGTAGATTGTGGTTTAAAAATTAAAACGATAAAAATTCATATGAGTAGTTGTGTTATATGAAGGTATCTGTATACATACAAACTGGGTATTACACAGTACGGTGACATGTCACCGCATTGTGTAATAACTAGTTATATACATATATGTATACATATAAACTGGGTATTAAACAATACAGTGACATGTCACCGTATTGTGTAATAACTAGTTATATACATATATGTATACATATAAACTAGGTATTACACAATACAGTGACATGTCACCGTATTGTGTAATACCTAGTTATATACATATATGTATACATAAAAACTAGGTATTACACAGTACGGTGACATGTCACCGTACTTTGTAATAACTAGTTATATACATATATGTATACATAAAAACTAGGTATTACACAGTACGGTGACATGTCACCGTACTTTGTAATAACTAGTTATATACATATACGTATGCATATAAACTAGGCATTACAGAATACGGTGACATGAAACCGTGTTGTGTAATAACTAGTTATATACATATCTGTATACATGTAAACTAGGTATTACACAGTACGGTGACATGTCATTGTGTAATACCTAGTTTATATGTATATAACTAGGTATTACACAATACTGTGACATGTCACCGTTCTGTGTAATACCCAGTTTGTATGTATACAGATACCTTCATATAACACAACTACTCTTATGAATTTTTATCGTTTTAATTTTTAAACCACAATCCACTGTATATATCTTAAAATCTATTGACATATGTACTTTTGCAACAATTATACTATCTATTGTAAGCGTTTGGGATTCCAGAATGCACTCTAAACACTGTTAACCTTGGATCTGTACTTTATAGGGCCTGAAGATGACTCAGAAAGAGTCGAAACATGTCTTCCCAAAATAACATTTTATGTAATAAAACCGATACGTTTTGCTTTATGTGTAACCTCAACATATTTGCTGTAAATTTATTTTCGAACTGATTCTCGTGATTTGAAACTTAATTTGTGCTACTTCGTGCATAATTTATTTACTTCTAAATTTCTTCGTTTGCATCTTGCTAATGTTTCAATATCCTGTTTCACTTGCATTCCTAAGGCATTATAATCTGAAGGAAAGTACTTTACGTTGAGTAGTGCACATCCGGAACCACAAACATCCACTTTAAGAAGAATGATACATTGTGAACACAGGAACCGGAAGGAAGGCCATTGTATTGCTACAGCGGAAGAGAGCAAAAAAGAGAAAATAAGGCACCGACTTCACGCTGTGATAATAAAGGCAAAGTGGAAGCACAGTGAATATTGTGAATGTGATCACCGACCTTTACGTGTCTGGATGTATCAACAGGAAGCAAAGAATTGCGAATGTAATTACACTAAAATGCTGGCTAAGCAAAATTAACTAAGTCAACTTGCTGATTCAAGTATTTTCCAAAGCATAAGTAAATAACTAAACGGAACTGCTTCAAGTGAAAATTTGAATAACAACTAATCCTGATTCACTAGCAGGAAGTCTTCTTTCGACTGTCTGTAAATATTTTATCTGGTTACACCTGAAGGGATGCTAAGGCGATTCCGTGTGAACCACCGCACTGAAAATTTTCTTATCAAATTTCACGTGTGTCAGTATGATACAGGTATATACAGGATGGGGCATAAAGATCTCCCACTTTTCGAAGAGGTATAAAATATGAAAGAAGCCATCTAGAAAAAAATTGAATATATTTCTGAAAAGTACATTAAAAACAGTTTTTAATGGGTTTTAAAAATCAGATAGACATAAGGCGGCTGACGTTGGCAACACATTGCTGAAGACGTTCCCGGAAGCTCTTCATAACTCTCCGGGTTAGCTCAGGCGAAATGGAGTCGATTTCCTGTTGGATCCTTTCCTTCAAATCCTCAAAAGATCGAGGACGATGTTTGAAAACCTTTTCCTTTAGGTATCCCCAAAGGAAAACGTCACACGGGCTTAAATCAGGTGGCCGTGCCGGCCATTCCACGTCTCCCCTTAAAGAGATCAAACACCTAGGGAACAACAACAACAAAGCCCCGATGTTCACCGGTCCAAACCATTATGGGTACTGACAACGGTAGAGGCTAACCAACCGCATGACACTACCCCACCTCTCTACCACCACTACAGCCCTCAC
>Ga0123354_10012033_pt1 | contig 13393 bp, 9 predicted proteins | sample TergutLab28metaG_2_FD_97872 | JGI IMG/M metagenome (GOLD analysis project Ga0123354, IMG submission 97872) | Labiotermes labralis P4 segment gut microbial communities from Petit-Saut dam, French Guiana - Lab288 P4 | ecosystem: Host-associated > Arthropoda: Insects > Digestive system > Gut ... | reverse complement strand
GCTGCTGCTGCTGCTGTTGTTGTCCCACTATTTCTGATATCTGGTCCGCGTTGTTGGTGGTGGTGGTGGTGGTGGTGGTGGTGCTGCTGCTGCTGTCCCGCGATTATCTGACGTCTGGTCCGCAAAATAATAATAATAATAATGTACAGCGTACACATTATGACGCCTCTAGTTACGTAATTTGGCTCTGCTCTCCTGCAATATGTTTTCGAACTCCGGCGAGCTTCGAAACGCTTGGAGCGGCGTAATCGAAACATTGCAGCCGAGTCGTGTACCATGTGCGTTGCCAAGTGTACGCTTGTGGTTCCGGCCTTCGTGCAGCTTACATTACGAAAAAACGCAGACGTGACTTGCGTGATGAACCGGAGGTAAGTTACGGCAGATGGAGCAACAGCGAACTCCTTCCAGGTCTGTTTTTGTGTTGTCTCCCTGACTAGTCACACTCTGGAGTCACGCGGATAAGTGCGACTAATTGCGTGCAAGGACAGTTTGTTTGCATTCGTGGTCTCGCGTAATTTGAAGATACTCTACCAGTAGTACATCTTCATCACTTCCATACATGATGTTCAGAAATATGTTCAATGTATGTACACACGTAATCAAGAGCAATATCTAAATTTCAACGCGTAGCATTACGTTCAAAATAAAGTTTAACTAACTTATGGACCGGCCGACTGACTGACTGACAGACAGACACTAACTCCATGGAACACAATCACCTTAAGAAACTAACTGTTCCTCAGTTAAGCAAAAAAATTCCCCGCACTTTGTGCAGCACGAGGGTCTACTACCGCTTGTCTTTAAGCACCCGACACTTGTACCTATCCTCAACCAGAAAAATCCAGTCCAAGCCTCATCCTATTTCTTTAAGACTCATTTTAATATTATACTCCCATCGATTACCAGGTCTTACAACTAGCATGTGTCCTTCAGTTTTTCCAACCAAAGCCCTATAGAGATTTCTCCTCTCCCCCACACATGCACATGCCCCCCCCCCAATTTCACCCTCCTTAATTTCATCACCTGAACAACACGCGGTAAGCAGTACAAGTCAGTACGTTCTTCCTTACGAAACGTAGGCTAGTAGGTTTAGAGGCAAGCAAAACAAGAGGCGCCTACTTTCTCTTCTCTAGTGTCATATGTGTAGACGTACGTAAAGAGGCCTACGCGAATTTCATCACGTTTTCAAAAATGGTTCAGCCATACCCATAACGTGAAGGATTTTTATTCTGCTTATAAGACATAACATACTTTTCTTTGAGTTCATTTCTATGCCAGTATCGACCTAGAATAATGAATTAAATATGAGTTATCACGTATATGCAGAATATTTTAGTAAAGCCAACTAATTTTAACGCCTTTTACGACACGTCTTTTCCTTTAATAAATTCATATTTTCTGGACATAATCTATAAGACAATAACGTGTCTCGCTCACTTGAAAATACTGAGGCGGCACATAGCGAAATTGTCCAAATTCAAACCCGTCTCTTTTCTTAATACAGAAGGCACACACTTCTAATCTCTGCCGATTTATTACTATCGTAACTTAAATTTCCGCGCTTGTCTCTCGGCCCGACCCACAAAATATATTAGACAACACTGTATGTCACAACCTACAATTATTGACCTTCACATCCTCATAAAGACATTATTCACAGTCATCTTGTCACACTACACAATTCAATTCGAGTTTCACTACATAAATCGAGATCAACAAAAAGAACGGTCTACCTTCCTTGTTACCTTTTGATCTCCCTTACTTATTCATAGAAAAAAAAACCTTAAAACAGGCCCTAATGTTCATCCTCACCCTTCAGAATTTACTGCCATTCACCGTAACATATCTTATGCAGTTGATAGTGTGTTAGTTAAGTGCTCTACCAAAGGAAAATACTTCCTTATTTAGTTAAAATTACTCCCCTCCTTCTGCGCCAGACAATGATGTACAGCTGATAGGATGCTACACGACTGTTCAAGCTCCGCATTAAATGGTCGTGTTGAAAGTTAAACTGCTTCACGCATAGCCGTGATCTTAGACCCATTACGTTAAACAACTATTATACAGTTCACACATCACACAGTTGTATGAACATCACTTCTTGATCGTCCTATATATGTTTATTGTCCTTATCTGCGACAAGTTACAGCCGCGACGGACCATCTTGTGGGATATTTTTAAAATACATTAAAAATACACAATATACAATGCTGTTATGTTCACTATGTGCCCAGTAATTACACCATACTGAATAACAACATTAACATTCATGAATTTAGTAAAAGGTATTTTCTCCTATTCTTAAAAATTAGTTTGAAAATATTTTTATATTGGCAATATCAACCACAGTGAACTACACTGCATTACAATGCGATAACATATTGTTCAGTTTAAGTTCTGGATGTGTAGGACACCACACGTGTCCAGTCTTATTGCTTTGCTCTTATTAATGATATATTTATTCACATTTTTTCGTTATAATACGACAATTAACACACAGTGCTGATTATCGAGGACGAATGTATAATATATTGCTTATCACCAACGTGAATTTAGTCATTTACCCGGCTGCTATGCAGACATATTTCACCCACACGAATGGATCCCAATCGTCCGGGTTTTTTTTGGGGGGGGGGGGACAGTGCAGATTTTATGGGCCTTAAAGCAGCTCTGCGTTTCCCGCAAAATTCTTTTCGGGACGCCACTATCCTGGGGTTTTAATAACAAAAAAATTTCTGACAACGTTTACAAACATTTTGACTTTCCTACGGTGATACAAAACATCTACAGGATTAGGACGTTCATCAAACAGCCATTAACAGGAACGAGTAAGATAGGGAGAGGAAGATGTGTAAAGTAGTGACTGCAGGATGTTGTTTGAGGCTGCGAAGGATGAGGAACGGAAATGTGAAGTGAATCAGTACGTGAACAGAGTGCATTTCAGCAGTACTCTTTTTCTTATTATTTGTATTTTGTATCTATATAACACAATACTAATGAGCCGGGTAACTCAGTCGGTACAGCGACTGACTACGGGCCGGACGGTCTGGGATCGAATCCCGGCGGGGACGTCCAGACCGGCCCTGGGCCCACCCAGCCTCCTGTACAATGGGTACCGGGTCTTTCCCGGGGGTAAAGTGCGGCGTGCTGCTGACCACTCACCCCCTTCTGGTGCAGCGATCATGGAAGAGTAGAGCAATACCTCTACCCACCCTCTGGGCCACACCGGGCCTGTAACGGGATCACTTTACCTTTTCTTATAACACAATACTTGGACTGATCTCGCTGTATTAACATTAATAAACTACTCTAATTTATTCATTTCGTGACGGTTAAAAAAAATTCTACTCCCCCCGTCCACCCAACTCGAACGTTATTATATTTGCCTGTTTTTGGTTTTACAAAATGAGATTCTTATCTATATAGACATAATAGTGAATCGGTATATGATCTTTGAAGCCTAATAAGCATTAATCCTCTGTTACAAAAGTGTCAAATACTGGTTCCTAAATTTACAAGCCATAACGGGTGTATTTAACACCATTTAATCAGAGGATACGTACTAAATGTAACTAACCTGCATACTTTCAACAGTGTGTTTTAACCATGTAACAGTAAATGGTGGGTCGCGACCGTAAGATCTCAGAGATATGATAAACAAGTTATATACATGAGTTGATGTGTACTGTATAGTTCAATACAACAGATCTTGTTTAAATGCACTCTTTTATCGCCTCTACACACTGGACAAAGTACTGTGTGGGTGTCCAAGTCACTACAAAACATCTAACGCCTCCGCGGAAATGGAACTCAGGCCGTCCCGTACACAACATTCACATACAACACTACTAACGCGTGACAAAACACAACAATCGGAGAATAAATAGTAATCATTCAACACAGTGTAACGTCCCGGACGGCCTGGATCTTCACAAACAAACACGATACGTTATTATTTTAAAATGTGTTATTTGCTGTAATATCATTTGTCGCTGCGTATGATTATAAAACTTGATCTCCCACGTTAAACATAATACCGATAGTTTTGGGACATAGGGCACATAAGAGTTATCGGCCTAAGAAGGAGGGGGGACTGAAGGCTCAAGAAATTTGCACACTCAGAAAATTCACAATATTAACTGCCAATGAAATATATTATTAGTACTATAAAATAATATTTTTTTTATTATCAAATTAGGAATGGTGAGATGGAGGGCATTCAGCAAGCATGGTAAAGATAAGTGCACGCAAAATTCTGGTCATGTCACAAATTAAAATGTGTCGAGCCACAAAGATGGGAGGGCGTTAACTGGATTCATTTGACAATGACCACTGGCGAACCCTTGTGAACATGGCGACTAAAATTTAGGTTCTACAAAAGGAGCGGAATTTCTTGAGTAACTGACTACTGGTCTTCTCAGGGTGGGGCTTTCTCCATGAAATTGTTTTTTGTGTTTTTGTGTCTTTGTTTGTTTCTTTATTTCTTATTTATGTGGTAGAGAAATTCACGTCTTTTATAAAAACTAAAGTTCCATCTTATGCGCAGCCATGTGAGTCCACCTGGCAACTTCATTCCTAATTTTTCCACATCTCTCTTACTAACCTTCTTCTGTTTTACGTTACTCGTACCGTGCTTTTTCTTACATTCAATAAAATAACCAATTAATTCACTTAATAAAATAAAATAAAACACAAATCATAAAACACAATTCATGATAGGTACCAACCCCTACATGTTTCGGCACCGGAGTGCCATTTTCAGGTAGAGTCTACGAACACAAAGTATCACAAGTCCAACAGTCTACTTCCTAAGGCAGAGTTTTGGACTTGTCATCCTTCGTGTTCGTAGACGCCCTGACGACGGCACTCCGGTACCAAAATATGTAGGGGTTGGTACTTATCATGAATAGTGTTTTACGATGTTTATTGTATTTTATTGAGTGCATTTGTTGGTAAATATATTTAATATCATTATTCCGTTTGCGCCTACCCGTTCCAACGTGGGTTCTTGCCTTAAAATTTGTTCGATTTACGTGAACACCTTCCACATCTTGATATAATCACCCCAAATAATGTATATTATACCAAATGTGCTGTTAATGTAACCGTTGAAAACTGAAGACACGTGGCTTATGTTTGGGATAGAGTACGACTACGTCTCTGACAAGGTAAAACAATAGTTCCCACCATATCAAACTAAAGTTCGTCAGTTAACTCTTGCAGCGAAATGGCAGTCTACTTAAATAAATTCAATGCAGCGTACATAGTAAGCAATGATACTGAACCACAAATGTTGTCCACGGCCTAATACCTGCATAGCAGCATGTTTAATCAAAACAGACGTGTATAATACCCAATTTCTAAAGTGTCTGAAGAGTCCACTTACCTTTCAGGTTCAAGTTACCTCAACCCAAGTAACGTTTCACAGCTCCACACTAACATAGCAACAAAGTATGACGATGTAAACTAACAAGCCACCCGTGTGCCTACGTCAGTCCGTACACCTCAGTGAACCAAAATACCTTTTTTTTTTTTGGGCGTTTTGCTGACCGTGCATCTCAGTATATTTATCTCAGTATTTAACCAACTTGACGCACAAAATTTGTTTCACAGCAAGTTTTATTTCATGCCTCTACATGTTTCGAGTACATGTGTTCATCATCAGGAGGTCAAAATTGCATTACACAGCCTCTGGTATCATCACACCTATAGGCGAGACATGTAGAGGCATAAAATAAAACTTATTGTGAAACAAATTTTGTGCATCAAGTTGGTTAAATACTGAGATAAACAAAAGACCTTTGTTGCTGTATTTGACACTTCGAAGACACCCACATCCAAAATATGTTTATTTAATTATACATAAACATTCAGCTCCTAAATCACAAAACACAACCTTCGTCTTCATTATACACGCAAATACCAACTGGCTAATAATGTGTATGGTAAATAATAGCTTTTGGGAGAATCAAACGAAAAGCCTAAACAAGCAGCCTGCACACTATGTAGGGTCGTTACAGCAAGTGACGCATGTCATTACCACTGGATTGTCGTAGGTTAACGATAAACCGGTGACTAGGACAATAAACATTTATATGCTGTAATTATTTACGCCGAATTACTCATAACTCGAAAGTAAATCATCCTTTCCCCTACGGCAAAATACTGACGTCCATTTGAATATACGGCCTTGTCCTCAACATCGAACACCCTCCTCGCGGGCATTTAACAAATGACTCATCAAAACTCTATCAACTACAGAATGACCCGTACTTGATTTTGCATATTGAAATTAGACAAACATGGCATGATCTACTGATCCTAGGTATATGACGATGCTGTGGTGAAGAGAGGGCATCATTCAATAACGAATCTAATTATAAGATTACCACAAACGGTAAATTAAGGGATCGGGCAGGAGAATATCACGACCTTGTTGAAGGAAGGTTTGCTGTACCGTCACTGTTCCGGACACAAAGCAAAAAACCAAATATCAGGCAGGATTACTGATAATAAAATCGCTACTGTAACTGGGGCATCCAGAGTAAAAACCACAGGCGGTACTTGCACCAAACTTCTATGTAGATGTAGCTAGAAGCGATTGTCAATTTCAAGGTTGCGAATATCCCCGCCATTCTTTCGGAAGGATTGAGAAAATACAGATAAACCCGTCGGTACTTGATAACGTTCCTTCGATATAAACAGAAATTTTGAACGCTTGAAATCAATAACAATGCGATGTTTATGTTCGCCCGGCGGTGCTACTGAACATTGCACTATTGTGGGACCTGACGCAGTATTGTTGTGTACAGCAGTTGCCCAATGGTACAGCGTCACATTTCGCAGGACTTTCGCCTTCAACAAATACAGATATACGTCGCTTAACGACGGGAATATGTTCTGAGAAATGCGTCGTTAGGCGATTTCGTCGTTCTGCGAACGTCATAAAGTGTACTTACACAAACCTGGATAGTATAGCCTACTACACACCTAGTCTTTATATAGCCTCTTGCTCCTAGGCTACAAACCTGTACAGCATGTTACTGTACTGAATACTGTAGGCAACTGTAACACAAAGGTATTATAATATTATATTATAGTATTATATAATATAATCTTATGGAACCACTGCGGCCCGTCGTTGACCGAAACGTCGTTATACGGCGCATATCTGTAACAGGCCCAAATTCTATAACATAAATAAACCAAACCAAAATTAAATTCGTCCGACAGGGTATTGTGTAGGCCATTAACATGAAAAATACCCGAAATCTGCTCATGTAGACTCGGATATTAAACACATTGATGGGCAGGATTTCACTTCGTGCATTCTAGGCATATAAAGCACATTACGTTTACACCGCGTTTCGATTCACATCGATGGTGGATTAAATTACCAGTAAAAATACCAAAATTAATAACTACAACCATGGAAGTTGTAATGAACCTGATGGCTGACGTCACATAGAACGAAAAAAGTATGAAGACTCGTCCAGATTTCGTCCGTGCAACATTTTCATCGACAATGTACACGGTAAAACTACCTACCATACATTATCCACTGCTACTTTGTGCATGACGTTGTCTTACTAAGGCTTCTTGTATGCTGTGAACAGCATACAGGTATCATATGGTGTACGAAACCTCACAATACTTCGACCATCACTAAATTGACTAACGCACATCTGTGGCCCAATAAACAACCACATAAATGATATGAAACATATCGGGTAATTACCTTGAAATTCACATAATGATTTCGTTTCTCACCTACAGCAAAATAAATGATCAGGGCAACTGGAAGATGAAGAAACTACATACCAATCACAAATTACATCTGTTTAAACCCGTGACGCTGGTAGGTGCATCTTATTTTGTGTGTGTGTGTGTGTGTGCGCGCGCGCGCGTTTATCTTGTAGATCAAGGGAGGAAACAACACTGACCAGCCCAAAAGGAAATACTAACCACCAGGTACCAGTACAGCGGAAAGCGTATTATTCTACCTTACCAGGTGGTTCAAAGGTGTGTGCATAAACGAGTGTTCAGAGGTCAAAAAATATAGTCACTTAGTCGCCAGTGGTAAACGTATAAATATCTGGCTAGCGACCAACTTGCCGCGTTTCATTCAGAGTGTCTACCCTGAGTTCTCCAAGACTCAGGGCACTCGGTCACATGATACAGCAGGACCTTTAACTTCCCATTTTTTGCTATTATTTTGTGCTTGTCCTGATGATGTTTATGTCAAAGAGCACGATGACAGGAATAAATTGATCTTATCCGCCAGGCTGAGGCGACAGCCACAGAAAGCCGCCAGCAAATAGTGATCAACCTATCAATGTCGACTGAAAAAAATGTCTCGCTATCAGGCTTTCACCATCTTTTGCCATGATATATCTATGCTCCAACACGCAACAGCATTTCCTGTATTCTCCAAATACGTGGTAAGCCGAGGTTTTATTGAAGGACCTGCTGGCTTGAAGGACGCAGCATGCATGCGACGCTCCGTTGCACAGTCCGAAGAACGACGTCCCGCGCCTAGAGGTCGTCTCCGAATTTGTAGTCTTTACGGAACCTAACGGAGCTGGTACCTGCTCCGTATGTGTCGTGGCAAAGGCGTAATACCTGTTTTGATTCTTCCGTACATCCTCTACCTATATCACTGTGCAAATGCAGTCCCTAGACTCCCGCTTAATAATTTCACGGGCCAAAAAACTAATAGATGTTCTACATAGCAATTTATCCAATAGACTAAATAAACGAAGTCTGGGTCAACGGTTTGTGTTGAATACCTGTCATATCGTAAAGAGATCCCTTGGAGAGCATACGTAAAGTGCACAGCCGAAGAAGACTTACACGGAAAGTGCATCCCGCAATATGGCACGTTTCGCAGGGAGGGTTAAAAACCCTATGTAAAACGTCAATAATCAGGCTGTTTCTAAAGAAATTCGCGTGTGGAAGCAATGACGTTTCTACGCGTTACGCTTCTCTGCCCTCGTGCACTAGCAGATACGCTGACACGGTCGTGATTATTTACAAATTACGTAACTGCCAGGACTACGACACAGATGACCTTCACACAGAGACAGACACTTTATTCGTCCATTCAGAGGTGCGGCGTTACGTAAACAACAGATACACTCACCGTGCACAGAAAAACGGCAGCTGAGAGTGTCAAATGCGGCAAGTGGTCAACCAGGCCAGTCCAAACACCAAGTGCGGGCACCTTGTCGACAATGTTAAACAATTCCTACTTACAAAAAGCATACCTGGAACGCACAACGGTCCCGTATACTACCATAACAGAAGAAGAAAACCCACTTTGTATTACTAGAGTACTACGTCCGCCTTTACCTGCAGAGACCGACCGAATAAAAGTACGAAACCCCTCAACCACGGTGGCCGGCAAACCGCTCAAGATTCAAACGGCTACAACCCGAATACAAATATACACGAAAGTGTCCTGTAGTTTCTTACAGAATGAATATACCTGAGATTTGAATTTCTCACGTCGCGACGATGAAGACAGATGACGGTGTTCCGGAACGTGATGACGCGTAGCCCGGTCGACCAATCAACTTCCAGAGGAACGTAGTATCTCCATGTTGAGTGTGAAAATGGAAGTGCCACTTTTCTCTAAAATTACAGTGCCTGTGTAATGAGTTACAATGTGTCAATTCCAGGACACAGAATTTTCAACAGCGTATTCGCTATTTCCCTAAAATATTTCAAGATAATACAACAAATTTTGTCTGAAGTACGGCTTATGTATGTTCTGACGTGAGTGTTACGAAAAATAACTAAAATTTTCTCATAAAGGAGCCAACAAGACGCATTATTTCTCAACTTTATTTTGGTAAAGAACTCTACATGTTTCGGACGGACTTGCTGTCCATCATCAGGAGTCTTAATACTGTATTCACAGCAATTGGTATTTGTCATACTGATATTTTAAAAACGGGTAAAATCTTCAAATTTCAGCATGACAAATACCAATTGCTGTGAATACAGTATTAAGACCCCTCATGATGGACAATAAGTCTGTCCGAAACATGAAGAGTTCTTTACCAAAATAAATTTGAGAAATAATGCGTCTTGTTGGTTTTTATTATAAGAATATATCACGAAGCACGCACCTCTGACTGTCAAAAACTATTAAAAAAATTGTTGCTACGCGACTCACGATAAAACATTTATAGGGAGAAAGTTGCGTACGAAGGCGGACCCCCAAAAAAACCGGACTAGCTTCGGGGAGCTCTTCCTAATCGTAGTTAAGTGTCCCCCCGTTAGGTGAGTGTAGTTGCACCCTTCACGAGTCAGTAGCCTGGCGAACGTCGCTGTAGAAGATTGTACAGGTTTTTGTTGTCAATTCTCCCAAGTGATGTCAAGCTCCTCTCGCGAAATCCTGATGTCTGACCGTACCGAACAGCGAATCTGCTTGAGATTTTGTTTCCTTCTCGGAAAAATGGCCACAGAAGCAAATGAAATGCTTCAAAAGGCCTTTAAGGAGGAAGCACTGAGCCGTACACAAGTTTTCGAGTGGTTTACGCTGTTAAAAAGAGGAGAAATGAGCGCTGAAGATCATCGTCATTCTGGGCGCCCGTCAACAAGTCGTACCGACGAGAATGTCGAAAAAATTCGAGAAAAAATCAAAGAGGATCGTCGGTACACAACTGACGAAATCTCAGAAGCTACAGGTGTGAGCTGGAGTTCCTGTTAGCGGATTTTGACCGTGGATTTGAACATGAGACGCGTTGCCGCGAAGTTTGTTCCCCGCCCACACAAGACCAAAAAAAAAAAACATTCGTTTAACTTCGTGCCAGGAGTTGAAAAATCAGATTGAAAGTGACCCAAACTTTCTTCCTAAGGTAAACACGGGCGACAAAAGTTGGAGCTATGGGTACGACCCTGAGACCAAACAAGCTTCGAGCCAATGGAAGACGCCTACTTCACCGAGACCGAAAAAAGCATGACAAGTGAGGTCAAATGTGAAAACGATGCTCATTGTTTATTTTTTTGGTGTTCGAGGAATCGTTCACCGGGAATTTGTTCCTCCTGGATAGACTGTCAATCAGGAATTTTACTTGGAGATTTTGAGGCGATTGAGAGAGAATGTGCGAAGAAAACGCCCAGAATTGTGGAGATCGGGTGACTGGTTTCGCCAACATGACAACGCCCCAGCTCACACAGCTTTGTCTGTGACCCGGTATTTGGCCTCTCTGGGATGGACCGTCGTTCCCCACCCACCCTATTCACCCGACCTAGCCCCCTGTGATTTCTTTTTATTCCCGACAATGAAAAAAACATTGAAAGGAAAGAGATTTGCCACCGTGGAGGAGGTGAAAACAGCTTCGCAGAAGGCACTCAACAACATCAAGCCTCAGCAGTTCCAGAGATGCTTCACACAGTGGGAAAAAATATTGGACAAGTGTATTGCCTCCAATGGAGAGTATTTTGAAGGGGATTAAGTGTTTTTTTCGAAATGTAAATAAATCTTCTTTTTTTAAAGAAAATCCGGTTGTTTTGGGTCCCCCCTCGTAAATGAAACAGACAGTCGCTACATTAATAAATATACACTTGCTCAAAATAACCGTATGAGTCACGCCGAACACTTTCCACGCGTCAGTATTAATGAAGGACTCGATTTATGAAGATATTCTATAACGCGCCGGTCCCAGTGGCCGCGCGGTCTAAGGCCGCTCGCCTGCTGAGATTGTGGGTTCGAATCCCACCGGGGGCATGGATGTTTGGTCTGTTGTGAGTGTTGTGTGTCGTCAGGTACAGGTCTCTGAGACGAACTGATCACTCGTCCAGAGGAGTCCTACCGATTGTGATGCGTCGTTGTGTGTGATCTAGAAAAACCTCAAGAATGATGAGGTGCCAGAATAAAGCAGGCTGAACCGTTTGGCGACGCCTGCAGCAAATAGACAACGTAGCAGTTTAGGAGAGAATAAAATACCTAGTTAGTCTCCAAAGACTAGGTGGTATCGTGAAAGAGACAAAAAAATCTATAATGCAACGCTAATACATTCGCTGTGCCAATACTTCACACTAAACTTGCCTATTGACATAACCATGTTGCAAGGAACAGGTGAATTCATCCATTCGGTTCGAGAAATACAGATGTTGGCAAGGACACGCTTGTGACACAATTACAAAGACGTGGGCATTACTTGGCCTTTCAGACACGGACTGAGTAAAACGAAGAATTTAACTTTTAGCGTTCTTTGCTTTTTGCACGTCGTCAACATGCCGTACATGCATCAAAGTAGGCTGTGCAAACACTTCGTGTGTCAGGGCCAAAGTCAGTAGCCGTGCTGGTGCCACACAAAAGCATCTCGTTAAATGACAAGTAAAAATGAAATCAGTTCATTTCACTTAAGCTCGCCATCATTGATTAATGATCACTCGTCTCTGGGAACCTAGCGGTATTTCGGTTAGCAACTCCTATAACACCAAGAACAATTTAAAAACCTGTATACTACGCACGATGAATCTTTCTTAAACGAAATGGTCTTTATGGCAGGAGCAAGTTTGAAATATAAAAATCTGTGAAAGAGAAGTTTCCCGCAATCTCTGAAAATCAAACATAATAATCCCTAGCTTTTCACCGTTATCAAAAATACGAATAAAGGCTATAGTTACAGGGTTACAAAAGTAAAAACCTTTGCAATGTGCAGCAAACTAAACGAAACAATAAAATATATTTTATTAAGTATGTTCCATTAAGTTTCCCGTAAAATAAATGTGTACACATAAAAGTACAAGCATACAGCACTACGGCCCTGTACAATGCAGTAAGACGCACAGAGCAGACTCAAGGAGGTTGCGACTCAGGCACTTGACAGTGTGCGTCAAATTGGGCCACTGTGCCAGCTCGTCTGGGTTCCATTAATTCGGGAAAAAACAATATTGGCCTATTTTACGCTCATACTAATACACGGGAGAGGGGGGGGCGGGGGGCAGGCGTTGGCGCAGTGGGTTCAGGCACCGAGCCACAGGCCGAAAGGTCGTGGGTTCGATTTTCGATGTTGTCATTGTGATTTTTCATTGACTTAATCCTCCCGACCTCGCTATGGCCTGGGGTCGACCCAGCCTCTAACAGAAATGAGTACCAGGAATACTTTCTGGTGGCTAAAGGCGGCCGATGAGCACGGCTGACAACCTTACCACATTCAAGTGCCGAATTCTACAAATCTGGGAGCCTCAAACTCCTGGAACCCTCTGGGCCTGTACAGGATTTGTTTTACCTGGCAGTATATTACTGGAGCAAAATAAAGAAACGCCACAAATACAATCGCGGAAATACTCTCATATTCACACCCGGTATCTCTAGAGTACATAATAATAATAATAATAATAATAACAACAACAACAACAACAACAACCTGTCGGT
>Ga0123354_10012032_pt1 | contig 13393 bp, 9 predicted proteins | sample TergutLab28metaG_2_FD_97872 | JGI IMG/M metagenome (GOLD analysis project Ga0123354, IMG submission 97872) | Labiotermes labralis P4 segment gut microbial communities from Petit-Saut dam, French Guiana - Lab288 P4 | ecosystem: Host-associated > Arthropoda: Insects > Digestive system > Gut ... | reverse complement strand
TTTTAAACATGGTATATACTCTCCGTTTTTTTCTCTTCAAAATGCAGTTTGTTTCATAATTCTAACGTATTTGGTTCCTGTATTATTCACATTTTATATACAGATGTGCTAAAATTAAAAAAAATAATTCCGGCGCCAAAAGGTTAAGTCAGCCAGACCGGTTACAGACGTACTGCATAGCGCTGAACATTGTCACTCAACGCTTCTCTTCCGGTTTTACTAAGTACATTAAGAACCAACAAGCATCCGTCAAACACAACATATACAGGATTATTCAAAATGATTGTCCGGGTTTTAACAACTTGTCATACACAATACACTTGAGATAGGAGTATATGTATTTTTATTTAATAGAACAACACTCCAAGTTTTTGTTACATACCTTACAGGTGCTCTATATGTGCACCCTTTGTGATTCTGCAAACATCAACACGATAATCGAGTTCGTTCCAACTGTTTGTAGCATGTAACAACCTTCAGTTCCGGGATATTTGCGGGAAGAGGAGGAACATAAACCTGATCCTTGATGTAACCCAATAGAAAGAAATCACATGGAGTTGCATCTGGAGAACGAGGTGTATTGTGTATAAAAAGTTGTTAACACCCCGACAATCATTCTGAATAACCCTGCATTTTACAGACTGCGGCGTACCCTTCATCAGTTATAATAGCTCTAGAATTATCATGCCACTTCCTCTGAATTTGTAATGTTTTTTTTTTATTTTTGGCAGTTTTGTTCTTGCAGTTGTGGCAAATTGTATACACATTGTCTTTTTCCGATACATGTTGGTTCTGTGGTAAACAGTATGTTTAATCGGCATAAAAACTGGAAACAAAATAAAAAATAAAATTTCATTACATGCATGGGAAGTGTAACATGAACAACTCTGTGTTGAAGGGGTCGCGAAGTGAATCTGATTGTGCGCGCATGACAACACAGACAGCGTCCGAGAGCGGTGCTTTGGTTCGTGGAGGTGGACTTCTTTAATGAAGGTGAAATTTTATAATTATTATTCCGAAAACAGAAAAATTTCGCTTATAATTCCGTTTTCGGAATAATAGTCATAAAATTTTACCATAATACTATACCCACTGTTTGTAAAGAAAGGCCTCTCCCCTGTCTGCTCTTTTTGTGAACCAGCATTCCCACCTGATGATGGCCGATACAGACAGCCGAAACATGTAGCAGAGCTGAATAAAAATCACTTTACAAACTCTACGAATTTGTGTTGTTCGGAAAGTAAAATAAACACCAAAATGTTCTTGTCCTGATTCTGAACAAGATGAGCCCAGTCCACGCCCTCCCAGTCCATTTCTCTAAAATACATTTCACTATTATCCTTCCCATCCACACATTTCTTCCAAATGGTCCCTTTCCTTCAGATTTCATCACCAAAATCCTGTAATCTTTTCTCGTCTCTCCGATGTGTGCCACATGACCAGCCCATCTCATCCTACTTGATTTAATCACCCGAATAATTCAAGTATCAGAAGACATTATGCAAATGTCTCCATTTTCTCAATCAACCTGTTACTTCATCACCCTGTTCTCGAGCACCTGCACCTTATGTTTTCCCTCAATGTGATAAACGAATTATCACACCTAATTCGCCAAGACCTTCATGTTGGTTTTCATGTAAAGCGACCACACCAACTGCAACATTAAAGTATAAATTAAAATGGCCAGAAAAGTTTTGTTAAAATTCTTCAATATCAAAATTCAAGATCCGAGCAGCGGTTCTCGAATTCATATATGCATACAAACAGACGGTCCAATAGAGCAATTTTAATGCGCACCCCCTCATCCCCCCCCCCTACTACAGGTATGCCTGCTCAGCTATAAAAGTCACATTGAAAATCTAATTAGGAATTACTTATCGTTGCATTTTCAGAAACACTGACAATAGTACTGCCCACAGCTAACTGATAGTCACAGCCTTCCACGTGCAAATGATGTGGTCGAAGAGCCTCGATCCGTGTTCTGTGATCGAGATGAAATGAAAAACATTCATGAAGTCTAAATCATTATTATACAAGGCTAAAAGCAATCCACTCACCTACAGAATCTTTAGAATAGCAACTACCTAGGGATAGTGGAAAATCTTTTTACTAAATAACTTTCACATTCACATGGCATGTCCTTAGAGAGATAATAAGTGCTTGAAATTTTTAGAAAGTCTCCAAAACAGGACTTGGGAGCAACGTAAAAATCTAACTATATTTACATGCCTCTTTGTCTGTCTGTGCATAGTATATACAAGATGTATGTAGTCACGTACATAAAATACACTGCTCTAAGATTTTGACGTTTTGTTGACCGTGCATCTCAGTATATTTATCTCAGTATTTAACCAACTTGATGCACAAAATTTGTTTCACAATAAGTTTTATTTCATGCCTCTACATGTTTCGAGTACATGTGATCGAAACATGTAGAGGCATGAAATAAAACTTATTGTGAAACAAATTTTGCGCATCAAGTTGGTTAAATACTGAGATAAATAAACTGTTCTAAGAGTTTTGTTTTTAATATGTATTTTTTTGAAACATTTTTAGGCGCGACGCAGTGCCTGCCCTCAAGTAGCATAATTGAAGAAACATTTACACGTTAAAGTAAGCTTTAAAAGCCGATAAATTATAAGCATTTTTAGGTAGCGAAAAATCAATAAAAGCCATTTTAACCCCGGCAATGCCGCCAGTAGCCAATCACATCACAGACTGAGCCATTCAAGCTTCCACTTTTAGGCGCCTTCGCTAAATTCCGAAAAGCGACTATTAACTTCGTCAAGTCTGTCTGTCCGTCTGCATGTATCAACTCGGCTCCCACTGGACGGATTTTCATGATGTTTCAGACAAAATGTATAGAGGAAATCAAAACACACATTTTACATATACTATCTTTTTACGAAAATCGCGAGGTTTAGGAGACAATGTGGAAAGATGTGGTAGTGCCAGACAGGCCACAGATGACGATATAATACGGCGCATGCTCTTTTCTTGCCGGATAACTGAGGCAAGAACACAGACACACATATGCTATGCCAATTGCTCCTCTACGGCAACAATGGTTTCGCGAAAGCGTAACAATGTTACGTGATAAGTACAATGCTTGTCTTGTTAAGGAATAACGCATTTGTATAAAAAATAAACAAAAGAATGCTCTTGAACCCCCTCCCCCCCCCAAAAATGGGCAAATCCCCGAAGACACTTCCAGGAAATATCAGAACGTGTTGTGATTAAAGATTAACAAAAGAAATGTTCGTTCTTAAATGTATTACAAAGTGGCAGACCTAAGGCCAAGAAGTAGTTATCAAGGACAGACACGTTCCGCTAAAACACGTGACTACGTTAGTCGGTTCCGCAGCGCTCTAACCACAGCAGTGTGCTGACTAGTCGAATGAATGTGTAAATCCTAACCAGGGCCAAACCACAGTATTCAATAGACTATTTGATGTAAATGAAATTATGTAAGTACACTTAGGTAAATAAAATTTAAAATAATTTTTCAAGCTCAAAAACGCGTGTTAGGTCAAACTCTTGAATCCTACAGTACGTCTGTTTTTAACATCATTATCTGCCGAATCGCAATGAAATTAAATATGCCATATCATCATAATGTAAGAACTAAATGTGACAAGGTAGTAAATGTAAGCATAAAGTAACGTTCTGGCTCCTTAGGATCTTTGAAAACAGAATCCTTTTCAGATGCTCCTTCATACACCTGTGCGTGCGTGTGTATGTACGTGCATTTTGATTTTTTTAGGTTTATCGGTCACGCATAACCAAAGATTTTTACACCATCCAATTAAGTTATAACTACTGACTTAAAAATACTATTTTTACAAAATTCGTAGGTATACTCATGATCTGTCCGTACACCAGATTTCCTCAACTATGCACTTTGTAAATGATATGAAGAGAGAAGGCAGATTACTATGGACGACTGTGGACCAATACCGATTATTGTCAGTTATTGGCGATGGTAGCCTTGATAATGGTAGAAAATAGACATGTACAACATAAGTAGGTCTTCCTGCAGAATACCATTCTCTTAATATTACGTTGACCTCTGCCCTAAAGTATGGAAAGTTTCTTAGCAGAAAGTTTAAGGAAAAATCTTTTTATATATTTACAAACATTTAAAAGTTGTATTTTAATTTATAGTGTCAATGTAGTTAATTATCTTTACATTTCTACATTTCAGTAAGAATTGCCTTTAGAATATCAATATAAACACCACCACAATACAGACTAAATAACGCACCAATAATGAACATCAGAATATACTCAGACCCAATTACTTTCAAAAAAGTCGTTTTTGATGTCGTCATTAAAACCAAATTAGTAGAATATATGTGCAGAGTCAACGCACCCTGGTTCATATGTTGTAAAATAAAAAAAAACAACGCAAGTAAAACAAGAGAATGACTTTCATCATGAGTATTCGTGTGGAAAGATTCTACTGCTTTCTGCTTTCATAATATACTATATTACAATTATTACAACAGAAACTCAACAGAAATGCAATCTATTTTTATAAAACACAACTATATGACCAAGAAGTTTTAACGTTATATATCATCTACGTCGCCCTACGTGGGACTTAATACGAGAGGATAACATTGTAACAAAATGAATTTTTAAGCAAGAGCCCTCTTTCTTATTCATACCAATTTTAAATTTTTCAACCAACGTCCATTTCTATATTTTTATGTTTTCTCGCCTGACGACGGACCTCTAGGTTTGAAATACGTACAGATTATAAAAATAAATGTTGCTTGCTTAAAAAGGAATACACGTAGTTGTTTATCTCAGTAATTAACCAACTTGATGCACAAAATGTTTGTTTACAGTAAGTATATTTCATGCCTCTACATGTTTCGAGCACATGTGCTCATCATCAGGAGGTCAAAACTGCATAACACAGCCTCTGGTATCATCACATAATAGGTGCGATGATACCAGAGGCTGTGTAATGTGCTCGAAACATGTAGAGGCATGAAATAAACTTATTGTAAAACAGAAAAATTGTGCATCAAGTTGGTCAATTACTGAGATAAATATACTGAGATGCACGGTCAGCAAAACGTCAAAACACGTAGTTGTGTTGACTGTATCGCCTTGAATGTATTGAAGAGTCAAGGCTTATTCAGATTATTTGGAACGCACAACATTCGGGACATATTTGGATATGTAAGATTAATGTGTAGGGTTTAATTAACAAGTCCATTGAAGTACAGCGCAGTATGTATTAAGAAGTTCACAGAAAATTCCTACGCGAAAACCTTGCGTTATCAATAACAGAAATTCCATTGCACTAAAAATGCTTGCCGTTAAATAAAATACACTTTATGTTACAAGGGCGCTAAGGTAAATATCCATAGGAGATTTCGATGTTTGTAACTTAAACGGAAGTCCCGGTATGCATCACGCACGCGATCAGTATTCCGCTCTCCATCACTGCCAATTTCTTGCTTTGTGGTACGGAGAATTTGTCTGAAGGACAACTGCGATATATGCAGTCACGCCATGTTAACAGCGACACAGACGTCACGTTGTTTCCCCTCTAGGTCAATTGTATTCAGCAGATTTCCTTACTACAGTCACCAAGCCTAGAGACAGCCTTTTGAAATTCAAGCGGAAGGTTTTGCGATTCCCGTCTTAAACTAGAGTTTCCTTCCATCGATACAAACTTATGCATTGGAGACCTTGAGGAACACAATGGAATGAGGATTTCACAGTATATTCACGTTAATAACTCAAGTTTCTGAAATGACAGCATCGTACAAAAATTATAATAACAGTCTAGAGCAGTGGTCCTCAACTTATCGGATGGGACCAAAAACGGAGCCGCCAACTACATTCCGATGGGTAGCATAAGCGTTGACATAAGGACTTCATCGTTAAGAAGAAATGCTCCTCCATAATTTGGGGGTTGTTTAACCGTGCATCTTCATCATGAAATAAAGTGAAATGGCAACTTGATGCAACAATATTATTTATTGAAGTTTCCTTAGCTCGACATGTTGCGGGCGCATACGTCCATCATCAGGAGCATTAGATGTTAAGTTGCAGCATGTGGTTTTCTGCACCGAGTTTAGGATGGGTGGTGGTCTTGAGAGCCGCTCCGGTGCAGAAAACCACATGCTGCAAATTAACATCTAATGCTCCTGATGATGGACGTATGCGCCCGCAACACGTCGAGCTAAGGAAACTTCAATAAATAACATTGTTGCATCAAGTTGGCATTTCACTTTATTTCACTCCTCCATAAATATGGCTGCGCAGGAGCAGTATGATAGGCGGTATGGAAATTGAACTGAAAACACAATAACGGTTAATATTTGATCGTCAGCCATACTGCCCCAACAATGGCTAAAATTATTTTTATGTGCATTATTGGAGGAAGATGTCAATTGCTCTGTGATACACGAGTAAATGAGTATGAAGCATTGGTGGAATGGCAATGACAGGGGAAACCCAAGTACTCAGAGAAAATCTGTCGCAAGGCCACCGTGTCTAATACAAATCCCACCTGGAGTAACCAGAGATCAAGGTTACAGGTAAGGGACCAAGCGCTTCCGTCATTGCACGGCCAGACCGAAGTAAAAATAGAAGATAGATTTGACATTTCTGGGTCCTAAATGACAAGAAAAATGATTCTGAGGTTGAAGCCCCATATGTGGTTGCACAAAGCATTGCAAATGCCAAAAGACAGCAGACAACAGCAGAAGTATGTCCGTGTGCAAGAGATATTGTGAGTGTCCTTAAAGGAAGAGACTGATTTCATTTCAGTCACACTATTTGTCAAATGACAGAATTAGGCCAAGAATGCAAGGTATTTCATAAGACATTTTGAAATAAGTTGTTGATGTAATCGAAAGTCTTCCAAATAATTTGCTTAGCAAACAACGTTTGTTGTAAACGTAAATGTAAGCATACTTCTCAAGAAGACAGGTTCAACAGTAATGAATTGAAACACAATACTAAATGTACAGTACTTGGGGCATCTCACTAACGTTTGTCATTTTGCATGAGTGACACTAAGACACTGTGTTAATATCATGAGATTCTATATATAATTATCCTGTCTCTTGTCTTACACGTAAAAAAATTTAACGATGTACAGCCTGTGCACTGGTCTGGAGCCTCGGTTTCTTACATCGTCGTTAATTAGACCGTAAAGAAATTAACAAACCATACAGCCTTATTGAAAGGAGACATTACAAAGCCAGTTAGTGACCTAGAATTATACAGAAGGAAAATATTCAAATTGAAGTTAGAGAAACAATGAGTGAAAGTCGGAAGTGTACTGCAGCTGTCCATGGCACTGTAACATGGCAGAACTGCAATTACTATTCTGGATTTAAAAAAACAGAGATAAATTCTTGAACAGAGAAACCTTTTTACTTCTGAAGCAAATTTGTCTATTTCATGAAAGTTATTTTTTTCCATTCAACCAGAAATCATTACGTCACGTAGCCCGTTTTCCTGCCTCAGAATTTATTACTTAATTATTTAAGTTATCAATCTTTAGGTGCGTCATTACCGTTATGTTTTATTTACAATTAAAAGGGGTTCTTTTGAGTCCAAACACAACTATCTTATGTTATTAGCTTCATTTAAGCTGACTGTCAGCTTAAATATAGATAACAACATAAGATAGTTGTGTTTTGACTCAAAAGAACTCCTCTTAATTGCAATTAATTAATCTTTTAGACATTATGGTTGAAATGAAAGTGGGTTTATTGCGAATGTTTACAGCGAGGTGGCCTACCAAGCAGTCAGTCAGGCATCTACCGACATTGACCGACATGAACATTACTGAAGACAGCTGTTCTCACAAGTCTAGGCCACACCAAATTAAGAGGATAGAGAAATTATTTCAGACATGCGAATTTTTCATTTTTCTTAGTGGTGTCGATGTGGTAGCCCTTTACTTTCTTCTGGCATATAACATCCCATCACTGGTAAATCATTCCCCTTCACGACCAAATCAAGCCTTGAAGAAGAAAACACTATGTCGTCTCGAAACTATCCAGTGAGGTGGTGTCATGTCCCAGAACAAGAAATACTTCAATGTCACACAAGTTTATTTTTTCCACTGAGACTCTAAGCTCGTTAAACACGAAAGATATAAAATGCAGCGAGTTGAATCACAATTTCTGTGTCAATAAATTGCTTTGTATCCTGTGTATTCGTTGCAATTACTGACGTCGTCAGCGTAATTCTATACTGCAGGAGTAATTATGACATGGCACTTTTCTCACGCTTGTGTAACTAATTCTGTTTCCTGCACAGGTACTGAAAGCAGTCGGTCAGCATTTCCACTTTGCAGCACTTGGCGTTTAGATCGCAAGGGATAAATACTGTTTCCCACCTTCTGGATTTTGACATGCAGCAGCGTTGTAGGTGGTTACCACCATTTCTGAGTAAACTATAGCATCTGTCCTCATCTACTCTGAAGAAGGTGGCAGCAGGTTCCCACGAAACGTTCATCACTACCTACCACAGTAGTCTGTATTACACCAACACCCCATGGCCACAATCACATTGTTCACCTCGGTTAGAAGCTCACATGGTTTACAGGTCAAAGTTAAGTGTTACTCCTTACTGACACATCATCTTCTGAAGTGATATATTCTTCTTTGCCACGAGTTTGGTAGCCAGCTTGCACTACGTGCGGATCCAAAGACGAAGAAGCTGTGAGTCAAACTTCACGGCATCATGATGCTTATTTTCTGAAGATTCATTAGCAAAAGCCAATTCAGGAACCTAAAGTAAGAGACGCTATATTGCTCCCGCCTAACAAATTCGCGCGTCGGCCATATTGTTATTGATGGTTGTAGGAAATTAAAAAGTAGACCATAGACGCGACATTGCGTAATTTTCTTGTCAAGTATCGAGAAAATCGATTAAATTTTTCAAACGCTGAAGTGAGAGGCATACAGATACCCACAAACACATCTGTTGATCTCGGTAAGCCCATTTTATTTCCATTTTAGAAAGTAAGGAAGGCTATAAACAGGACCAAACGTAACTGTCTTGTCGATTAGTTTAACAACGCACCTATATGCCTTGTCAAAAATGATCAAAATCGGCGTCACTATGCTTCGGCTGAAATAACAACGTTGAACTTTCTCTTAGTCCATCAAGTTGTCCCTTCAGCAACTCAAATGCAAGGACTAGTCAGCACAAGAATAATTTCATATTACCCCCCAGGGCTATCATGCAGCCAATATGAAGGGTTAAACTGAAAAACTGTCTGCGAAAATCACAGCTAGAGACTGGAAATGCCAAAACAGATTGTCACGCTCAAGGAAAGAAAAAGCACCACCGTTAGAGTGGAAATCGAAAACGGGAGAAGACAGCGAAGGAGGTAAAAAGAAAAAGGGATAATGGAGAGGAAGAAAAAGAAATTTATTCCGTCATCTTTGGCAGAACAGTCGCTGTTAATAATAATATGCGCGAGAATAATACGAAATGTACCTCGTAGGGCGGGGGGGAGGGGAGTGTGTAGTGGTTAGGTAGAAACAGTAGTTATTTCTGGGGCCAATAAAGGGTCCGTCAGTCCTTATTTAAAATCAGAGAGCCAATCGCTCATTCTCCGTTCGTCATATCTGGCAGAGCTGTATCAGAAAGAAATGTACATTTGTAGATTAGAGTGGATTGAGGTTATAAAATTTGACGGTTGGTTTTTTAATAGTTCCCCCCTTTAAATTTCAGCTGGCTTTGTGCTAGTAAAGAACAAATACGGCACAATGCTGCGTATCTTGGTTTATTCAACGACAATGTACAATTCTCGCGCTCTATATTGTCATAATTATTTGTTTACTTATTTGTTCATTTATTTATTGATGTGTTAGGTATTTAAGGACGACTTTAGGATTCAAAATCATACAACCCCAATAAAGGGTTGAGTGACGAATAATGAGCTGAAAATAAAGTGAGAGAAAGCAGTCTGGCCTAACTTGAGGTATCTTTCGGCATTTTCCTGGATAGTCCCACGAAAATCAAAAAGGAACTTCACTGAAATTCAAACTGATCGCCTCAGAATTAAGCCCTGAACTGCCGAGTAAAATCCCATCTGCCATTTGCTAGCATTATTACGAGCTCACCCTATTCTCCACATTAGCAGGATGAGGGTTAAGCGTTAATTCCTTAGCCAAACTGCTGCATGCAAAACGTTGTATAAATTGTCAATCTGGAGAAAGAATCGCTTGATTTCAGGCTCTCGCCGCGGTTCAAATGAGATTTTCGCCCTCGTGGGATGTTACGCAGTGTCGATAAGTAATTAGTTGCCGACGTTTCGGGACAATCTATCGGCCCATCTTCGAGGTCAAGCAGTCCAAAAAGAATGCTTGGCCTTTGACGATGGGACCGATAGTTTATCCCGAAACATAGGTAACTGACTTCCTAACGACCCTGGTTAACATCCCAGAAGAGCTAGGATCCGAAGAAAAACTGTGAATAACATATAAACAATGCATGATAAAAAAAAAAGCTATGGCAAATTTTAAGCTATTGCATCCCAATGCGAATGGAGGATCTGTGGAATACTGGGAAAATTCTCAGTCGGAATACCTCAATTCCTCAATGAGAAACGAAAATGAACTGCGTAATTAAGAAACAGGATTACTCATTATTCAACCGTCAGAACCTAAACCAAGCAAAGAGGAAAGAAGCACTAAAGTTGAATTGACGTGGTTAGTTGTTATGTTACTTGATATAATGCCATCCTTGTCCTACTAATTGACTACGAACTACTTCCAGTTACATGCTATTCGCAACACGTTTAAGGTCCGCTGCTTATTTTAGACTTGGAAACATGACTGAAGGTTGACGTCTGCGTCCTGGCATAATGACGAGGTCATACAATAAAACATACAACAAATAAATTACAGTGTGGCAATAAAATCTTCCTCATACCTGAATAAGATGTTGACTCTCTTTGTAAGACGAACAATTCAAAATACAAGACATATTCTGCTCGGACTTCTACCTTCCGATGTGACATATAATTGAGGTTATTTACTATTTTTATAATTTATACATCAGTCAAAAGAAGGCACAAACATTTCCAATGTTATTTTAATCATCCTCCGCTTCTTGTAATCAGATTTCTGTAGGAATGATAAATAAGCTTGTGTTACAGACTATCCTGAGTCAGGTTACATTAGATTCTAAACATGAACCTGCAAACAGTGACTTCATTCATGCCTCGACAACGTCCTTACAAATTTTAATCACCGTTGATCATCAACTTACAATTTTATTCGAAAAAAAAAATATTGAGCTCGCTAGAGTGTCGACAAATAATTTAAGATTCAAAAAATGCCGGTAACTTAGTATCTTCGACACCGTGATATGTGTTGTGTCATTCGACTGCTTATGTTGGTATCACAAGAGCACGATATGGATACACACACCAGAGCTTCCGCAAGAAACTGTTCCTCGTTAAGTGAAACTTTTAAATTCTGGAGAAGACACAACAAAAATGGCTATGCGAACGTAGAAATACTTAATATGGGACTAATAATTTTACCACCTATTAAGCTGAAATTTTCTTTCACCGAATTTTCTCAAAATTGCATAATCGTAAAAAGGGGGGGGGGAGACAATAAATTATGGTACCCGAAAATTATACTTCAATACCTATTTGTCGAAATACAAAGTACAAATATCGTATTCAAGAAGATATTTTTTTCTGTAATAAGTTCGGGCCCATTTCTGTCGCAGGAAAATATTAAATTTGTAAAGGTAAAAATTTATGCTGTGGCGTTCTGGGTTAAAACACAGTATCCGCCATTCAGAGGGCAACAGATTCCTCCGAAAAGCTTGTCACCTTTGGCTAGAGCACAAATCGCCAAATTCAGAAGACTTCAATCTAAGTGCCGTACAAGAAAAATGAGAAATCAGACGTTTCAGAAATTCGAGACATTTCGGAAATTCAAAGCATTTATAAATTGGAAACTCTCTTTAGGTTATAATTTACCCATTCCCGATGCCTGAAGTCTGAAATGTTTAACGAAAGTAAAAACAAGAAACCCACCCTCCTACCACGAATCACCATAAAACCCTTTGAAATTTCCGCGGAAAATTACTGCGGCGTTACCGTACTTACGTCACTGTAACTCCTTTTCAAACACATTACAGCCCTTGAAGGACATCTTACAATAACATTTCCACCGAGTATGCTCTCTCTGATATTGCAATTTTCATGCAAGGCAGTTGAATATACTATTAAAATAGCCTGTATTCAGTTACTGTGGATGCAAGGTAAAGTTCGCATTTGATAACGTTCACTGGTTCGCAGTGAACAGACCAACCGTCCCGTATCAGTCTCGTTGTATCTGTCATCCCCTTAGTGAAAGAAACAGCAACTGAGCAAGAAAACTTGTATTTTCGAGAAAAATTTTATTAAGATAACTTACCAGTGTGATGTATTATACCTCCGAAGCACAAAACTAAATACACATAAAAATCCAAATTCCTCCTCATCATTTGCTTCAGGATACAAATAAAAATTTATTACTGCTGTTCAAGCAAACAGTCGGTAGTGACTCAGAATGGTACAGAACAAATAGCTACGATCTGTGGGCAAAATGCAGAGTTTACGGACGTCAAACGTGACGATAAATATACGAGTAGTAGACACTGAAAATTTCAGAGTTATGGGTGTTCTGAGCAGCTACAGGTTGATAATACAACAATGTTAATGGAAAGTGTTAAAGAAATATTACCTATGCCTGAGCCAATATTACCGATAAAAGGCGATTTTACTGAATGACGCAAATTCCCCGGGAAGAAAAAACCCGAAATCTCCTTGCCGGGGGCAAGCGCTTGCTCAAATCAGCGCAAACGTGTAACAATGACGTCAGAATTTTTTATTGCGCAATAAAGACTGTCCTTTCAATGTCAAACGACTAAAGAAAATCGTGTTAGCTACAAAGCTCTCTCATGGTGAAGAGTTGTGAAATCTGATCTCCAACGAGATTAGGGTAATAAAAGTACTTACTCCATGGTGCAGAGTCCTTCTTGAGAAGCTAACTGGTTTGCAGCTACTCAAGAATTTCCCCTCATTTCACAGAACCCGAAGGTTCATTACCGCACTCACAAGCGTCCGCCACCTGTCCCTATCCTGGGCCAACCTAATCCAGTCCACATACCCACATCCCACCTCCTGGAGATCCATCCTAATATTATCCATCCATCTACGCCTAGGTCTCCCCAGTGGTCTATTTCCCTCCGGTTTCCCCACCAAGACCCTTACGCCCCCCTCTCCTCCCCCATACGCGCCACATGCCCTGCCCATCTCATTCTTCTCGATTTTATCACCCGCACAATATTGGGTGAGGAGTACAGATCACTTAGCTCCTCGTTATGCAGTCTC
>Ga0123354_10012031_pt1 | contig 13393 bp, 5 predicted proteins | sample TergutLab28metaG_2_FD_97872 | JGI IMG/M metagenome (GOLD analysis project Ga0123354, IMG submission 97872) | Labiotermes labralis P4 segment gut microbial communities from Petit-Saut dam, French Guiana - Lab288 P4 | ecosystem: Host-associated > Arthropoda: Insects > Digestive system > Gut ... | reverse complement strand
TGAGTACGGTAATGAACCTTCGGGTTCCATGAAATGCGGGGAATTTCTTGACTAGCTGCAAACCAGTTAGCTTCTCAAGAAGGACTCTGCACCATGGAGTAAGTAAGTAAGTAAGTAATACAACACTACGTTCTTGGGGCTCAATCGGCTCGACTTCTTCAGGATGCCTTCTAAAATAAGACGTTGCTACGTAATCCCGATATTCTTCTTAAACACAAACTAGAGTCAAATCAGGAATATGACTTGTTCCAAAGATACATTAAAAAAAACTACGTGAACACAAATGCCGCTAAACATTAAAGAAGATGTAAATAACTGTGTAGCAACACAGCGCTATGTTTTAGAAGCAAGCATGTAGATGAGGCTCGATCCTGGTCGTAAACATAGATTTTATTTTCTTCATATTAATCATTTCGAAGTATAGTGTTGCATCATATTAATATAAATACATTAGACGATGCTAAATGTTCATAACGTGAATGGGCATAGACGTGACATACCACCGCCAAATCAGTGTTTAAAAAAAAACGCAATTGTGCTACGGTATCCGTAGTCGCATTGTAATCTCTGGCTTCACAAATTCTGTTTACAAGCACGGATTACAATTCGCTATTTAGTAGGAAGGTAGTGTACGGTTGTAGGTGTATGGTGGTAGGATCGTGGAGATAGAAGACGTGTTGAGAAATGGGGTGTTGTTATAGTTGTAACAAGGATGACTCCGCGCAGGTAGTAACTACAGCACGTATGATATTGGTATTATTGACATTAATGTCGACTCAAATTTTGCATTTGAAACGGTATTCTGATTGAATTACCATAGGCACAAGGCTTCCCATCAGTGTCAAGAATTGGTCATGTGATCTTACATGTTGTCAACGAATTGTACAGTAATTATTGCAAATAACGTGATTGTTGTATTTCCAATGACATGTGAAAATGCCATTAAGGCTTATATTTGTATGTAATGTTCCAGGGTGGCGAAGTCAATGAAAGGACACATTTGTTGGTAGATCCTGTTAGCAATAACACAAATATACAGAGGGTACAAAGGTAATATGAGAACGTATGAAGTTATATTTCTTTTTTCTCTACTGCTAATAGACCCAGTTTCATAAAGACTTCTTGAATTTAATTATAACAGCAGTGTGCTATCAGTTGAGTTGTGTGATATGTGTGTGTAATAACTGTACAGTATGTGTTTAATGAATGGAAGTATTTTTATAAAGTTTATTTTTCCAGTGATGACTTCATTGGATGTTATTCAGCTTCCTTGCCAAAGAAGACTGATGAACAGTCTGCTCTGAATCGAATACTTCAAGAAACTGCAGCGTAAGTTGTAGATGGAATATAGTTTCATATTCTGAACATTTATGTCAAGCTTTGCCCCCTTTTTTACATTCATCAAAGCTGTAATACTTTTGAATATATAACTAGTATTCTTGATATAGTGTTGACTCTGTCAGTATCAGTGGTATCAGTGGCAGGATGATGTGTGCATAATGAATTTGAAGGGATTCTGAAGGAAGTGGTCATGGCATAATGAAGGTACTATCTTGGTTTTTGTTTGGAGGGGTTGAGAAAAATTACATGGTGTCTCATTGTAGCAGGTGTCCCAATTAAGGTTTGAACTCAGCATCCTCAGAATATGAGACTAGAGAAATATTGCCACTCCAGCCTAGTTGGTGAATGGTTTATTGACTAAAAGCAGAAAGAACAGCAGCATTTTCTTAACATAAATTGCTTGTAATGTTTCAAATATTTGTTTTGTGAAGTGTTATTGCAGGTGTAATTAGTATGTTGGTATATAGTAGGCTAAAAACTATGCTAATTCATTCTTGACCTGGTGATAAAGCTCATGATTTATGATTTCTTTCCCTATCATAAATGGTACCTTTCATGCAATAAAACTTAATTTTTTGTGTTTTTCAATAGGCATTTAACTGAATCACCATTTACTATCTTTTTGTCCTGGAATTGCTTCACACTGACATTGATTTCTCTGATGGGTGTTCGGTGGGATTTTATGCATGTTAAAAACCATCAGTAATACTCTATTTTTGTAATTTTATGTTGCCCCGAAGATGGCCTTGGAAGAGTGAAAGATGTCAGAAATAGATTTATGAATAAATGATGGATTTAAATATAATATTTTTTAACTGTGATGGTATATCATTGAAAGTTGTTACACATTTTGTACACATTATATTATCAATATATTAAAATTGTTGGGATCATTTTACATGTCAATTGACATGGTACACTTAGTTGAATTCTAGATTGTTATGGACTCGACCATTATTCATCTGGAATGCCACAGCTTTGCTGTTTCAAGTAACGTGATGATTTGCATTAATAAGGCACAGTATTTTCAGTAAAAAGAACGTGGCATTGCCGGCTTGGCCATAGGTCATCAGCCAACTACTATATACAGTCATTAAATTCTTGCATTCACAGATAATCTTCATATAAACACATGGCACCATTATGACCTTCATTGTGTCTACATGCTGGTTTGTGAGCTTCAGGTGCAGAATTGTTAAAAGCACCATGGTTGGCGTAGTCTAGTTTGTAGATGATGTGGTGACATTGTGGAACTGCAACATGTCATGTGCAGTGCACACATGTTGCAGAAGATCAACACAAAAGAAACCATTTGTGACTTGAAAGCATTATTTGACTCACTCTTGTTTGTATAAAATACTGTAGTGTTTGTGTGTTTGTTGGTTGTGGTTAGAAGATAGAAAATTGTAATGAAATATGGTGTGATATTTTGCAGTAATGTTATTGATGTAGCAGCCCTGGAGTCACATAATTTGGAACATCATGAATATTTGGATCGAGTTAAACACTATACCCAAAAATTACAATCTGTATCCAGATGGACACCACCACGACATCCACCATGTCTCCTTGTGGACATCCCAGCACCAGAGAAACTACTGGCAGCTGAACCTTTAACAAAGCAAGATTTACAGTTGGTAAGTTGAAGGCATTTCAGGTGAGCAAAGTCAAACATTGGTATGTGAGATGGAAGTTCTCACACTGGTGACTGAGGAAAACAGTTGTGTGTGAGTTGGTAACCACCTTTGACTATGCAGCATCACATCCCAGAATATAAAAAAAAATGTCTTCACAGACATAAATTAATAGAATGTCCTGCATACTGCAGACTGTAAGATGAATAGAATGTCCTGCAGACTGTAAGATGAACAGAATGTCCTGCATACTGCACACTGTAAGGTGAACAGAATGTCCTGCATACTGCACACTGTAAGGTGAATAGAATGTCCTGCATACTGCACACTGTAAGGTGAATAGAATGTCCTGCATACTGCAGGCTGTAAGATGAATAGAATGTCCTGCATACTGCAGACTGTAAGATGAATATAATGTCCTGCATACTGCAGACTGTAAGATGAATAGAATGTCATGCATACTGCAGGCTGTAAGATGAATATAATGTCCTGCATACTGCAGACTGTAAGATGAATAGAATGTCCTGCATACTGCAGACTGTAAGATGAATAGAATGTCCTACATACTGCATACTGTAAGATGAATCAGAGTATGAACACATCCATATTGTAGAGGGAACACTTTAGGGAATAAACTATTATACGGTCTTTATAGTGTTGTATTTTCCGTGTATGTAGTGCCAGTGTTTATTCTTTAGCTGACATAATACACAGTATCAGTTAACAAGTACTTAACAGATCATATTGTAATTTTACTCCAATTTTTTTGGGTTCCTTTAGAACCATTATCTAGGAGTTGCAAATAACATAGAGAATGGCATACATGAAATATAACTACTAACATGTTTTATGTACACCATTCCCTTTCTTACCATATTTACTCAAAGGCAAGATGAAGTTTTGGTACTTAAATATGTGAGGTCGTCTTCAGTTCATGTATGGAGCACTAAACTGGATTGCTGTCAACCGGACCATGCAGAGCCAAACAAAGGCATGTATCGCCAGATTGTCATGTGAATTTTGTGCTCTTCTGGGATATTATGCAGCATAGAGTGGTAATTCCTTACCGACATTTCGGGACAACCTATCGGCTCCATCTTCAGAGGTCAAGAAATCCAAAATAGAGAACGGAGCATGATTGAAATTAACTGACGCAGTCTTTTTTGGGGCCTTTGTCCATTGTCTAATTTGTAAAGAAGCATGATATTTTGGAAGCTGTCCCTGTTTCCATTTTCAAGCAAAGAAACACCTAACTTTGTGTACCTCTTAGATTGAGCTATCCTCAGTAACTTTGCAACATAGAAACAGTAACTTGTTAAGATGTGCGTTGAGAACAAATCTAGTCCAAGGGTAGCAACAGGAAAATGGCCATTGAAAAATTAAAAATTAAATACAGGGCCCAAAAATAAAACCTGAACCAGTCCACGAATTAGATACCATAAGAGCAATGAACCCAGTCTGACCAGCAACAGACACAACACATAAAGCCTTGTATTCAAAATTCTTACCACCACTAACACCATCTGTGGAGAAAATTGTAAATCTTCATGGCTTCAAGTAAATTTATAAACCAAGAAATATAAATGAATTGCTTAGTCAGTGTGGATCATAAAAGCATGGCAGCGTATCTCACCAGAAGTGACTGTGAAGGGTTTTAAGAAGTGCTGTGTGTCCAATGCAATGGACGCAACTGATAGTGGTATGTTGTAGAATGGCAGTAAAAAGGATGGGAATGTTAGGAGTTAGTGTAAGGTGAATGAAGGTAAGTATTGACTATGAAGGTGGAGACACTGACATTGATTGGTAAAAGTAGCTAGAATCTGACACACTTTGAATATTAAGTGTCTGCAATTTACAGTAATATATTTTTCGTAGCAGACATATTATTTTGAGGGGGACGTCTTAGATTTGGATAAATACATTTTCACCTTACTTAAAAATACAAACCGTTTAGCCCACCAAAATACTACAGGCATTTGAACGCAAGCTGTACAACCCATAGAATGATACAGGTGCTTGACTACAGGCTGCATAGCCCTCAATATTATAGGTACTTGGAAACAAGTTGAGTCATATTCGTAGAAGCTGTACAACCCACGGAGATATAAGGCCAGTGGTTCGCAAAGATGGGATCCGTGACTAGTTCCCAAGCGATCCGTGGATAACATATCTGTAATGGGTACTTTGAAGTTTACTTATTTTTTAATTGAAGAAGTCGTGTTTTGTTAAAAATAATTTTGGAATTTCTTTAATTGGCGATGTGTTTATTTTGTATGACAGAATATCTAATTGATAAACCCCCTGTACCCACAAGTAAGCGACAGTCACTTTAATTAAGGTTAAAATCATGCAATGCATTCTTATGTGTGCTACTGTTATGTATTTGTAGTTATGTAATATCAGTTCTGAGATATAAATTTTTAATTTTGGATAGTTATCATCTGGACACTCAGTATTTATGTGAGCAAGAATTTGAGGATCTGTAGTGGTTATTTTTCAAAGCCACGTGGGGTCTGCGAGCAAAGACGTTTGGGAAACGCTGATATAGACACTTGAACACAGGCTGTATAGCCCTCAGAATACTATAGGTTCTTGGAAACAAGTTGTACAGTCTACATAATACTACAGGTATATGAACAGAAGCTGTACAACTCACAGAGTAATACAGGTACTTGAACGCAGGCTGTATAGCACTCAGAACTCTACAGGTACTTGGATACAGGTTGTGCAGCCCACATAATACTATATGTTCTTGGAACATAAGCTGCCCACACAATACTCTAGACACTTAACACAAGCTGTATGGCTCACAGAATGCTAGAAGCACTTGGAACATAAGCTGGTTGGCCCATATAATACTATAAGGACTTGGAACACAAGCAGTATAGTCCACAGAAAATTATAGGCAGGTAAACACAAGCTTTGTGAGCAACAGAATACTGTTCTATTGAGTTATGTAACTGCCATTATGACATTTAATATTGTTTATTTTTCAGGTTATCAGAGCAGTGGAGGAAGCAAATTCAGCTGTTGCAGAAATCAGAGTAGAACATAAAGAAGATTTAGTAGTGCCATTCAGAATTCCCTGAGATCTCACTGTGGACTGTGGATGTAATGAACATTGCTTGGCATCTGCCAAGTGGGGAAAGTTCAGTTTGTGATATTAATGATTATGGGAGACATTTCTATTTGATGTATGTGTCACAGAATGAATGAAGCCAGGAGTACCTGTGGAGATAGGCAACAGGCCTTCATGTACATAGAATTATGACATTTGGTAAGTCCCTCCCCCCAAAAAAAGTGACATTTTCTCTAAGTATGTATCATTGAAAAGGGTTTGTATGACTTTAACCCTTACCAGAATATAATCTGAATGTTTGTGACATTTAATTGCATATTAATGTTAAAAATGTGGTGCATGTAGAGTTAATTATAATAATAATAAACCTTATACAAGCATTTTGGTACTGAAATGAACTGAGTAAGTTTTGTGAGTTCGTATTTGAAACATACAAGTGACTGAGACTGATCTTTTGATATTGTTTGCCAGACATGTACTTCTTGTTAAAAGGACTGAATTTAATAATGATAACAATATGAGGTAAATGCATAACTTGGTTATGTGATTGTAACCGATGTATAATTAAACTTTGTAATATTTATTGCTGGAAGTCAATTTTCATTTCATTTTCCAGTCAAGGTGTTGTTACTTCAGTCTGCTGCATGACATTTTCAGAACTCCCCAGATGGTGATAATACTGAGATTATTATAATCAATTTTGCAATGCAGCCCTTGAGGCACATTGAAATACTGTTATGAAGAATTACAGACTGTAATCAGACTCTTGTATGTATGTACATCACATTAGATAAAGAATTTACATGTGTATGACTAATAATTCACAATATACCAATGATTGCTTCTCATATATCTTTCTGTAAGCTAGAGACTTGCAGTGATCTGAAATAAGTCATGGTGATGGAGTTGAAACATGGTTGTCAAGCCTATATATGCATGTGTAATAAAAAAGCTAGTTGATGTGTTGTGAATTATTACAGTAGAGCTGCATGGAATTTAAATTGCAAGATCCCAAAGTAAGGACCTACAGTGCACACAGTGGGTCAAAAACCATGGAAACAGTGAACTGTAATTAGAGATTTGACTTCCACCTCTGTAGTTGGGAAAAATCTCTTCCCTGTCTTCCTCCCACTCTTTCTGCTGACCATCAGTTTGTAGTTACCGGTACATTGCATCCAGTGTATTAACATGTTGAACAAAGTTGTTCACAGTGGGGGGAGGAATCTTGTTGTATAAGTGATGATGATAATTTTGCAATGCACAGTGAAGCACTTGTGGGTTACTGTAGGATAGACTGTCATTATGAAATCACAACTACAGTAAACACATAAACATATTTATTAAAGTCTTAATCATACCAAATTCGTTATCTAAGAGTCTCTGCGTGTTGTGGCCAAGAAGCCGGGGTTTTAGTCTCACCAACAGCAGGTTGCACTCCTCCAGTGTGGTTTGGTCAACGGCAGACAAGTGAATGCTGCCTGTGCAGCCAGTTGACCGGAGATGCACAGTGGGATGCCTGGCAGAGAGCTGGGCTGAGGGCATCTCTCTCAGGGAAAGGTCACGGTGCTAGCTCAGCCGGGGCTGGATGCTGCTAGCTGCAAGTCCCACAGCTGAGGAATGAATGACCAGTATAGCGCCATGCTGCTACTCATTTTGGTACTGACAGTGAATGTTGTACTGCCAGATGTTGATACACCTTTTAATAGCAGTGAATGCTAGTACTCCTTTCGAACTAACCAAAGAATTGATGGTGGAGAATTGTGCCAAAGTGCAGGTCGACTTCCCTTGGGCAGTTTAGCTATCCCTGTGTTAACGCATCGCTGAGCTCAATAGCATACACCTTACCTATAACTGGTATCACGCAGACGCTAACGATTTCCTGTCATGCTTGAGAACCCCAACATGGGCAAACTGAGTTCCATTGCTCAAGAGGCAATAGGCTTTATACGGGGGCATACCTTTAGCTGGAAGGCTTTCTGGAATTCGAATAGTGGTAAAATTTAGCCGCCTTACGGGGGAGAGTGCGGGCCATGGCCCATCTTTGCATGTAATACCCTGATATTTGACTTACAACTGCAGGAAATAGCAAGGAAAAACCTCAGGGTAGTTGAAAAGTGCTAGGTGGTCACGATTCAATGTGGTGACATGGCCAACTTTTGGTGGTAGCAAAGAAATTGTCGATCACAGTCTCCCTGCTTTAGGGGACCTGGATCCAATGCTCGGTCAGTGCAGATATCAGCCAAGCTGCGCAACTAAGGGGTTTCCCACATCAGCTAACTTTGATTCAAAACTGTCAGGGATCTGATGTGGTCGGTAAAGAATAAACACCAATATCATCATGTTGCTTGTTACCACTGTACCAAAGAGCACTGGTAGCAATTTGGAGACACTTGGACTGAAGCACCTGCAGTTTCCTGATGTGGGAGTGAGCGGTGGACCACCAGACGGTACCTGCATATTCCATCATAGGATGGAGGAGCTGCTTGTACAGCAAAACTCCATTCCTGATGGACAGACCACTTCTCCTGTTTAGGAGAGGTCCCAGCACTCCCAGTCTCTGTGCTGTTTTCTTTCTCACCTGATTGACCAGGTGAGACGGGTATCATGGGTCACCCCAGGATAATGGGCGGTATTGACCCATTAGTTTGCTCCTCGAAGAGATGAACTGGTCGGTGTGTGGGAGAGACTGCCTAAGTTGTGGAAATAAACACGGCACTCTGTTCCTGTCAGACAGTTTTAGATTCGTTATTTCTTATAATGCTTTCACTGTCAGTGTATTGGTTTCATTATGGTGTCTTGAAGTTACCATTTCTGTATCTTATGAAGCACCTAGTAAGAACAGAAAATACTACCATATCTTATCACATAATTCACTCTTCTTTTTCCCAGAAAAATTTTGTGATCAGTTATCTTGTGTATGCAAACTGATCTATGATAGCATGTAAAAGTCATTCTTTACTTGCTGTGCTCGTAAGGTGAAATGTTTTATCCAAAAATGGGTGGGTTTTGTTCAGCGTTAAGTGATAATAAGAGGCACGTTATTTTTTGTGTTTAAACTGCAGGTATACCCTGATTGTAAGATGAAATTTTTTCCTCTGTTTAATGTAAAAACTGTGAATTATCCTGCACATGTATTAGCCCTTATCCTGCTAATGTGGAGAATATGGTTAGCTAATAATGCCAGCAGATGGGATTTAATTTGGCATTTGCAGGGTTAAATGTCAGGGAAATGTGTTCACATTATCAGGACTACTGGGTTTAGGCTAATGTAGCACAGGAAGAAGAAAACTGCACTGTTTCTTAACAGGTTTTTGGAAATAAGACACAGACTGGTTGATAGGATGATTCAATCAAGGGGTGTCCAACCCACAGCCATGTTTGTAAACTATATACACATACATACAAACATATGGGCAGCAAACTAGTCCATGACAAAGGCAGTGGCCCTTTGCCAGAAAAGGTTGAACACCCCTGGATTAGATTTTGCATGTGGGCATCTTTGGGCCATTAAATTGAATTTCAATGCAATGACATACGTGCCCAGTCTTCTCAGGTTATGTCAATGTTCTCTTTGTCCATAATAACAAACTTCTTGTAACTTAAAATGTGCATTAGAAGTTGTGAACTCTCACTTTACATATACCTTAAAACAAATGATTCAGCAGGTTTGATGGAGGGGATTTTTATTTGAGTCAGTGAATGTCTTTGCTTCTAGCATTATGTGGGTTTCTTTATAGACACCTTAAATAGGACTTTTTTGAGCTCTTTCACCCCCATGTTTGTTTACACAACCTTCATGGAGATCTGAGCTACATGCAGCTCTCTAGTGTTCATTCATACATTTATCAGGGGAATTGTTGACTTACTTCAGCTCCACAGTTTTTTTTTTATATCAAACTGCTCGTGGGGACTTAGTTAAACACTTCCAACCACATATCAGTTCACTGCACAGCTATTCATTCATACAAACAGAGCAGTCATCCCACAAATCTCCCAAGAGACGCTCACTGTTAACTTCTGAAAAACTCATGGATCTGTGAAAACGCTCTTATTACATCATATCTAAGGCTTGCAGAAGAAAGCTACCAGTTCAGTTATCAACAAAGCTCTCACATTAATCTGATTATCCTTAAGTTTACTTAGTTAATAAATTCATTCATTCAACTAATCACTTGTTCTTCCTTATGTAAAATACAAGTACTGTATCCCAAAATAATGAGCATTACTAATTCACTCCCAATAACTTTTGCGTAACTCTTGAAAGTACAATATGCAACTCTTGCATACCTGAACTATTGGATTTATGGCAATTATCTGGCAAATACTGTGAGTGCCTGTACTGTCCCATTCTAAATTTGTGAATCCTTGTGTTACGAGAATTTATTTGCTTCCCCCTTGATAATATTGCTTCTATGGAAATTTTAAATCAAATATGGAACATGGTGGCTTGTCCCATTTGCATTTTTATGCCTTCTGAATGGTCAACTGGTGGCTGAACAAATTTACATCTTATTGGTCAGGCTGACTCACACATTCACCTTGTTGGTTTAACACTTACTTGGCTTCAAGCAACATTTTTAGGAGTTGGGCTGAATGGCCACTCCTACACAATCAGTTATCACCACTTACAGCCAACAAGCAGCAAACTTTCACTTCCACACCAACTGCCTCTTATAATATATTGGCCATTATCCTGACAAAACTCTAGTGCTTGGTTAATCTTATATATCTTTATTATACCATGAATCCTCCTTCCTTCCCCTGTTGTGGATTTTGCATGTGACAAGTACCTTATACTGTAGATTCTGATGTGGGTTGCGATGATGCATTGTTGAGCAAGTGGTTCCTGATATTTACAAGGAAATATTGCCTTCATTCTTAAGCATAAAGCTCAAGCAAACTACTGTACAAAAAAAAATGGATATTTTGAAGTCATTATTTATGTGCATAATTTCACTCTACCTGTAAGATTTTGCTTGTCACACAGATTACAGGTGTGCCATGTACAGTAGCTGTTCACAGTACATAAAAATCAGCAGTAGAGTATTTTTGTTATTACCACGATGCATCAACAGCAGAGTTTCATCAGCAAAACGCCATGCCAAAGTAGCTGGAGTAGAGTTAGGTTTTGTGAAGTACATGGATCAGGATTTTCTCCAACTTCAGTTTCTTCTGCCACTCATCTTTCTACTGATGCTCCATATGTCTGTCATAAGCCAGTAGATATGAGTGCAGCAAATAACACAATGTGACAGAATGGGGAATTCCATTAATGACCTCTGTTTTGTGCTATATGTGCCATGGGCAGTAGCTACAGTTTCTGTTTCTATACAGCATAAAAAACCACAGCACTTTGCATTAGATCATGCTGATTTAACTTGAAGTGTATGATTAAAGTTCACTGGACTGAGACTGGTTAACATTTAGAACATATAACCATGCAGGCACAACCTTAGCTAGTGATATATGGTACATCTGTGCCACATCTTTAAAAGAATTACATTAAAACTACTAAACATATTATTTTGCAAGAACTATTAACCTCATTACCTGATGTCTAGTACTGTTCCATTTATTTATTTATTCCTCTAAGAATTGCAATATGATATTTTTAAACTAGATACAATAATTCAAAAATGTTTTAATGTTAACACAAATCAATGTTCAATTTAAAATCAAATATAACACACTCTTAAATGCATTAAAAATTTACATGTTAAGTTAGAGGAGTGTTTATTTCAGCTGGTAAAATACAGTATGAATCCTCATTACTTCCATAACTTTTTCCAGCATATTTATAGACTTCTTTATGTTGTTAAGTACAAATCAAAATCAATTAAATGTGGTGTAACTATTTGAATCTGAATGTAAAGCCATTTTGCTTTTCCAAAAATATGTGTAATAAAAATTAGAACACTTAAGTCCTGATAATACAGACAGAACAACAAAATGAACTATCACAGGAGTTGTGTAACTACTAATGAAGGGTACGTATCATCTCCAGCAGCTCCACTGCACATGTTAATGTGCTACAAGTGAACAGCTTGCCTGTCATGTGGTACATGCTTTATGTTAAAGTGTCATGCAGGTTGGATATGCATGCAGACACTTTTTTACTTAATTCCAGAATCAGTTTTTAATGAAGCTATTTCCAGTGACTTGTGTAACTGCTGTTAGATTTGGGAATCATTTCCCACTATAATGACATGGTCATTCAACTGAACGTTTCTACTACATACCTGGCAAGTCTATCTGGTTCTGATAAACCATTTCTAATCCCAAGTGTCACACATCATTTACATGTGGTCCAAAGCAAATTCTCTCCTACACATTATTACTGTTAAGTGTGACGTGTGCATGCAAATCACAGTTTCAGAAAACCTTATCCTTCTGGTGTGGCACAAACAGTCCCATTACTGTCAAGAGTCAATGGCTGATGCATTCTGCAAGCCACAGAAAAACTACTGATACCTTTCTGTCAAATATAGAACATATAGCCACTCATCATATTAGAAAAGCATTCATAACAGCAAGAAATAGACTTTTGTTACTTGAGGGAGAACAGACAATGGTCTCAGAAACAGCCTGAAATTTAATTATGCAGTAAACAGATAAATGTTTGACTTTATGATCCTTGTTGTACCGCCTTTAAATCAATGCACCAAGCACATGACATGTAAAAATCTTGGAGGCAAAAGCAGGTCAAAATACAAGGATGTACCAAAAGGTTGAATAAAATTTTAACTGCAAACTCTTCTACCTAATTAAGCTGTTGTTTTAAGAAAGGGCATGATACGTTTTCAGTTAGGTACATTTTTGTGACTTCATGTCTATGAGCACACAATGTGTGAAAATATCATTAGTCCCAAAGTTAGTACTACAAATTCTTCATATATATTTGGTAATTTCTGTATATTTCTCGATATTATGTCCCATGTTTCTACCTACAATGACTTATTTGTTTGGCATGACACATACTGCAGATGATCAACATTTTTTTTAATGCAGCTTGTTTAACATCAGAATTTTAAAAGTTTACTGACATACACATTCATAGTCTCACATATTAACACAGAAGTGCACTGTTAATATGAGCTATGAAAAGGCAACAGAGACAAAAAGAACTGCTCCTTCACAATGTTAACAACTGCATTTTGATGAATAGTCTGTACAGTCAAGTTAATGTGTGCATAATGGGTTGCCTCAATTGATGGGAGTGGAGTCCAGCATTTCAAGTTCACACTTACAAAAAATCTCACTACATAACTGCACCTTCATAAATATAATATGTATGTGTGTGTGTGTGTATCTATCTATATCTATATATATATATATATAT
>Ga0123354_10012030_pt1 | contig 13395 bp, 12 predicted proteins | sample TergutLab28metaG_2_FD_97872 | JGI IMG/M metagenome (GOLD analysis project Ga0123354, IMG submission 97872) | Labiotermes labralis P4 segment gut microbial communities from Petit-Saut dam, French Guiana - Lab288 P4 | ecosystem: Host-associated > Arthropoda: Insects > Digestive system > Gut ... | reverse complement strand
TTGATTGTCCCTAAAACTGAGACGGCGAAAACTCCTAAGACGCGACGCGGACCTCCAAAAGAGATCCAGACCCCTAAACAAGTATTTATTCCAAGATTCGAAGAAGAAGAAGAAGATGATGATCCTGTCAAGCAGTAAGAGGAGACGTACGGTAGAGAAGAAGAAGAAGAAGAAGTAGACGAAAAAGAAGAATAATAATAAGAAAAATGTCGAAACCGTAGATAGTCCCCCCTACATGGGGAGGGGGAGGCGTTTCCTCGACACACAATACGGTATCCGCAAGGATGGCGAGCAATTAATGATAGGTGATTATCCGGGATTTATAGATACCGATGACAATTTCACAATTAAGGGCACAGCGTTCAGAGGCACGGAGGGGTTGTGGGACGTCGACGTCATCAGAGCCTGGTTAGAGAGACAGGATTCCTATACGCTTCTTAGACCGGTGATGAAACGATTCGCAAGTAATCCCTATGCAGTGACTAACGTTATGGACGTGTGGGAACGCGATTTGCTGGATGTACAGGCCTACGCAAAATACAACGATAATCACAGATACATTCTATCGGTTATAGTTGTATTCTCCAAATTTGTACATATCATCCCAGTGAAGACAAAGAGCGGGCCTACCGTCACCTCGCATTTCGGTCCATATTCGATGACCCTAAATATTCGATTGGGCGTAAATAACATTTTCAGGACATGTTACGGGACGAGGGTGGCATTTAGTTTCAGATGTGTCGAAACCCCGATCTGAAATGTGCGGTCGTGGAACGTGTGCATCGCACGATTCGCGATAGACTCTACAAATATTTTACTTACAAAAGTACCTACAATTATATCGATGTTCTGCCTAAATTTGTCAAGGCCTACAATAACACGGTTCACTCGACGACAGGCATGGCTCACACGCGAGTCACCGATTCGGACGTGCTCGCGAATGGAAGAGGATGGAGGCTCGCAGAGAGAGACGCCTTCGCGTCTCGAAACCGACGTTTCGCGTGGGGCAGCACGTGCGCCTCAGGAAGGAGAAGATGCGGTTTGCCAAGGCTGTCGAACAGAATTTCAGCACCGAGATGTTCAGGGTCGCGAAAGTAATCGAGAGGCGGCCGCGAACCGTCTACGAGCTCGAGGATTTAAACGGCACGCCCATAGACGGCCAGTTTTATCTGGAGGAACTTACCCCCGTACGAATAACGGACCAGACCTCATATAAGATAGATAAAATACTCGACAAGAGAGTTAGAGGAGGCATTCGTGAACATGTCGTCCGCTGGCGAGGTTACAATAAGGACTTCGCCTTTTGGGTGCCTGCGACAAGTGTGAAGAATATATGAAAGTATGGCGACGACTACCCATTTTTACGTCACTCTGTTCAGCAACGCCTCGCGAGAAATCTATGAACAGAATACGCACGCCGATTTCACGGTAAAAGTGGCGCAACACATAGAACTGGGTTCGACCTCCAATTGAGAAGTGGGGCTGTGTGAAATTTCGTGTTCTTGCTCGCCGCACATGGGGAAGACGCCATCGCTCTAATGTACTGTAACCTGATATAACTGCAATTTTTGGGCGACAGCACCGTCCGCAGCATGCGGACGTTCGTCTTCCCATCAACATCATTATTTCTGCACGAATTTTGAAACGTGTATTATGTGCCCGTCGAGTAACGGAGATTTGAGGACAATCGGATTGAGTTCCTGACGACCGAGGGGCTGCAAATACCTTTAGAGGACAGCACGACGCCTACAAAGTGGTGCTTCATTTTCGTATTACAAATGGTAACAAGTGTATAAAACGCGGCGTCGCCATCTCTAATAAGACATTTATAACAATGCATCCATTAGTAGTGTACTACCTAAATCAGGCGGGTCGAGGGCTTACTAATCCTGGGATCGGACCCGTCTACTCCGCCCCGCTCTCCCTTTAGTGAGGACACGGTATAGGCAAATTTTTCGGTAGTCTCTTCCGCAGGGTACGCCCACTCCTGTGGAGTGGAGCCAAGACAGTGGGCAGCGAGACGTTGCGTACCGTTGGCAAGATCCTGACCGATATTGTGGAACGCAAAGCAACCGACGTCGACGCACCGAGTGCTGGAGATATAGTGTCTAAACACGAGATTGAATCCGCCCAAAATTTGATTAGCAAAGTACGAGGTCGTGGACGCAAACGCGCCCACGTTCAGGCGCGGGGGTGTAAAAGGGCAAATTCTCGAAACATCAAAACAATCAAGCGTGCAAGAGAAAAATAATAAAAAGGGAAATCTTTTCCTAGTTTACTTCAGTCACACTTCAGCAGTCGGCATCAGCATCTCTGTGGCGGCGACGGAGATAGCGTCCGTTAGTAGCGAACTTGGCATCTTCGCACACACGGCCATAAACACGTCTGTGCTCGGGACGATATAGACCGCGTACAAACCCATCACCCCCGTCCGTCAAAAGGATCTGGCAAATTTTTATACCAGCCTATAAAGATACGTACATTAATCTCGATATCAAACTCTACGTCCGAGATAAATTGATCTCGACCACGGGAAAGGATGTGGACTTTACGGTCCACACGGGCGTAATAAATAATCTCCTCCACTCCCTGTTCAGTCAATGTAACGTCATTCTCAATGGCGTCACAATAACGCAGGCGAGCGAGCGCTATCATTATCGCTCGTTTCTCGAGACTATGATTACCTACGTCACGGATGCTGCAGCCACACATCTGTCAAACGCGTACTGGTATCTAGACACGTGCGACATGCAGCCTAGCGACCCCTCGGCCGAGACTCTGACCGCCACGACGAGCCGGGGATTCATCACTCGGTGGAGCAGACACAGACGAGTAGGGAAATCCAGCTCTTTCGTCGATTACATAGTGACATATGGAACGTGTCCCTATACTTAATGCCAGGTGTCAGGTTGCAGATCAGATTGACGAAAGCCCGACCGAGCTTCTCTCCGATGAATAAGAGTGTCGATTCGAACACCGTATTTCAAATTTTTGGACGCCCAATTACTGGTCTGACGGGTCAGGCCAAAGTCCGCTATATTGGTGGCTCACAATTCGACATTGAGAAAGGGGAGTCCCTCGCTCTAAAACCTGAAGAGAATCGAACTCAAGACGTTCGCATTCTCGGCCGGATCTAAATCATTGTCAATCGACAACGCCGTACAAGGTCCCATTCCGAAACGTCTCTTGTTCACCATGGTTAAGAACACCGATTTTATCGGTTCGTTGGACAGCAACCCGTACAAATTTCAACATTACGACATCAGCGATTTTTCTCTGTTTGTGAACGGTAATCAGTTCCATAACGAGTGCGTATCTCTGGGCATGGATCATGAAAAGATTTCCGTGATGGGCTACAGGACGCTTTTCGAGGCGTCCGGCATACATCACACGAACTCGGGACTGCAGATAACACACGATATGCATATAAACGTTTATTTCATGTTACTCTTTGATCTCACACCTGATAGGGGCGCGTATGAGGTTCATTCGTCCCACCCCGTGAACGGCAATATCAGAATCGAGTTGAAATTCAATAAGCCATTGCTCGAGGCGATCACGTGTCTGCTGTACCCAGAATTCGACAATTCGTTCCTCGTAGATTTGCACGTACCGTCACGACCGACTCTAAAAAAATGGACTTTGTGCAAATACTTTGTACACTGCGTGACGTCAGCTCATTCCTCGACGTTTTACCCTCCGATCTCCTACCACAATCAATCGCGCATACCTCCACTGTTATTATCAATGCCCACATAGAGAGAGATTCACACTTGCTAGCCGTGCACATCCGACCCAAATCTTAGAGTGCATATTACTTCGATTCGTATGGCATCGTACCGCTCATACCGGCCATCCAAGCGTTCATTAAACGCAACTGCAAGGCCTGAGATTATAACAGGCGACAGCTGTAAGATCTGACGAGTGACGTCTGCGGCAAGTACTGCTGTCTACTCGCCCTCTACATGGATCGGCGCTACACCCCGCAACAATTCATCTCGCTCTACGATTATTCCAACAACGCAGACCGGCAGTTGGAGCGAATGTTCAGTACCGAAATCATGGCCCAGATGTCGCGTGGCGGCAGGGGTCAATGCTGCCACAGCTGCCTATAAAAGGTAGGTACTTTACCGATTCTTATCATTCCTACTCTAACATGGCTGGAGGAGGAAGTAGGGAGGTCATGATTGATTACGAGTTCTTGCGGATGCGGCAGAATGAGACGGTCGTCAAGGAGCTGTAAGTGGCCAGCGCCGCCGCCGCCGAGACGTTCCGCTTCAAGAGCCCCTACAAGATGTAAGGTCATGGTTCGTCAGAGAATGGCTTAAATTTTGGCCGAAGGACATATCGAATATAAAGAATGACACACGGTCATTACCGAAGACGTGGCAGGGTTCGCACATCTCTACGTCTTAGGCGTCTCGAAATGTACATTCGTCGTGTTCCTGACCGGACGACCATCCATAACCTAGAGAATCTCGAGTGCCCCCAACTGCTTCTTTCAATCAGAGCCACTAGTGTACATTGCCATGTCACAAGGTTCCCAGATTTGCTTGCGCAACCAAAACCGCGCATTTTCTCTAAGTTTGGTTAACGTACTATCTGCAGAAGAAAGATTTTGTCCAATGTCCCAATGACATGACCCGTCTTACTGCCGAAATTGTTGCAGCCCTATAAAAATCGATCGAGCACGCCCCACATCAGTCTGCTCCCTGCTGCTGCTGCTGCTGCTGCTGCTGCTACTGCTGCGAAGAGGAGGCGGCCCCTGGAGAACCAGCAGAGGCTCCCCGACGTCTCGTCCGACATCTGCCCCTACTGGCCTGCCAGTCCCGCATTCGATCCCCAGAGAGTGCTGCTCTGGAGCCTTTTTTTCATCAACTCGGACAGGACCAAGGACGTGTCTGTCGGTTTCTACCCCGCTCGCGACTATCAGCCGCTGATGGAATTCAGCGCCATACGGAGATGCGGGTCGAAATCGATCCTTCTTACACACAAGCATATCGACACGCTGGCGGACTGTCTACCCAAGCTGCTCGTTTCAATCTGCAATGGAGGACCAGTGCAGCGGCGGCGTTAGGATGCGAGAGCGGTGCCTTTTTTCCTATCACCCCCGAAGAACTACGGATCGGCATGACTGTATTTCGGCACACAGTATATAAGCCTGACGATACTGGACCTGCAATATCTTGCCCGAATGTTTCACATCGTACAGCAGCAATTGCGCTATTACACACTCGCTTAGCCGGACGCAGTCTTGTATATGGCATCGTCCTTAAATTCAGTGACGTATGTCGAACAGGTGCCTAACGCCAGTGACCACATAGACTATCTTCATCTGTTTGAGGAACTCGTTACAGCTGTATAAACATGTATCATTACTGCTAATCTGAATAAACGTCTAATTTAACTGAATGTTGTTGTTGTTGTTGTGAGTTTTCTTTCGCGACCACGGATCACGTTATATATTAGTAACACAAAACATTCACTGCACCTACCTGTGTTTCTTCTTCTCGACACAACCCTGCGGAACGCCTCTTCACAACGGAGCAGCAGCAACAGCCACCGGCACGGATGCAGCAGCAACGAGCAAATAGATGAAGCCTTACATTAATTCTCTCAAGGGTTACGCACATATTCCAGGATGATGATCTGTGGAATGTAAATGCGTAAAATCGCTTACGTTCACATACTGAACTGTGTTTGAGGTGCTCTTCTCGTGGTTGTCTTATGCAAGGGGACAGAGGAAAACTGTTTAGCTCAGGCTCTAATAATAGCGATCGCCTCGAGTAACGTTTGGACCACGTGACGATACGTCTTATAATTCGGATCATTATCTACTCTCGCGATCGCTATTATTAGAGACGGTGCTAAACAGTTTTTTCTCTGCCCACGCATTCGGCAACCACAAGCAGAAGCACCTCAAACACAAAAGTCGTGTATGTTAACGAAGGCGATGTTGCGCAAGTGCACTAGTGATGATCATGCTGGAACATGTGCGCGGCCTTTAAATTCAACTCATTGCAATGATATTTCATGTACAAATTAAGCCTACCTCCAACACACTTCTTCTTCACAGCTTCTAACACACCTCCTATCCTAACAGTAGCAGCTCCCTTCCTTTTTCTTCACGAAGCAACAAGTGCGCGCCTACAACAATGCTATGAGGAGGAGGGGTCCCATAGGTCTACGTCTTATACACAACTAGACGTATGTTCCCTCCACCCTTCTTACCCCCCACTTAACATATCCATAAATGCGAGACCCTGATAGTTCTATGTTTCATTCGATGGCTTAAGGATGTCTGCGTCAGCATGTAATATCATTTTCGTACCTGCAGCACCGTCTCCCTCCCACCAACGATGATGATGATGACTGCTGTTGCTGCTTGACAGGTGACTTGCTGCTGCTATGGCAGAAAATATCACGTTTTTGCGCGTGTTCAATTACACTTCGATAGGTGCCAAGGAAAACATCACGTTCTTGCACATGTTCAATTACTCTTCTATCATCACGCTCATGGGCGTGACATTTTGCACTTTTGAGAAAGACGGGTTATCATGCGCTAGCGACAGCGATGCGTTACACTACTCACGGGGCACAGCGCAGGGGTGACCAACACACTTGCCTTCTGCCCGCGCATCGTCTCGACGTGCATATACTAGGGAACCTCACGAAAATATGACATGCCACTTTTTTGGGGGAAAACTTAACTTTTTTATTTTCACGCGGTCTATCACGTCAGCATTCGAAATTATCATGCACTCAAATTTGGTTTCATCCTATTTTACTATCAATTGTGACGATGTCACAATAACTTTTCCTGCCATCACGCATTACAAGCACGCGGGGCTTCTCCTCACCACATACGTTGCGGTACGTCACAGTCACCATCTCTACGGCGGCACTTACTAATCCACACGACGGCAAATAACCCTACGTTCAGGCAGGTCACTTTTACTGGCGTAGCCATTCAGTACACGTTCCCATAGCGTAGGGCGGGCTGTGGAGGATTCCTTTACCAATCCCTACGGCGCCCGTTGTTCCCCCACACACACACCTACAGGTTCAGACGGACGGAGCCTCAGACTACATTACGTACGTCTGTATGACGTATGTGGGATCACGGGCCCCCAGACTTAGGTCACGCGCTTGGCGTAGGGGTGGCTATTGAGGAACCGCTATACCAGACTGTACGGGGGCCGAAACGCCAACCGCACGGGGCGTAGCTAAAGAAAGAATAGTGCATGGACTGTATTTAGGACCTTCTTGCCCACCAGGCAGGACTTACGACCTTCTTGCACGGACCCCGGACTGGTCAGGGCGTAGGGCAGGCAACGGAGGGACCGAGATACCAAGCTGGACGGTGGCTTCCGCCCTGATAAAATACCTACGAAAAAAGTCGAAAGCCCGATTCTTTTTAATAATGTGGGCTATAGTAACTAAAGAAAGAGTAGTGCCTGGACTGTACTTAGGACCTTCTTGCCCACCAGGTAGGACTTGCGACCTTATTGCACGGACCCCCGCACGGTCCGGGGCGTAGGGAGGGCAAAGGAGGGACCGAGATACCTAGCTCGACGGCGGCTCCACCCTGATAAAATACCTAGGAAAAAAGTCGAAAGCCGATCCTTTTTAATAATGTGGGCCAAACGTCCGTGGATTCTACTCTCATATATGTGTTTTTGGATATCAAACTAAAAGACAATAAATTCCTGACCAAAGGTAGCCTGCATTCTCTGCTTTCAACCAGCTCTTTAATTATTCTTAAAGGCAATCCTGATATGTTATTGTTGTTCATAGGTATACCAGATTCAAACCTCACTCTCAACTGAATCAATGGTCTTCTTGAAGTCTACAAATAGCTGATAAACTGACAGACTTTACTCCCATTGATTCTCAAGTATGTAATCAATGCAGAACATAGTCAGTGGTTGACACCTTCCATTATAAACCACACTGATAATATCAAATAAGGTTGTCTGTATATAGATTTAACCTTGATAGATGGATACTGAACAAAATTTTGTATGTGGGTGACAAAAGTGATATCCCTTGATAATTACTATACCTGTCCATTACCATTCTCATAAATCAATATGATAACTGAACATATCCACTGTTGGCAATTCTGACCTAGAACAAACAGGATACATTAGTTTACAGACTACACAATGCCTTGCCTATCTCCTGCTAGAATTTTTCTATTGGAGTGACATAATTTTTCTGCTTTTCAATAATCTTTTTAAATCAACAGCAATGGCCTCAGGCACTAATGGTTCTGCTGCATCTATTTCAGTCTGTCTAACATCATTAATTCTATATATGTACATCAAATGACTCAAATGATACACTGTGTGACTAAAAGCATAAAGTTTAAGTATTATATAATATGATTTATTTAGCAAGGTTGTGAGCAACGCAATGTTTAGTATCGAACAGTAAGTTTATTAGTGAAGAATGTACTCGAAAGGATGCGGAAGGAATCAGACACATTACAGTTTCGAATAAGACTGCTGTTTTGACATTAACAGTAATGACTTCTGGGCAGATATTTGAATATGGGTAATCTCAAAAACAAATTTGAAGTGATTACTGTCTCACTCATGTGCTACTTATTTGAATATACATACATACATTTATATATATATGGAACTAGGATAGTGCAGTCAGTATACTGACTAGGCTACGAACTGGGGTAAGCGAGGTTGTAAACCCAATAGGGGCAAGAGAACTTTCCCCAGAACATGCAGACCTGCTCCAACACCCCTCTGTTCAAAGGGCATCATGGTCTATTTCCCTCAGATAAAGCGGCTGAGACGTGAGACTGCCAGGGTTTCAAATCCCAGCTCTATAATTATTTTAAAATATGTATTATGTGTGACAAAATAGTATGGATTACCAAGCTAAGAATTTTGTCTGTCTTTCAAAAAAAGAATGCAGGATCTTATAAAAATTGTAAGATGTAGCAACTTCCTACAAATATTCACATTCTTAAACAGGCCAGCTTTAAATTACCAAATTCAATCTATGCATTTGATTGGAATATTGTTGCATTTCAAGCTTTTGTCATGTCCTGCTTTGGCCAGTGAAAGATGTCATTTCATGTGGACAATGTTCACAGAGAAATTAATCTTACATTTCTTGTCCCAGATACATGGCAATCCTATAGTAGTTTATGACTCAGTTACACTGTAATTGTTAATTGATTGGCTGACCAATTACTATAAAGTTTTAAGACAAGTTTGTACATCAATATAGTGGGTTGTAATGTGTTTTAACAAACATATAACTAGTAAATGTGTGAAATACAAGAAGAAATTTTAACTTATTTCACCACTTAGTAATGTATATTCAAATTGCCAGCTTAAAATTATGCAGTCTTCCTACAAGCACTTGAAATATTTCCCTCATACCTACAACATGTCCACACAGAAGCAGGCACCATTCCCTGTTACACCCCCTCGCCACGATGAGGCACAAGACTGGAAGGGGGATATGTAACCCTCGCACTTGTGCAGGATTTCGTATCCACATCCGAGACACTAGTCCAGATAGGGATGTGAGCTATCTGGAATCTGTGTTTTCTAGCTATGTATAATATCATAGCGATGGACCACCCAAATTTAAAAATTGATAACAGTGTACCGTTTAAAAGTTCCTTTTTTAAGAACAGTAAAATATAATAATTTCATACCTTAGACCTTTCTCTTTATAATTGTGGCCATGAAATAGGCAGTATTACCCTGAAAGAGAAAAGATTTGCACTGAAAAGGAACAGTGTGGCCCTGAAAAGCGCCTGTTGTGGAGAAGAGGAAGGAAAGTACTACTGCTGCTGCTGCCATGGTGCTCAAAACATTTCTGTAACACACAAGAGTGAAGAGATTTGTGTTCAAATATGCATACGTATATAATTATATGATTACATTTATCTGAGTGTAGGTCTATACATCTTCTACAGTAACAGTATACTGGTAACAATAGGTAGGAGGAATCTATAAAAATGTGCAATTCATCACGTATGGTAGGATGTTACAATTTTTTAACAAATTATTACACTCTGAATTATTATTGTATGTCTCCATAAATAAAAGACTTACAAGTTTTCAAAATTCAACAATTCAAATACCATATCAGGAAGCTGTCGTGAGTAAACCATTATGCAATTACTTCAGCTAAAATCATGCATTGATGTAGAGCACTTTATCTGTTGCTCTGAACATCCCATGAGTTCCATAAAACCAAAACACTTCTTTACCAACTAAAAGCTGCACAGGATATATTGATTTATGGTGTTGGGACATCCTAATGTGTATTTCAGAATTTGCAGCATCACAGGATTTTTGTATAAGCTTCAACATCATTCACCAACCCCCAACCTGTAGGACCAGGGTATCCCTTTTAGTCAGGGTCATCACCTTCAACATGTCTGGCAAGTGAGGCCCTACCAGTAGCTACACTACCACCAGCATAGGTCTCTGGATCATTTGACCACACATCCCCCATCACTACATCAAAGTAGAGACACTTTCGGTGCGGTCACATAAGATTCAAATACTCTTTGTATTTGAATCTTATGTAATCTTGAATTTCGATGGATTCTACATGCTTTATATTCATATGTATTGTGATTTGAATACTATTTCTGTCTACAAGGTTACTTTGTTAAACGTGAGTCATTCCGGTTAGTTTTGGCCCAAGGCCGTCTCCAGGCGGAAGCCAATTATCTAGAACTTTCCGTACCCGTTATACGTGTCTCAAGATTACCAGCGGCGATTGGCTGCCGCGAAAGGGTGAGGGAGAAGGGAGGTTTAAGGGGGGATTCACGTGAGTCTTGACTGAGGGCGTGTGTGTGTGCCCCGTGGTCACTCTCTCTTGGACTCCGGCTAGGGTGGAAGCGAGGTGAACTGACGGACAGCGTGTTTTGGGAGAAGAGTTTTTACAGTCAATCAAACAAAAATCCATCGGCGTGATATTTTCTACGTCACGCGCAGGCAGTGACGTGCGGTACAGTTGCCATCATAATTCGAGTCGTTTTTCTTTCCACATATTTGCGCTTTCGTGGCGTTTCTCTGTCTTCCATTCATTACAATCAATCACACCACGTTTATATTAACCGAAAACAAAAATACATTTGCATAATTTCAAATTAAAACATTGATTATACTACATTAACTTTCCCACGCGCGAGGCTAGCTAGCTAGCTTTGCTGCTAAGGATGGATGAGTCAACCGGACCCTTCGTTCTTATTGTCAGCAGGCGCAGCGCAGACAGTTCAACGCGTGCTAGCAGTAGCCTTTGGAAAAAAACTATGTTGGTTCGAGTCCCACTATTGGCATATTTCTTTATGTAGCCCAGGCAGTTGAAAGCGTGCTAGCAGTAGCCTTTGGAAACAAACTATGTTGGTTCGAGTCCCACTATTGGCATATTTCTTTATGTAACCCAGACAGTTCAACGCGTGCTAGCAGTAGCCTTTGGAAATAAGCTATGTTGGTTCGAGTCCCACTATCGGCATATTTCTTTATGTAGCCCAGGCAATTGAAGGCGTGCTAGCAGTAGCCTTTGGAAACAAGCTATGTTGGTTCGAGTCCCACTATCGGCATATGTCTTTATGTAGCGCAGGCAGTTGAAAGCGTGCTAGCAGTAGCCTTTGGAAACAAGCTATGTTGGTTCGAGTCCCACTATCGGCATATTTCTTTATGTAGCCCAGGCAATTGAAGGCGTGCTAGCAGTAGCCTTTGGAAACAAACTATGTTGGTTCGAGTCCCACTATCGGCTTATTTCTTTATGTAGCCCAGGCAGTTGAAAGCGTGCTAGCAGTAGCCTTTGAAAACAAGCTATGTTGGTTCGAGTCCTACTATCGGCATATTTCTTTATGTTGCCCAGGCAATTGAAGGCGTGCTAGCAGTAGCCTTTGGAAACAAACTATGTTGGTTTTGGTCCCAGTATTGGCACATTTCTTTATGTAGCCCAGGCAGTTGAAAGCGTGCTAGCAGTAGCCTTTGGAAATAAGCTATGTTGGTTCGAGTCCCACTATCGGCATATTTCTTTGTATACCCCAGGCAGTTGAACGCGTGTTAGCACAAGCCTTCGGAAACAAACTATTTTGGTTCGAGTCCCACTATCGGCATATTTCTTTATGTATCCGTACGATTGAAAACATTTACTGATGGAAATTGTTGAACGTGCAAGTATGATGGGTGTGCATGGGACCCATCGTGGGTTTGCTCACGCCTTGTTTCGGGGGTGGCGTGGGGGACTAAAATGTTGTTGGAAAATGTGCCACTCTAATTTCAGCTTTTAGAACAAGTTCATAATTTTTCTTTCTTGTGGTCTTTTAGTAGACATTTTAGGAGCTGTGCGTATTTAAAAGTCTGTCTACAGATGATGGTGGTTACGAAAACCGAAATGTTTATGTTTTGCTAATAATAAAATCAAGGACAATGAAGAACTGCAATCATTAAATTTAGTCAAGTTTCTTTCAATTTTCTGCCAAATGAAGGGAATATCTTCTGCAACTGCATTGTGGTATTTGACAGTTTTATAACCGTGGACGGAACAGGATATCTGCTGCTGGACATGTTAGAAAAAGGAGTGTAGGGCATTACCAAAAGCTGAATACTGATCTGTCTGTCACAATACAGGCATTAACCCTGAGTTCATTGTAAGCCGCGTCCCTGTACAAGACGAATACTGTCATAAAACTGAAAGTGAAAACAAATGAGGTGCTGGGTTTAGTTTACAGACCGCAGGGAGTGCGCTACAACCCACAATATAACTGCAAACGCAGTTGTCGTGTGTCTGCCCAGGTCTGAATTATCAGCACATTTTGCAGAACGTAACGGTGCCTTCTGTATGGATACTTTATCTCGAAAGTATGATCCATTTACAGCAAGACCAGTCCTCCATTCATGACTGTTGTGTGGTTCAAGAATGGCTATCGCGGCAGACCGACGTCGAACTCCTTGACTGGCCACCGCGAGCGCCTGATATGAACCCCATCGAGAAAACGTGGAGTGAGGTGAAAAGGACAACGCAGGAAACCTGACCTGCCCTCCCTCCCAGAAATAGTGATTAGCTATGGGCCGTTGTGTCAGACGCGTGAGATGAAGTTGCTGCGTCTACGCGTTACATTCGATCCATGACATGACAAATGAAATCAGAGGTCGAAACAGAAGGGTTCTGGAATTCTTATTAAATGGGTAAATTTCTGCAAAAAGTCCTTTTAAGGGCTAAAGTATTAATTTTTATTTTCTATGAATAAGTGCGATACTTCGCCGGTCCCAGTGGCCGGGCCTTCTACGGCCCCTCGCCTGCTGAGATTGTGGGTTCGAATCCCACCGGGGGCATGGATGTCTGTCTTTTGTGACTGTTGTGTGTTCCGAAGGCTACTGCTAGCAC
>Ga0123354_10012029_pt1 | contig 13395 bp, 13 predicted proteins | sample TergutLab28metaG_2_FD_97872 | JGI IMG/M metagenome (GOLD analysis project Ga0123354, IMG submission 97872) | Labiotermes labralis P4 segment gut microbial communities from Petit-Saut dam, French Guiana - Lab288 P4 | ecosystem: Host-associated > Arthropoda: Insects > Digestive system > Gut ... | reverse complement strand
TTTTTTGGGGTGTGTTTTGTTGGAGTAGGTGTAGGTGTTCTACTTGAGCCTTGTGACTCGTCAGATGATGACTGTGATGAAACAGCATCTGATGTGTGTATCAGATTTTCCGTGATATCTGACATGAAATCTAGGAATGATTTGTGGGAATTAGGATTATTCTTTGAAAAGGTAACATAACTGTTGAAAAGGCAACATTGGAGAAGATAGAAAAATGCTTTCTTAGGCCACTTGACAGTTTTACGAATGATTGGGTAGTGAGCCAGATACCGGTCCACTGTATCAACACCGTGCATATGAGTGTTGTAATCTATGATGCATTTAGGTTTCTTCTTTGCCACACCCATTGGTCTGCTTGTTGTTTCAATTACTTCAGCTGTATGGAGTGTTGAAATAATATTTAGAAGTCTCTTATCTTGGTGTGAGATGAGTAGTATTTCCTGGTTCCTAGGAAAAGTGGCCTCGCCTTTCTTCAACTTTTTTGCCTCTTCTATCATGTCTTTCGGTAATCCACAATTCGCTCTGATTGTTCCACAGACTAATTAATTTCTGTAATAATTCATTCGTTTGATGGACACTATTGTAATAATTGTCTAGGTATAAGTGGTAACCCTTCCCTTCATAAGGCTCGAGTAGAAAGCCCACCGTTTCAGTCAAAGGTCCACATTTACCATCATAAATCTGCAAGTTACAAATATATCCAGTTGAACTTTCACAAACCATCTGTACCAGTATGCCATACTTTGTAATTTTGCGTGCGTTATACACACGAAATCGCAAACGACCCCGCCAACCAAGCATACCTTCATCAAGGGAAATTTCCCTATCTGGTATATAATTAGTTCTGAAATTATTTACAACAATGTCTAAAATTATATGGATTTTGTACAAACGATCTTTGTTTGTTCCTGCTGCATTATTATTATTGAAGTGAAGGTACCTTTGGATAAGCTGAAATCTGTTCCTAGACATGGTTTGTGGAAATATTGGAGTCTGAAAAATTCCTTTCATTGAACAATACAGTTTTAATTTTGGTTTTTGGACTATACCAGTTACAAAAATCAAACCAAGGAATTTTTTCATTTCGATTAATGTTACTGGTTTCCATTCTTCACTACGTGCATGTTTTGTAACGGGGCGAGGCATTTTCGCGATCTGTTGTTGTGCGTATAAATTTGGTCAACTACTATTTCAGTGAGTTCAGGAGGAATATAATGGTTAAAATAACTCATCACATCTGCTTCATTTTGAACTGCAAATTGCACGCCCGGATTGCCTATGAAGGGTGGTTTTCTGGGTTGATGATCATCTTTAGAAAACCCTGTAGTTGGGGTAACATCTGTCTGTCTGCGGCTAGAGCCCAGTGTTGAAATGTTACTCTCATTATCACTCTCTTTTGCAATTTCAGATTCACTCTCTTCACTACTTGAACATTTGGGAATATTACCTGTATCTGAATCACTGTTATTTACAATTTCATTCACTGCATCAGCTAATTCTTCAGTTCTAAATCCAATTGTTTTTCTTTTCCTAGATGCCATGTTGCACTGAGAAGTATAAACTATCACACATACACGACTTCACGTGTAAAAGTTTCTTTATAGACTGCAGCCAGAGACAGCCCACTCTCCCTCTGAATATAAGGATAAACATGGGTTCATTATATTGCAATGTAAGCATAATAAGCTATTAAAAGGATAACGATAACGTCAGCTAGATATACTGAAGCTGCTGGACAAGTTTCCCATCAGATCAGCTGATTTAAGCTGAAAGAGTGCGATAGAAAAATTAGATCGACTAAAGTCAACGCTGGCAATTTTAAGCATGAATTATTAAATCGACTAAGGTCGACTATGGCAGTGAATGTGTTAAAATGGCAGGACATGTCAGAGGAGGCTTTGAAGTACAATAGTTTTTGAGGAAAGTCCTAAAAGATCAGGTTTTAAGAAATGCCCTGGAAGACGAATTGTTTAATGTGGATCATAATGTTGGTCTCATGAAAGAGGCCCTACAAGGGACTTGGTTTTGGAGAACCTCATATAGGGGCCGTTCAAGGTAGGCTGACTGTAGTGCCTTCTTCAGAAATTGTCTGTTCTGGGCCTGTGTTGAGTGTTATCTTTTTCAGAGTTATCCTTCTTTTTTCCCTCCTGTAGGACCTGTTATGTTCCCCTTTTCATGTGGCCACTGCTCCTGTACAAACTACCCACTTTCTGACTTTGGTTACTTGTATTGTGAACTTGGAGGCAGCAGCCTCCTCTGCAATATTGAAAACCATCTGTCATACTACACAGTGCCATACAATGAAGGGCCACAGTCCCAGAGAGTGTAGAATATCAGACTAGTTCCTGTGAATGATGGAAGGTTGCAGCATCCAATAGGTATTCTAAAAAAGTTAGAATGTAAGTGTAAATGAAGGTGGACTGTGGTTGGGTTGCATGCACGTACATGTATAGCCATCAGTTGCAGAGTACCCTTCCTGTGAACTAGGCTTGTTCACATGTATGCAAATTTTTATTAATAATACCGTATATTCTCGAATATAATCTGCACCCGAATCTAATCTGCACTAGTTTTTGCCGATTTCTTAAATAAAAAAATGTTAGTTCGTGGTTCTAATCCCCACCTTTCCCTCAACTGCCCCTTGCCTACAAGGCAGACTGATTGAATAATATTGGATACTACCAATGCTTTAACTGTTATCCGACTAACGCGCCATGTGTGAAGTGGCCATTTAACTGCCAGCAGTACAAACGCACCACAGCTGATTAGCACTGTGGCCATTTAAATGCTTTGTACATTCGTGTAGATGGTGGCGAGTCTGATGAATAATAAATTATAAATATTATGTAATATTATAAATAATAAATAAAAGAATAAATTATTATATTGTTCTTGTGGTACGTACAGCAGCTCTACCATTTTTCCAAAATCCAGCTCATGACCGCAAATCTAATCCAAACGTGCTTCTGGTCCGCATCTGATTTTTTAGCCCTCTGAAACTGTAAAAAGGGTGTGGATAAGGTTTGAGAATATATGGCAATAATAATAATAATAATAATAAAGTGATAGCATTAGCTCCACCAGAATATTGTTCCATGTAAATTTCACGTTAAATGATTCATATTCACCATAAAATCATGTTTCAAACCTGACTGGTGATTTTGACACATTTTTCAACATGAGATCCTTTTACAAGCATACCCAGCAGGTGAATATTCTGCTCTTTACCAGAAGTATTCTATAAATACCAATTCTGCATGCTGTATTTTATTGTTTTCTCCTCTTTCTGACTCACATGACATCACATGTAACATTTAATCATATACCAAGTTAATAGTAAGTCTGTGGCAGTTTGCACGGTAATGTTTCTGAAACAATGCTGTCTTGGGATTTCCATGTAAAATGAGTTGGAACATGTTGGAGAATATTAAATGGTTGTTGATTTTGACAACTGGTGTATGCAGTGTTGGTTTTTGGTGACTCATTTTTCAGAAGGGAAAGTGGTTGCACGTGGAACGGTATGTGACTGCGTGTAACCATGTTCATGTAATTGGTATTTACTTATTATAGTAACTTGCTTCTTATACATGGCAGACTAACTTGTGTTTCGAGTGTGAGCCATGAATGAACATCATATCAGAGTTGCAGTATTGTTACTCATATTTTTAATATGATATATCTTCTTAAAGGGTCTGTAAATTATAGACAGTTGAATGGGTTGCACATGCTGGTCCCTGTAACTGTATTTTGAAAATAGCAGATTTTTTGTCACATGTTTTTAGTATTCAGGTGGCAAAATGGTTTAAGGAAATTACTTCACCAAATCGTTATTGTACTTTTGTTGTTTTGAAAACTACATCTTACATATTGCTGAAATAAAATCCAGCTTTCATATTCTTAATTAACAAATGGACCACTTTGCAGATGCTAAACATACGGGGTGATGCAGTGCTAGTTACCCAACCCATCAAATGCTGGCCAATAGTAGATTTTGAAGGCTTACTGTATGAGGTTGGAGCTTGTATGACTCTTGGCTGACTAGTTTCTGGAGAATCTGGGTAAAGTGGTATTTCATAAAACGTGCTGTTGTGGCATTCTTTTTTTTTTTATTATTGATTGGTGTCCGCTTTGCATTTGGCCACTGGGCCACGCAGGCTGGTGAACCGGCGGATAGAACAACGGCAGGAGCACAGCATCACCCACACGGAGATTACACAGAGGTATTGCACTGCACGAATAATCACGCAGTCATGCATGAGTGCACATCACTTACACACATTCAATCAAGCATCCTTGCATGCACATCTTGCACCTTCCTCTTAGGGCTTGCAACTTCGTACATATTTGCCATATTCTTAAACATGTGTATGATTAAGTACTTCTCTGTCACCATGTACAACTTCTGAGTTTGAAATAAAAAGTTGCCAACATGTCTGTCAACTGAACATTTGAGCTGACTGTGTCTGTAGTTTGCTCACTGCTGTACAGTTTCAGACTCCATGAAATTAAAGACTGGATGGCTGGAGGAAACTAACTTAAATGAACAGTTAGCTTTGAGTAAGATTGCAAGAGCACCTGTTCTTCACCCAGATGATAATATTCCTGTTTCTAGAAAGCTTTATATTTCCTAAGCATAAATTTCAGTAATGTATCAGGAATTAAGATGGTGATGTATAATGTGGCATTATTACTTAATATTTTCTGGTCTAAAATAAAGTATATGTTTGTTTAAATGGAGTTATGCACTCTTTTGTAGTGTTACTTCCTATCTGACAGTTGTTAGATTTGTTCATGTTTGAATTTGAATCTTATACTACTATGATTTTTTAATATTCGTTATGCAGTCATTTGAACTGAATGTAGTTATATACACAAGTATGAGTCTCGTTTTTAAGTTATTTGTTAGAAGCTTCCTAAGCAAGGTAATTTTATGTCTGACAAGTTTTTAGAAAGTATGGTTCCCTGTTTGTCTCAGACATAAGCTTTAGGTGTTATTGGGATAAGTGAATACCACAGTAGTAGGTTGTTTATGTCGTGACCACTTCTGTTTATAATCATACTGGATCCATCACCCTCACCATATACTTCCTGTTCATAGTAAATTGTAAAGGCAGTGTTGATAAATGATGGTATTTAAAGGAATAGGGCAGATTAAAAAAAACTGCTGTCAGAAGCTATAGATTTTTGTAAAATAAAATTTATACTAGTTGTGAAGCTCATTTGATGTTTGTAGGGCATAGAAATGGATCAGACAGTGAATTTACCTTCATCTGCTGTTGCATTTCCATTTTTTTTTCCCTTTATTTCGTGTTGGTTAAGTGACTTTGTAAGTTGGGACATTGAGAGTTGTTCTTTTTCAGTAGCTGGTGAATTAGTGTGGCACACTTTATAAGTAGCAAATGGTCAAGTGTCACGTATAAGAGATTGCAGGTTTTTTCCCTAAACATATGAGAAATTTAGTGAAAGTGACATTGCTTTGAACATTGTTACTTGATGCATAAATTGTATGTGTGTCTTTGTGTGTGCATGTACATGTGGCGTGCTGTAGTGGAAGTTTTTCCTTTCAAAAATTCAAGTAACCCCTACTAAATTATACTTGTGTATTAATTTGAAAGTTTTTTGTTTCTATTTTTTGCATGATTGCAAGTTAAGGCCACTTGGGTTGCAGACATTCTGTGTTCAGCGGCCATGAGATGCATTCATTTCAGTTTGTTTAGTGGATGTAGCTGCTGGAACATGTGAAGAGTTTGGATGGTAAACTGCTTACATCCTTCATTATATAGAGAGATACAGGAACTGTAACTCATATGCATGTCTGTTGCAGGAGAGTGTTGCAGGAGAAAACACCTGATATGCCACAATATACGTAAGTATGATTTTTATGTAATAATGTATATCCATTTGTAGAAGTTATACTTATCATTTATTTGTCAGTATAATAAATTTAAATTTTCTTAAACCAAAGGTTCATGGGACTTTATTTGGTGACAAGTTATTTTGTGGCCTTTGAGTAAAGTACGCAGTAGGTAGGTATTGCAAGGGGAGGAAGGATGAGGAATGAGTGTGGTGCTGTCCATTGGAAAGGCCCTGTCATCTGATAAGACGTGCAGGGGGAGTGTGGCACTACCCACTGGAATAGCTCCATATTCTGATACACAAGTCATGTAGTGAGAGTGTGAGTAGGGGTATGGAGGGTTGTGCTGTTTGCTGGGAAACACCCTTTGGTTGAGAAGAAAGTCTTCAATAAAGTGGGTATCTGTCTGCATGATTGCAGTTGGGAGTGTATGTTTCAGGGGCATCTGTGATGGTATGAGGATGGTAAATATGGGTATTGGCTAGGGCTTCTGTTTTGTCAGCATGGCATTAGGTTTGTCAAAATGAGACTGCTAACAAACCTCTGCACTTCCTGTGTATCGTCAAGAAAGCCATTGAATTAGTGAACCAGCTACACAGCTTCAATTATGAGAATAAGTAAATTTTTCCTTATTGCCACTTCCTTTCCACTGGACAGCACAGTGCTCCAAATCCCACCCCAGCCATCAGTGTGAGATATGTCATACCATGCCCTGTGTCCATTGGATAGCACCACACCATTTATTCTTCTGTTGTGAGACACGTGTTTTTACTACATTGTGCTCTTTTCATTTGCTCATTCATACTAAAGATGGTGACTGCAATTTATGCCAGAATACTGGAACAGTTTCAACACAAGACACAGCTACACCCTGCAAGCCAAAGTGATGCAGTATGTACAAGCTGTGAAAACCTGTATTGTGTAAGCTTGTAAAATAACCCATTGCAGACACTAATATTGATTTATTGCCGACACTGACAATTTATAAATAACTGAGGTGTAACTGTCCTCGTGAATGAGAATTATTTCCTCTGTAGCATAGAATTTAAATTAAATATGGTAACAACTACACAGCATGTAGTGGGAGGAGTCTTGTTGTTAAGTACTGAGGGAGGTAATGTTACTTGGGTGGGTTGTTACAGAGGACAGCCAGAGCTTCAACAGACTAGTTCATATTCAGTGGATGTAACGTACCATCCGACAAATGGTCACCCAGACAATCACTCACCAAACTCGTCTCACCTGTCAGTTCAGAGTGGTGATGCTGCAACGCTTGTGTCTCGCACACAAAAACAGCAGACTACACAGCAGGTGAGGATGTGTGCGCTTGTTTTTTGCACTGACATGTTCCTCCTCAGTAGGCAGGTGACAATGTGGCCATTATAGAAACTTGGAACTGGTTTCTCCCTATCTGCCTAAAACTTAGTTTACCTTCTGTTTGTTTCATGAAGTTGCAGTGGACAAAGGGAGCACTGAAATAAGTGGTTGTACTTTCCTCATTCTCTTCAAATTGTTTTTGTTTCATTATTTCCTCCCTTTACACAGTGGTACCCTTCATGCAGTCTTTGCACAGTGTATGAAAATTAGGTATAAATATGGCAGACCTTTTTCTTTTTAACTGCCTCTTTAATTGTAAAAGTCAGTGACTGGATTTTGATGAAATTTTATATTTGTCTTTCACACTGAAACATTGAGCAAATTTAATTTTTGTGCGTACTGGCCATCTGCAGCCCTTACTGTATATAAAGCTGAAATTTACCTTCATGCAAATTTCTGAGAAGCAGCTTATGATATTCCATGAAGGTGTATGGTGATACAGAAACTGTAGCATTAAATATGTTCAAGAGTGTTTTCTGTCAATTTATTTGCCATTGTTAGAGCTGGTAGCTGCAGTGCTTACAGAAGATATGCTGGAAGGTTTTAAAGCAGTATACAATACAGCTTATTCTTATGGCACCTTATTAACTGATATGGGGAAAAAATTTCAAACTCCATACGTTGAGATACAGACAGTGAAGGTCGTAAGGTAATAAGTTAGTGTGAAGTACGTTACTGTGTCTTACAGTTGTGTCCACTGACAGTTCGTCTGAACAAAATTGTATTTTAATGTTCACATTTAAAGTTTGGGTTGTTTGTGTGTCATTCAGTTAATGACACACACACACACACAGTATTGTAATTGTTGTCACTGATCCATTGATTTTAGGTGACAACACTAACAAAGGTTGTGCGAGAAGTTCATCATGTTGGGCCAGATGGACAGCCTGTGGACTATGTGGGTGTACCGTATTCTGGAGTTGCTGTTCTTCCCACATCTACAGCACCGAACTATCCCCATACCCAGTTTGCAAATTATGAAATGTTGGCCAGTCAAGAGCCATATCCTAACTTGGATCCAGGTGAGTGTAAGCTATGTTCTGTGATTACAGTTAATGTCGTAAGAAGGGTGTTTCAGTTGTATGCTGTGTACATTTGTTGTTGTCAAAAAATAATGACGTGGTGAGTAGACAGAGATGTGAAGTTATAAACCCTGTGCATGAACTGTGTTTGATCACTTGTTGTGACATTTGTTTCGTGTTTTTCTGCTGTATGGACCAGTCTAATTCATATAGCAGTGATATGTAATAGAAGACTGTGAAGTTCTAATAGAGATACAATAAAATATTACAGTAAAATTAATTTTTTTCTTCATAATATGACAAATGTTGTGATAATGAAGGGTAATTATATGAGAATGCATCATTTAAGTTTGGTTCCCTATGGGGTGAGTCACCATGTGTTGCTTCAGTAATGTAGCAGTCTTTAAAAGGAGTCTGCTGCCTTCTTCATCGTGGGAGGCAGCAGGTTCCTTTGAACTGATGGTACATTTAGACTACATGGTGACATCCCAGATGACAGTGATGTTTATGGTCACTGAATCAGTGATTTAAATTGTAAGATAAAAATAGACATATGGGGTAGATTTAACCTAGCTTTAATTTATGTGTGATGCATAATTTTAAAGCAGTGTGACAGTGGGTTAACAATGTTGAATATTATGTAGAAGGTGTAAGGTAACTAAAAAACTTGGAGTTATGGGATAATGAAACAGTGGAAATGGATGCTGATGACACCTCAGTAAACTGAAACACGTTTCCATGTACGAAGAAACTGGATATTCTAATAAATTTATTCAGATTTTGTATTTCTTATATATTTCAGTTCCTATTAAACCTTTGGTTCCAAAAGTCGTGCAGTGTTATGCTGAGAAAGGTGAATGTCACCTAAAGTTGTAGACCAGAACATGCAAAGTAATGGGCAGCCATTTATATCCCCTGTCTTTTGCATAGTACAATATGCACTGAATTCTGACCCTAAAGGGTTAATACATTCACTGCCAAAACAGTAGTCGGGTAATAATGGATGGGTCATGTGGATCACTATGCATTATCAAGTGTCTGGTATTTTTTTTTTCCCTTCTCTGTCTTCAGATAAGAGATGAAAACCAGGAAAATAGCATTCAGATTTTGAAATTCAATAAATTGTCTTGCTTTTCCTGCAGTGGTTGAATTGGAGTTTTAAGTTTAATGTATTTAAAAGTTAGATATTCTCATTGGTGGTAAGTTGTGTTACATACAAGTGCAGTCCATGACCTTGAATGATATATTTTTGGGTGTTACTAGGAATTGTAAGCATTTAAGGCTGCTAACTTGTATAAAAATGCAGTTCATATAGTTATCTTAGGGCACATGGCAGTGTGGAGTGGCTGCATGTTGCTTTTAATCCATTGCAGCTCGGCGGTATCCAGAGCCTTATCGCCAGAGCTACCAAGACTATGAGCAATATCCACCACGGCCAGAGTATCCTTATACAAACCCGCCATATCCCGGTGCCTTTCCAGCGTATGGGGATAGTGCTAACTATGTTGATCAACCTGTCTATGGAGAGAGACCACCAACTCCACCTAGTCCCAGTGAGCGCAGTGAATCACCACCACTGCAGCAGACATTGCAACATGGTATGTAGTAAATCATTCTTTTTGTTTTTAACTCATGGTTCAAGTCAAACATTCAATTATTGTTTTTATATTATGCACCTGGTAATTTTACTATTTTTTGTTCATTTCATATTTTGAGGTTTCTGCTCATCATTTTTTGTGGGAGTTGCAGTTTGAAAACTCCTATCCAGTCAATCACTTTGAAATAACTCACCAATCATATTATGCAGCTAATAACTCTTAGTAATTTGTGATACTATTTACTTGAAAATCCATTTGAGTTTAATTTTTTTATGACATAGTGTATGTGGTGTGGTTATAAAATAACTGAACTTAATTTTCTTCTGCTTCCCTGTAAACTTGGCAGCAGTGAGCGGTGTGTGGTATTGGCTTGTGCTCACCCCTCCATTCACAGTTACAATTTCAAGGTCGTGCGGCAAACAGTTTGGCAGTAGCCTTTTCTTGAAGTGGATCATGTTCATGTTCTCCGTGGGAATCATGTTAAGTGTTAACATGGAGCAACACATCGATGTGAAGTTCTGTGTGAAACTTGGAAAATCCGCTACAGAAACGTACAATTTGTTGAAGGAAGTTTATGGTGATGAGTGTCTATCTCGTACTCAAGTTTTCGAGTGGTTTAAAAGTTTTAAAGAAGGAAGGGAAGAGATCAGAGACGATCAGTGCGCCGGTTGTCCGAGCACATCAAAAACAGATGCCAACATCGAAAAAGTCGGTGAAATTGTTCAACAGTCGTCGCCTGAGCATTTGAACAGTTGCTGAGTTAATTAACACTGACAAGGAAACTGTTTGACAGATTTTACACAACAATTTCGCTGTGAAAAAAGTGTGTTTGAAGGTGGTGCCAAGACTCCTCACTCCTGAACAAAAGGAAATTCGAATGAACATTTGTGCTGACATTCTTCAAAACATTGAAAAGACCCAAACTTTTAGAGAACATAATAACTTGTGATGAATCATGGTTTTTTCAATATGACGCAGAAAGTAAGTGCCAATCCATGCACTGGAAGAGCCCCAGTTCACCAAGGCAAAAGGAAGCACGGCAGAGTAAATCCAAATTTAAAGCAATGATGATTGTTTTTTTCGACATCCGAGGGATTGTTTATGTGGGTTGGATGCCTGAAAGTTAGACCATTAACCAGGTCTACTACAAGGAGGTTTGACAAACCTTCCTGAATCAGGTAAGACGAAGAAGAAGAAGAGGAAGACCTGAAATGTGGAAGAAAGTCTCATGGGTTCTTCACCAAGACAACACACCAGCACACAACGCCCTGTCTGTCAAGACGTTTTTGATGAAGCACAAGATCACCATATTGGAACATCCACCATACTCACATGACCTAGCCCAATGTGACTTTCTTTTATTTCCAAAGATCAAGTTTGCGTTAAAAGGAACCAGGTTCGAGTCCGTAGATGCAGTGATGGCAAAAGTGACGGAGCTCATGAATAAGCTATCAGAAGATGACCTGCAGCATTGTTTCCAACAGTGGAAGATTCGGATGGAGCGATGTAGGGATTGGGGAGGGGAGTACATTGAGGGTGACAACATTTCTATTGTGTAATTTTTTGAATAAAAAATGTTTTAACATCAGTCCAGTTATTTTATAGCCACATCACGTATATATTCATGATTTGAATTTTTATACCATTCTTTAGCCATTTTTGGCACTAATGTACTCTTTTGTACTGCCTTTTTATGATATTTGTGAGGGTAAGTAAGAAAGTAGTTTCCTTATTTTATTCCTTTGAAAAAATTATAGCAAGCTTTTACTTTGTCGTACTTGGTACATTGTCCTGCTACTAGACAGCAGGTGTCTTCACCAATGCAGGAAATGGCAGCACTAGTGTAGTGTCAGTTGGAAAATGTGACCCTGCTGAACAATTGGACAAGGGAAGAGGTGTGCTCTGTTATCTGATATACACATGGGCACAAAACATGGGACCTGCATCTATAGATACTCTGGCTGTGTATGGTGCTGTGACTTTAGAAATTGTCAGGTGAGTGTCTTGGAGGAGGACAGAAGTGGCCATCCATCAAGATCAAACATGTTCATGACTCATACTGACGAAATGGTGCAGGCAGACACACGTATTGCTGAAGAAGTTACTGTTGGTGTTCATCATCACATAGCATCGTGTGGGATGTTGTGAACATCTTGGCTGTGAAAGTGTGCAGCAAGTGGGTGCTGATATTACTGTTTGGCCAACATTAGCTCAACAGCTTTACAAAGCTGAAGGCAATTACTTCTGTGTTGCCTATTGCTGTTGACCACTACAGTCCAGAGATGATGGAAACCATGGTGTGGAAGCATTCCACTTCGCCTGGAAAGCAGTTCAAGACGACTGTGAGCATTGGGAAGGTGGTAGCCGTGAGTTTTTAGGACACTGACAGGATCAATCCCATTGATTGCACACCCTGTGGTGCGACTGTGACTGTGCAGTTGCTGATCAGATGACATTACAGAGCCTTAAGGAAGCAATTCATTGTCGGATGCTTTGCCTGCCTGTACTGCTGCTGTATGATAATGGTAGGCTGTATAGTGTTCAAGCCGCCACTGTTCTGCTGAACACCTGGCATTGGGAATGTGTTCCCCACCCACCATACAGCACCCATTTCGTTCCCACAGACTTTCGCTTGTGGAAAATTGGGGAAAACATCTCCAAGGTAGGCAGTTTACATCTGATATTGCCAACAGAGATGAGGTCCAGAAGTGGCTTTGAGAGCAGGATGTCTCCGTATACTGCCAGTGCCTGAAAACTCTCATCATGCACTATGACAAACACCTGAAGAAGTTTAGTGGCTTTTTGGAAGAATTAAGGACTTATGTCATAACATAACCATGTGCTTTACTTGTCTCCACTTTTCTCCATTCATTTAAAAATAGTTTGGAGACTTAGTTTGTGACTTTTCCTGGAAAAACATGTGCTCACCCAGGTAATATTCTGACACTGATAAAGGTATTGGTCGTAGCCGGCTGATATGATTTGGTGCATGCACCACTGTAGCATTCCTACCCTGCATCCTTTCATATTGGCTTCTGTCCCTGTGTTTTGTTTGTCTCATGGTATATAGCTTGTGCTGAATGCAGTGGCATCATTAGGAATGTGTCACATGGTTCCTCATTTTCGTCATCTTTGTAGAAGACCTGCTTTTCTGGTACATAATCCAGTTTCATATTGAGGATCCCCTGTAAGAGTAGACCCTAAATGTCATTCTACTTTATGTCCCAAATGCTGTATTGTAAAATACTGGAGACATCTTAAGTACCAGTAATGACTGAGGAGTAGGATCTTTGTGTTACTACAGGCCAGCATGGCCCAGATTATCCAGTTATCCAAGTTTATGAATCTGGTTTGTAGAAATCAGCCCCATATAGAGGACTACACAAATATGAAAGGAGAGTGCATACATACACTTCTCTTCATTAACCTTTTGACGCCTAATGTCAACTATAGTGGTCGTATCGCACCGCTAACCTCTAAAGTTGCATTTTATATATTTATTCAACAAATATAGGTACTGAATATTTTAAACATGGTATATACT
>Ga0123354_10012027_pt1 | contig 13395 bp, 10 predicted proteins | sample TergutLab28metaG_2_FD_97872 | JGI IMG/M metagenome (GOLD analysis project Ga0123354, IMG submission 97872) | Labiotermes labralis P4 segment gut microbial communities from Petit-Saut dam, French Guiana - Lab288 P4 | ecosystem: Host-associated > Arthropoda: Insects > Digestive system > Gut ... | reverse complement strand
TATATACCATGTTTAAAATATTCAGTACCTATATTTGTTGAATAAATATATAAAATGCAACTTTAGAGGTTAGCGGTGCGGTACGACCACTATAGTTGACATTAGGCGTCAAAAGGTTAAGTATGTAGTGGTAAAAGAAATTGTGTTAGAAGTCATCATTTGATGTGTTTGGTATTGGTGTTGCTTGATAATTATTTTACTGTTCAGTAATGTAAGAATTATCACCAAGACTACCAAATGGAATTAACTGAGAATTTTCCATGCTTATGCCATGTTGTTTTCAATTATTGAGGAAATTGAGAAATATCAGCTTGGGGTGGTGTCCAGTTTTATAACATTTATGTGAAGTTTCTTAAAAATTGGGAATGTAAACATAAATACAGGCAGCATGGGTCTCACATAAACCTACTTGTTTTTGTGTTAAGGCTAAACAGGAATTACAGAATAAGATTTTGAAGTTATTGCTTATCACCAAACAAACAATATCTCTGTTATGATCTCCATTATGCATTAATTGTGTATACTATAAAAAGAGGCATAAACACCTGCCTGTACTGTGGGTTTGTTGTCGTTTACGACTTCCAAGAAGTAGGGTGCCATAACAGTGTGGCCAACCTTGCATAAATATTGGCCAGAGTTCTCTTGTTTAAGATTATACATATGCAAGACTTTGTCTTGTGACAGTAGCACATGGTCATCGTACTCAACCTTGACGATTCCACTGGGAGGGATGGAACTGTAGAACCATGTCACATCCTCTTTTGTGTTCATTGTAGCTGGAGAGATGCATGCTTTGCAGTCCAACCTAAAAAATACCTTTGTTTTGTATGACTTACACATTCAGTGCATACAGGTTTCAAGAAGTTCATTACCAAACTTATCATATAATGCTATCAATGTTACTTCACATTTTATGGTAGTCAGATGTGGAAAAAAAATGTCTCCATACAGTAGAAAGTTTGCATAAGTAAACCTCATGTGGTCATGGCTGAAATTTTAGACATTGTCATCTCTGGCTGTGGATTATTGACCAGAGGTGATGAACAATGTCAAAAATTTCAGTCACATCTATGACTGTCTATTGTTATCACAATCCTTTGAAGTTTAATCACGTCTCACATGCTTAAAAATGTGGTTATTTTGAACATGGGTATAAAATGTGCATTTCAATGTAATGAAGTCGCAAAATTTCCCACAGGCGTTGTGTCTTGATGTGGATTGAAAGTGACACTATAAAACGTCACATATCCTGTGAAATATTTATGTAATAAAATCAGCCATACTGTTTTTCATTCATGCATTGACTAGTTCAAATTTTGTGAAATAAATAACCATTCTGCAGATCATGAACAGAGCTTTTATAATGAATGAAAGTGTTGCAGACTGGAAGAAATATCCATTCTTTGCAGGGGGTGTGGTTGGATTCCCGGTCTGTATCACAGCATATAGCTGCTTAAACTCAAATTAAAAAATCAAAGTTTATGCATGTAATAGAAAAGGATACTGGGGACATAAATGAAATGGTATTTAAAAGAAAGTGCAGTGTCAACCATTAAGACAGAGTTGCAGTTTAGTGTTTCTTAAACTCTGGAACACAAGGGTGACTAAATGTCATTCCATAATGTAAGGATGAGAAGAAGTTAAAGTATGTCTGCATAATGAAAGAGAAATTGGGTATAATGGCTTACCCTGCAGCCAAAAGTTTTACCAATTTTTATTTGTTTATTTATTTATGAGTTTGCTTATTGCTGGGCATCAAACATATGTTTAAAAGAAGTGTCTGCAGTTAAATTTTGTAATAGCTTTGAGTGTTGTGTCTGTTAGGTCTATGGTAGGAAGCAGGAAACATGTAAGTTATGCACACACACACACACACACACTGTAATTGTTTATTAATTAAATTAATGTGATTTAATGACTTTTTTTATTGCTCCAAAATAAAATATAATTTTGTTACCTTACATAAGAGCCTTCGAACACCATTATAGCTTCTGGCATCACAGATTTTTGTGGTCCCAATGATTCATATTTCTTTTGCAGGCAAGCATAGTATTTTTGCCATAGTTGCTGTATCTCCCACTGAAGTTGAGGGTCATTGCCGGGGTATTCTAGTCCAAATTCTGAAGGAAAAACTCCTTTTTGCGATTGTGTCTTTTCCTTTAGAAAAGCTTTGAGCTTGTGCTTTATTTCAGAAAAGAGGAATCCATCACATTGTTGGTGTATTACGACTAATATAATGCAGTAGATAACCTCAAATTTCATAATGCTGAATTAATGGGCAAATAAATTGTTATGAATCATGTGGTTGTGTTACAAGTTACAACAGTCATTCCTTACTGAGTCTGATGAATCTCTGGGGCTATTCAAGCACGTAAATTTTGTTTATGTTCTGAATTTACAAATAAGTAACTGACTATAGTAAAGCATCCAACAGTAATTGTTTAAAGAAGTAATTGATGATATTAAATTTACCCTTGGTTTTGCAGTGATTTAGTCACATTCATTTGTCACAAACTGTGGGTATATGGTTACAAGTGGAACATTTTTTTAGTTTTAATCTTGAACCCAAAAGTCCACTTTATACAGGAATGAAATGTTGGAAATGTAAACTATTTTTCTGTCACAAGCATAAAAATTATACACATTATGTAGTAGATAAAATTATTGATACAATTGAGCTTTCAGTGTCATTTAATTGAATTTTGAAGTTCATTACATAGGCCTGTTTTATGAATGCAGTAGGACATCTGTATGTTTGGTGATCAGGGGCTGAAATAAGATTACTTTAATAGCAGATTAATTTTATTTCCCCTGTACTTTCTTGTATGCACAATATAGTAGTATGGTGTGTACTAGAAGATCAGTTTGTGTGCAAGCGTAACTTCTTTCTTAGAAAATAAGAAACCAACAAACTGTCAGTTACCTTTTTTAGAGTATTCTGTCAGCTGCCATCTTTCTTAGAACACGAACTATTCCAGCTGACCAGTAATTTTGAATTGCACTTTTGGAACAGTTGTCATGGTTTTTGCAATAATAATAATAATAATAATAATAATAATAATAATAATAATGCAGCAGCTACACTATTATCATACATGGCTCACGAGAAACAGTTTAGGTTATTCCCAACAACATTGTTGACCCACTTTACACTTTTTAAAGAATAGTGCTTATGAGTTTTTTGACTGTTTCATTGTTTATGATGTATTTTAAAAACTGGCAAGAACACTACAGAAAAAAATCCCAGTGGCATTTTGCTTAACTTATTACTTAGCAGCAACAGATGTTCTCATAATTGAAGCCTGTAATTAACAGCAATGTGAATAGAAGTAAAATTATTGTCATGTTTCAGTGTTGTTGCACTATGGTCTTTTTCTAATTAATATTCTGCTGAAGTATATCTAAGACAATATTTCATCTGTGTATTTTATTCATGGATGTGGCTTTTATGACATGAAGTAGAATTGATGTCTTAGTGATACTGCTTCTTTGCATTTACAGTTACTACAGATTTAATGAAATGATGATTGTTAAAATTTAATGTTATCTTGAAGTTTTTAAGCCTCAAACATCAGTGATATTAAAAGGTATTTATTGGACTGTAACATTTATTGCATTAGGATGTGTTGTTCCTTATCTGAATTAATCTGTGCAAGAGTTCATAGTTTCACTATTGTTAATAGATTCCCCGTCTTAAAGGACCCAAAGGTTTATTTCCTTGCTCAGAAGAGCCTGTGGCTTCAGTGCAGTCAACACCAAGTCCCTTTTGATGTTATTGGTTATTGTGCCAGTGTTTTAAACCTATTTTCTATATCACCCATAAATTGTTTTGTTGAAATAAATGTGCCTCAAAAGTTCTTAAGAAAAGAGGTGGAAGACTGCACCACCGTGATGTCCTGTGAATGGCAGCAACCTCATCTGAAAATGGACTGAATGCTGATGAGTGTACTTTATTAACCACATGTAAACAAGTGCGCCATTTTTATGTCTTTAGTTGGAAATAAAGAAACCTAGCAGTGAAAAGGTTAAAGCCTTTACTGTGAATTTTGGTCAGGCATTATTGCTTTCTTTTGATACAGATAGTGGTAAATGTCTTTAGCATTTTTGAGTTTTCACCAAAATGTATTTTTTACATGTCACCAAAATTAAAAAGGTATTACTTTTCACAATTTGTGTACTGTTTGTGGTGTTACATAACAAGTGCAAACTGTAGAATAAACATTTCCATGTTCCTTTTTGAACAGAAAGCCCATAATAGCAGCATGTACTTCAGTCTTAAGACACCTTGCCCAACCAACACAAAGCTGGAAACTGTGTGGGAGGTACCTGTAAACAACTGAGGAGTTAAAATTTTGTTACAGGCTACATATTTTCGTTACGAGTGCATTGTAGTTAATGGGGATAAATGCAGATGATAAGTATAACCTTATAATGGAATCTGTTATTGGTGTTTTTGGTTAATACCTGCTTTGTGAAGGCCAAATTGTTACAGTTGTAATGATGTGTCATATTAAGTGATAATATACTTTTTGTTCTGTAGGAAACTAGCAATGCATCATATTCAAATCCAGAATTAGACATGATAACCAAAGACATTGAAGGACTTGGAAAGGAAAAGAATTTATTAGAGACTGATATAGCACAGAAAGAAGCTGACATTAAAATAAAGAATGGTGAAATAAAAAGCTTACAGGTAAGTCTTTAATCTTTTTTATTATACTTAACAGTTTTCTAAATATGGACACTTAGGGCCCTTATTTTGTTTTGCAGATCATTGCGTAACATATTCAAATTCATCTTAAACTGTCTTACACTGTATGAAACTAATATTGGTTTAAATGTTGCATATGTGAACAAAAAAATATTTGTGGTTGTTTGAGTTGAGAGCAGTTTACTGAAGCTCCACAGTAGAGTGTATTTCACACTCATCTTATTGGCACTTTGAAATATTCTCATCCTACTTCACATTTATAATGTAACACACTTTCTTAAGTTGGACTAAAACAGTGGCAACTTGCCTCTGACTGGCCAGACACCATATTCCATTGAAATCTCATCTTGTCACCATGGAGACTAAGAATTAAAGTAATAACATTTTACACTGAAATGGAAATTACCAAGGTTTAGTTCATTGATTATAAAGTATAATTGCTGCAGTGCATATCAGTGACATGAATGGACATAGTGTTATGAGTTTTCAAAAAGATTTATAACATCACTAGCCTGTTTGTCCTACACACACACACACACACACATGCAGTGAAACTTCCATGGATTGCTCTTATAAACCTTCTCATGATGATAAATTTCTGCCTTCCTGTCTGTGTATAGGAAACATAACTTTACCCTCCATATACATTTTTCTTCTTGAGTCTAACAATACACGTATTTTTACAGTATGGATTTGGATATACCTCAGTTCAAGTAATGATCTTCTGAAATTGTGTGCAGATGGAATACGAAGTCAGACAGTTTGAAATATTCATGTGAGATTTGAGTAGAGCAATAAGCCTCATGGGGAAAAGAACAATACAGCATGTAGGGAAAAATAAGACAGGACTATGAGTTGATGCTGAGCATATAGAAAACAATGGTCCTCAAAAGTGGGGCTTTGTTGCTGGCAGAGCATGAATAAGAGTTGAGCAAATTAAGTGCATGAAAGGTTTTAAGACAGAAAAATTAGAGAAAAGGTGAATGCAAGATAAATACTAAAATGGCCAAGTGCCAGTAGGACATGGGTGGGTGTTCAGACTCAAGGAGGTTAAAAAGTAGAAGCCATGGAAGAAGGATAGTAGGTAAAGCCTGTTTACAGATTGTGTATATGTCATTTTGGACGTTAAGTGGGTTTTGCTGTAGGGATGACTTGAAACAAATTTTCAAGTTTTTTATGTTGGCTTGTAATACTTATGTATTTGCTGTTACTGTATATTTGTGAGAAATTTATTGCATTTTGTGGCTGTACAGAGTGAACTTGATACATTAGCAGCAACGCTGAAGCAGCTAGAAAACCAGAAGGGGGAGGCACAAAAGCGCCTGAATGATCTCAAGGGACAGGTAACATACAGAGTTTATACAGTTTGGCACTTGCTTAGTATGCACTGCTTTGCATTATGTTGCTGTTTGATGCTGCATGTACAATATCACCATTAAGGAGATTTGTAAACTTTGTCTTTCTGTTGGTACAGCTGTGACTGTAAAGTTAAGGTAGTACTGTGTTTAGCCAAATTTTAGGTCACTGGGCAGTAATCTGTATGCATAATTGAGACATTTCCAAGAAAAGAAATCTTTTGACACAAAACAGCAAAATGTAATGAAGTAACATAGTGTGTATGTTTTTGTGATCAGTCTTAAAGCCAAGTGTCATGTAGTTACATACTTTTGTTAGTTGAGCACATTTTACATTTATGCAAAATTTCTTGGCTGTTGAGAATTCGTAGGTGAATAACCATGTTCACAAAAACATGTGATTGGATTCTCGTGAGAGAGTTCAATACACTTTACATCCTCACATGCTGTTTTTTTTAGCAATCTGTTGTAATATTTCTTCCTGGTTTATGCATGTCTTAATGTGGTTTTTTTCATCCCATATTTTCCATCTAAAATTTTATATACATTTTGTACCACCTCCATTTGTGGTACATGTTCTGTCCATTTTATCCTCCTTCATTTAATTACCCTAAAATATGACATCACATCATCATCCTTTCCACTATTAGGCTGCATGAAGGGAAACTTCTTATGAATGTTACAAATCATTATCCTTCCATCATTTAGGAGTATTTCCAAATAATGTTTTGTATAGTAAATGTAATTTTCTGTGTCCTGCTTTTGCCTCTACTTTTTTTTTAAGCCCAAATATTTTTGTGAGTTCTGCTATCTCATACTTAATCAGAATTGAGAATCCATGTTCCATCCCCATAACAATAGAGGTAACATATAGTTCCACATACTTTAATCCCTACATTATTAGGAAAGACATTGATGGATGAAATATTTTGAAGTTGATAGGAAGAAGGCTAAATTTCAAAGGTGACATGATCCAAAGCAACTGATGCAGATAACCTGAATGTTGAAGATGTGAAACTAATATCATCTGGAAATAAAAGCTGGAAGGTTTGAAGTGTAAAATTAATGAGCTTGCAACAGGCAGTAAGAAGAAGAATGTTAAAGACCTTTATAGAGGTATAAATGGATTTAAGAAGGATTACCAGCCTAGAACTATTGTAGTAAAGATGTGAAGAGTGATGTGCTGGTATGTTCACACAGTATTTTGAATGAGTGGATGAGTCACTTCTGTCAGTCATTGAATGTACGTGGAGTTAGTGATGCTAGGCAGGCTGAAATACAAACAGGCAAGCAACTGATTGTGTTGAGGTTCAGATGGTTGTGGAAAACTTGAAAAGATACAAATGGCCAGATACTGATCAAATTCCAGCAGAAGACAAAGACTACATTCTGAAATACATAAACATAGGTTCATGTATCTAATTCTATTTAGAATAAGGAAGAACTGCCTCATCAGTGAAGGAGCTATTAGCTTCTCAAGAAGGACTGTGCTGCTTGGAGGTATTTAATGCAATTTAATTTTCTTGTGACTTATCATTTTTATTTCTTATTATTGTTTTCAGTTATTTGAACTTTGCCAGTTGTTTCTCCTAATATTGTGATTGTGGCACACAGTATGTGTACTTTACATTTATTTCAAGACTTGACTTTCAAACAGGCATCCAATAAGTAGAATATGATGTTTGTTCGTGTTTCATGGAATTCACGTTTTTTCCCAAATAAATTCACATCAGATGCTGGTGTATTTTATTCATTTCAAATCCTTTAAGATTTTGGTTTTTCCTGATGGTATTTTCAGAAGAAATGTTGAAATTAGTAACAATGGAGAATTTTTTGTTTAGGTTCTTCACCATGGGAAGTGTCCAATCAGATGAATGCTTACGTGTACCAAATCTAGTATGTGTTTCAATAAACACAGTTTCATTATCCTCACCAATTTTGCAGGTGAACCAGTTTCAGTGATAATGTTGTGTAATATGCTTTGTAGTAGAGTCTTGGACTATTTTCAGCTAACTCCTTAAAGCAGTGTCCTTCTGAAGCTAATTATCTCTTTGGAAGTCAAAGTCAAAAAATTCCTTGCATGTCATAGATTCCAAAGTTCATTAACATGTTCAGACAGGTGCCTGCCATAGGCCTTCTTAGTTACATGTAGGTAATAGACCTGTACCATTCCATTTTACTTCCATTTCTTTACTATCTAATGATTGCAGTATCTGACTGGTCTTTTACATTGAAACCCACACCAAAGCTGTCCAAAAGATTTCACTAGCATGTGGATTTAACTCTGATAGAATAATAAAATGCTGTCTTCTATTAAGTTTTGTGAACATGAGATTTCTTATTAATTATTGGTCAGTTTTGTCACCATTTTTGTTAATAGGTGCAGTAACAAGTTATAAATTGAACATTCAAATAGGACTCAACAGAAAGAATTTTTTATATGTAACAACAGTTACACTTTTACTTCAATTTCACTAGTGGTAATACATAATACTTGTACAAGTCATCTGCTTATGGTGACAGTATCTTGAACGAAGAGCATTGTGCAAATAGTTAATCACATAATGCCAGATTTCTGGGCTATACCACATTTTATACCTGTTATATATCATACCTTTATACAGTTGTGACTCTTTGCCACTGAAATTGTTTTTTTAAACTCTTATGGCATTTTGATTCTTGAACATTAACATATGTGTTTACACTTCTTTGCTCTGTGTTCCATTGTAATTAAACTGCAGTTTATAAATTAACTGAAGAAGAGGTGAGTGGTTCCTATTCTTGGTACGTAATTGGGGTTGATAACTAAAGATGCCATTTTCTCAAGACCATCAGGGAATTAACCTTTTAAATTTGAATACGTGACATTTGTTTAACTCTGGTGAATTCTGTGATAACCAGAAAAACTCATTTTTCTTGGTTTCACCTGTAACTGTTAGTAGTGCCTACATTATTTAATTTTTACCCCGTTAAAATTTTAGTTCTGTTGCTTGGTTTCTGGGAATGCAAGTTTGACTGTTGTGGGGTGTCTGGTACAAAACTTCTGTTTAATTATGCATGTGGTAGGAGAGGAAGTTGTTAAGCCATGTAAAAGTTAAAGTCAGTGATATATTGCATTCTTATTTGTTGAATATAATTGAAGACACTGATGTCATTGCATATAACTTTTTAAGTTGAAACTTGTACTGGAGGAAGTGTGTTTATGTAGATAACCTTAAGGAAAGTGAAAAGTGTTTTTGAAATTTAAAGTTATTTTTAATCTGTTTGTCTGCACACTATATGAGGTTACCATGTTGTTTTCCATTTTTTGAAAAGGGAATTACTGGACTAAAAGATGTATAAAACTGCCAGATTGAGCAGTGTATTAGTTGTCATGAAACATTTATGGGGACTCCACATTATCACCAATTAAGATGGGAATAAGAAAGAATAGTTGGGTACCCACCAATATCATGTTCTTTGTGCCTAGTTCTATGAAATTCACAGCTTACTGCTGGCACATGTGTGGATAGTATGTATGGTGTTTTACAGCTGTTGAATTCTTAAATGTGACTAATTTATCAGGTTTTGTAATTTTGTGAAGTTCATGGATTAAAGCAACACTTTGTTTTATCTGTGCTTAAAATGTAGTCATTTATAGTGTACACACCTGTTGAAGATATATTTTGTGGCATGTTTCTGTGAATGGTCTTTTCAGTGATGAAATCCATTTTGGCAGTAGAAAATGGGTTAATCAAATCTTCTGAATGTTTCTGGTTGTTAACATGTTAAAAGCATGTAACTGTATGACACGTCAGAGCTTCATATTTTAGTGAGAGAGTAATATATATCCTTCAGGTTATTATGCGGACAGTTCTCCTAACGCGTGTTTGTGTGTGTGTGTGTGTGTGTGTGTGTGCATGTGCGTGTGCGTGTGTGCGCGCACATGCAGAGAGCTTTGTGGATATGTTTGACCCCTCACTGTTACTGGGGTGTAAATTCCAACTACTGCCTAGGACAGAGGGGTTTCAAATTTGTAGTAAACTTAACATACATTCTGAATGTATTGTGCACCAAGGCTAACTGTGTGAAGAACTGAGTTTGGCATTAAAGGGTTAAATACAGCATTGGCTTGTGGTTTCCATTTTCTTAAACTCTTTCTGTAAATGGCTGTGTATTGCTGCATTTTGTGAAGTGCTGTTGTAAAAACAAGCATGGTACTGCCTTTTCTTGATTGTCTGTGGATGGAGATTACCTGTTTGACATTTTTGTAAATTGCCTTGTTTGTTGTAAGACTGCAATGCCAGTCCCTAAAACTTGAATTCTGATTGCAGGCTTTTGTGTAATTATCCTGTCAAAATTTTACATTCAAGTTAACTCATTCTGCTGTGCCATTTAACAAGGTGTTGTGCTTGCAGAGAAAATTTAAATATTCTGTTTCAAGTAATATAGAGAATTTGAAGAAGTAACAATCTTCTCTTACCCATGTGTTGGGTACAGAATTGAATTATTGTATAGGGTCATTGTTTTATTAAAAGTTTTAACATCTTGAAAGTGATATAAATGTAAGCCACAAGTAATTTGATGAAGAATTCCAGAAAAACTGCATCAACTCACTTGAAGGTCATTTACACATTGCATTTGAAATCTGAGTAATCATCAGTTAAATGAAAGTGGTTGATGGAATTTTATAAATCTTCATGATGGAGAATGTAACCAGATTTAGGATTGCATCATGTTGATGATAAGGGTATGTTTGTTTGAATGAATAGTTTAGAGAAATTGTTATGGGAAAGAAAAGTGTATAAAATGTTACGCATTTTCTTACAGAAGAATGTTTCTTGTTTAATTGTTAACAATTTTTTTTTTGTTCATTGCTCACTCTAACAGCTGTTTTTGGAACTTTAATCATGTCAGAGGTGTTTTATGTTCTGTAAAAATTCATTAAGATGATTTGTATTATTAGCAGAATTATGCATTTGCAACATGAATATGTTCTTTTAGACTTAGAAACAGCTTTGATTTATTTTGTCATGCTTTTTCAATGTTTGCTAGACTCTTAACAGTAGTGATAGCTGTGTCTTGCCATCGAAATAAACCAAGAGAGCATGTGTTTGTATTGACTTTATGTTTGCTTTTATTCTAATTTTGCGTAGAAATCCTCGGTAGAGAAAGAACTTAATGCCATCAAGTTGGAGTTGGAAGAAGAACAAGTTCAGGTAAATGCTCAAAAAGCTGAAGCAGATCATATTGTCAGATTTCATGCACTCTAATTATCAAAGCACAGGCATTTTGTAGTACACTTGTCATTGTGACAAATTTTTGTGCCGTATATTAAGTTATGTTGCATTTATTGCGGTGGTGTTGGTTCAATTGATGGTGTGCATAGTAGACTATGTAGTACACCTGTCATTGTGACAAATTTTTGTGCCTTATATTAAGTTATGTTGCATTTATTGCGGTGGTGTTGGTTCAATTGATGGTGTGCATAGTCTCTAGAACATTCAGATCTTGGTATGGTTCTTGAATGATTATTTGTCTGTTTGCATGTCTATTATAATGTGTAATGTTATATTTTGTTTTTAAAATGTTTTAGTAGAGGATCATATTAATTTTCAGAAAGTCTCAAGTCACTACAGCATTGTATCAAATGTAAACTTCATATTTTTTTGCTGTGTAAGTTTAGGGTAATGATGGAGCAACCATGATGGATGTAACTACAATTGCATATATTAATCTTCACTAATCGTGGAATGCAGAATATTACCGTAAGCTCTTGGGCTCTGCCATTGTTTGATGAATGAACATAAAGCACCCCAGAAGGAAGGGTTGCCCTATGCTCAAGGCTCATGGGATTTCCACTGAGGAGCTGGAGAAGTCATTCCTTATAATGGGAGTTATAAATTTAACACTTATATGTCATTAGTAACAAACAAAATAGGATCACAATGAACAAAATACAGTATGAAGTGTGATATCTGTCACTGGATCTGGAATGCTCTGTTAACCAGAAGTTAACTCATAGGTCATATGCGTAACTGTTCCAACGACCAGCACTGTCCTGCAGCAATTCTGAGATTCTGGCCATGAATTATTGGTGTCTTGTCTTTGTAGATGATATATACATTGTATTATGTACTGTTGGAAAGGGAAGTCGAAGGATGTCAGAGATAACAGGACAGGGCAGTGTATCAAGACATGTTACGTAGTTAGGCCTCTGTGTGAAGTTGGTAGGTACACTAAGATTCATGTTAGATATATTGTTGCATTATCTGAAATATTACAATGTATGGCAACCCTTTGGTCATGTAGGTGCTTGATATTGCAACTTTTACTGTATTCGTATAGTCTTGAGCAGTAGTCTACTACCAGTGAACAGATTCATGTAAGTTGAACTGGGACCATGTCTGTTCAGCATCCCATAAGTCTATTCAAATAAAAAACAAGTGTTAGCTTGTAACTGGTACAGTTCTAGTTGCTGCTGTCATTTGGTAGGAATGAAACCAATGTGGAGAGAGGCAAGACTTCCATATCCAACTTGAAGAGCTGTAGATTGTATCATAAGAATCCGTAATACCAGTCAGGTCATCCACTGACATGAAACTGTAAGAGTATGAAAACATACACACACACACACACACGCACACACACTGTCCCACATAAAATTGCTTTACATGAAATCCAAAACTGATATCAAAATGCTGTATTATGTCTGATAATAAACCAAAAGACTTTCAACCGCAGATCTGTGTAAAAACCGAAGGTACATTCAAACCCCCCAATTAAATTTCTTAGTCCTTTTAAGATAAACGTGAGGGGATGGAGAAGGTAGGTCATGTGCCATTACAGTCTAGTAGTCCACAGAGAGTATCCTTCATCTTTCATCACACCAGCTTTTTTGTTACTAGATTCCTGTGTTAACATGTTTCCCTTTCACCAGGTCTCTTTCTTCTGAATTCCAACTACTGCTGTGCTGTAATTCCATGTTTGAATCCTGTGACTCGGTAAAGACCTCCAACTCCATTACAAGTGCCCATGAGTCATGGAGTCGTGAAGTTTGGTAGACTGTCCTATGAGCCCTGTGACTACAGTGAAAACTGTTAGTGTTGTTGAAACAGCAGATCTGTTGAAGACGTTGGTCCCAACTGTTAACTTTGCTTGAGTCATATAGCTGAGATTAATGTTCCATTGGCCTCTTCTTGCAGCCAACCTGCTGTTCAGCTGCAGCTCCTAATTTTTTGAGCCATTATCCCCCCCCCCCGCCCCCTCCCCCCCCCCTCCCCCCCTCCCGCCCACGCTCCCCCGTGGACACAGCCGCCCACACACAAAACAACCGCCACCCCTATTCCT
>Ga0123354_10012024_pt1 | contig 13398 bp, 7 predicted proteins | sample TergutLab28metaG_2_FD_97872 | JGI IMG/M metagenome (GOLD analysis project Ga0123354, IMG submission 97872) | Labiotermes labralis P4 segment gut microbial communities from Petit-Saut dam, French Guiana - Lab288 P4 | ecosystem: Host-associated > Arthropoda: Insects > Digestive system > Gut ... | reverse complement strand
TTTTTTATCTAGTGATTTTTAATGCATCAATAATTTGCAAATTTTGTACAGGAAATATGCGGTAATTTGTCTATTAGATATTCCCACAGAATATACAATTTTGTAGTTATGTTACGCATTTTTCCCTTTAAATTTTATTACTATAATTGAGAGGAAATGGAAACAGATTTTTCTAAACATCCCTTAATTAGTTTCCTAACTAACCACGCGATTATTTCCAAAGAAAGACGTCCGCGAAGAGGAATTTTATTTGTCGCAAACAAGAACACTTTGCTTTTAAAAAACCAACAACTTCATAATTCGTTTCAAAATCCTGACTCGGAAAACAGTCGTCATTAAAATGTCTCCAGGGCACATTCTCACAAAATATAAATAATGAGCCTCTTATTATTATTATTACTATTATCATCATCATCATCATCATCTACCAATCTCTTTGTAGGTAACACAAATTTTTTTTTTCGTTTCAAAGGTTTGTTTGAGTGTCACAGTTTACAAACTACTATTTTGTGTTGAAAGAGGTAGAAATTTTGTCCTTGTATCCAAATCCCTCTTTCCACAAAGTCCAAATTCTAACTTATTTTTTTGAAAATTTTTGTTTGGTGTATTCAGTATTCGAAAAACATCATCCTTCAGATTGAAGCGACTGGACCAGAAATGTTTCAGGTTTTGTTTATCTGGTGATATTTTCTATCGATAATTTATCGTAATGGTACATTAAATAATTTAGTATCCGTCACTTTCCGTGGTTCTGCCGACAGCAGTCATAAAATACACTGGTATTTTAACACGAAAAGCACAAAGCATTTTCTTTCCTGTCACAGTATGTTTTGCAAATAATTACGTCCCACTCGGTTTACACATGGAAGTGGCTAATACTGTGGTGTTTTATTACTATTATTATTATTATTATTATTGTCTTTTGTAATTTATTAATTTACATAACTATTCTTAAGGTATGTTATTAATGTGTTAGTTTCACCAAATTGAGATTACGTTTTATTTTAAACTATTGACTGACACCTAGGCAAGATATCGTCATTTTATTTGTATTGCAAGATACATGTATACACGTTTCTCTTAAATTATTGCCAATATTTTATAGGTTTTTGGGAGAATCTAATGTGCTGGACGGAAATTGTAGTCTGCATTTTCGTACATGTCGCCCAAAAATTTATATCAGCATTTCCTGAAATTCTTGTCTGGCTGTTTATTAGCTGAGAATACGAAATGTGCACTGGACTTAAATTTGCGTTACTTGGAAGCTTAATTGCGATGTTTGTTTATTTTGGTTATTTTGATGCATGTAGAAAAATGTTATTTTATAAATCATCGTATTTCGATCTGACAAAGTGCCTCACGAATTGCTGAGACACTCCAATTTTGTTTGACTTATAGATATTTTGGAAATTATTGTACATTGCACATCCACTGTAACACAGAAATATGGAGAAATGTCTCTAGTGTGCACTAGGTTAATTGATAGCATGGTTCTGCCTTAAGATCTTTCAGAAGAAAGATTGGTTTTGATACCACCTTGCAGCAAAATGGATGACAGATGCTTTAGGTAACCTTAATATGACGGATTCCCTTAATAATATTTTCTCCTCTAAGGGGGCCCAAAAGGAAAATCACTCCAGTAATCCAACATGATGCGGTTGATGCTAACTCCGAAAGTGCAAGCCTTTAATCTTTTTATAGAAAATTCTGAATCAGATATTCTATGATCCTGTAGGAAATTTATGGAAATGTGCTTAATAGGAATACCATCCTAAATCCATAATACGTGAAATTTTAACAGCGTTCTCTCCTACGAGAAGCTTAATATCAATTTTAACTTATAATAAAGTCAAATGGCATGAACACAACATAAATTTAATTCAAAATACAGCTCTTAAATAGAGAAGAGGAAACACTTTTACCAACCCGTTCTGAGGAGGAGGAGGAATGTAGTGAAACTGTAGTAGTATTTTTGAATATTTTATTAGAATTTTTTTTTGTTAATTTTTCCACATTTACGAACATTTTTCGGCTTTTAAGTGAACCTAAACCTAAGATTCGGGTTTTTCTTTGAAGTGCCAATAGCTCCAAAGAAGGTCACAATATGCTCTTCTTTTATAAGGTTTCTGAGGTACTCTGCCGTGTTCATAAATACTACTTGTCTGTTGCTGGTGTTTGTAGCATATCAAATTCTTCGTGCTCAAAGCGCCCGCAGAGGTATTTGTATTAGGTAAGGTGACGGTTCAAAGTCTGTCATGATGCACTTTCTCTAATGCGTTGACTGCCGTTCCCGACTCACCAGTAGGCATGTTACACATAAGAAGAAAAGATACTATAATAATATTTAGCATTTCATAGCAACATTCTGGTATTTGTGATTAGGCATATGGTACTGGAAATTACGATATGTGAAGACTTGGTCACTTTTATTTGAATTATGAATAACTATAGACAGTAACACTTCCCCTTTTCTTCTCAATCTTCAATTGTAATCTTATTAAACCAAGAAAACCCTTCAGTAAGATGACATAAGTCAGTATTTGGCTGGTTCTTAGTAAAAAGCAAATATTCAGAAATATATAAAGTGCTGAGAGAGACATTTACAAATTACTATAGCCATTGTTTGGACCAAGAGAAACATCTGTCTTTTCTGGACACGTTAATATCGACTAGTCGTAAGACGTGTTGATTTCGATGACAGGGTCCGTTATCTGCCAGCACTGGATCGATTGCTGTCTACAGTCCGTAGGCATTCAGTTCATGAAAAATGTTTGGGCGCCCAAACAGCTGGTGCAAATTGTACGCCGCAGATTTTGCCACATATTCGGCCACTATTTTCCCAGCTGTGGAAGTTCTCACGGCGATTGTGTCAACAATTAATATCTTTTGCTTTCAAAAAAATTTAGTGACATATAATAGATATACTAAATAAAGAAATGTGAGATGCCAGACTTACACGTGTATTCGAAATACTTTTAAAATTATATTCCTTATACAGTCGAACTCGATTATGATGTTATGAGACGGACATAATAAATGGTGCCTTATAAAAGAGTGTCGCTCTAAGGGAGGTGTGTTATAGGCGAAGGAAATATTTTGAGACAAAATAGAGACTTGTAGTCAGAGAACTAGAATGTTCACGCTATGATATATTTTAAAGTTAAATTTAAACTAACATTGAGAGGAAATAAAAATTATTCTGGTTTAATTTTATATTTCCATACAAGCCTAGGCTAAGAAACATATTAACATGAAATTAAAATTGAGGATGAACAGATATTATCATGAGAAGTGGACTGTTTACTGGGACATCGTCACTTCTCTCTTGCTTAAACCACTTTAACAGGGTCTCATTGACGTCACTACGTTCAGGCTTTCAAAAGCGTTGTATTATCGATCTGTTCTGTTAAAACACATTAATAATTTTGGTTCTGTTTTTCCATACCGATTGGGTCGTAGAACTTACGAGACCAAATTCCAGACACACGTAAGCTCTCATTTTTCCATTATTAATATCAAACTGTTCCTTTATCGTCACTGTAGTCATGTTATCACTCTACCAGTGTCCTGTTAACTGCAGGTGTAGAAACGTTTAGGGCAACCTTATGCACCAAGCGAATTACCGTCGGTGTCTCCGATCTTCTGAAATGTATATATGTATGTATGTATGTATCTATGTATATAAGTATATATGTATGTATGTATGTATGTATGCATGCATGTATGTATGTATGTATGCATGTATGTATGTCTGTATGTGTCAATGCACGAGTATGTATGCATGCATGATTGTATGTATTTATATATATTTATGTCTGTCTATCTGTCTGTATGTATGTGTACACATACACACACACAGAAATATCCAGAGAATCTTTCAACATTTCACATTTGCAGTAATTATATCTATTTATATTTTGAAATGATTTTAATATCTTACTACATTGCTAAATTTCCTCTCATCTCCTTTAATGTGTAACTATGCGATAATACGAGTATATGCTGCAAGAGTGGATGATTATACGTAGTATAATCATGCCTATTTGGGAATATATATATATATATATATACAAATATGCATGGCCAGTATTTCTATAAACTTCATATTACATACAAGTTTATGTTTATAGTGGGCTTTCATAGCCTACAGGTGTGGTCTCTGTTTTCTCTCTTCTGTTTGTGTTAGAGTGCAGTCTTCTATTTTCTCTAAAAATACCACATAGTATTTTTGGAACACTATATGAAGTTTTGGCATTGCACAGTTTATTACTTAATGCAGTGTATGATATTACTCTTTCGCATGATTTCCTGACTTTTGACAGGTACTTGAGAATGCGCTGGAAATGCGACCAACGCATCGTAGTGACACGATAATTTGACAAAATACGGAAGATTTGGGCAGTCTGTGTGTTTATTCTATATGTTTCTAATACGCAGTTTAATTCAGTTTTTAATACAAATGTTAAGAGTGAAGCTTGTATCACCCACTTAACTATACAGAAGCTCAAAATATGTTTTACGCCTTAGGATAAACTTGTAGGATTTGCATCTTTTAAAAATACATTGTTCGAATATGAATCCAGGGAAAATTTAATAGCATCTTAAAATAATTATTACAACCTTTACGCAAATACGCGCTGCACGCGCAATAAACATGCTTCATACATAAATGAGACATATTACCTAATTTCCTGTTGTTCATATTAGATTCTGTTCATAGAAAAGAAAAAAATTTTTCATAGGGGAATGCAAGAACTAATGTAAAGCAGAAAATAAAAATATTTAAGCAAGGGATCTCCGCTGTGTTATAACACACCGATAAATAAAACACTAGTAAACAGAGTCTATACACAACTTTAATTATCAGTTTAAATAATTAAAAGTGACATGTTTCGACCGTTTTTTTAAATCTTTCTTCAGGCTGATTGCGTATCAAAGAAGGGACACGTACGTTACAATGCCATTACCATTGAAAGATATCTCGTTTCTATATAAAATTATTAGGAGTAAAACGTAAATCAATCCCATTACAGGCCTGGAGTGGCCCAGAAGATTCCAGGAAGTTAAGGTTCCTAGAATACATGACAACGGCACAGGATGGTGGTAAGGTTGTCAGCCTTACGAAACGGCCGCCTTTACCGCCAGGAAATGCTCCTGGTACTCATTTCTGAGTATGAGTTGACCCCACGGCTCTAGTGCGATCGGAAGAATTATGTCAATGAAAAATTCAAATGACACCATATGGGATCGAACCAGCCATCTTCCGATTTGTAGCACAGCACCTTAACCACTGTGGCACCGCGATCCCCAAAATTATTAGGGATATTAATACTAAAATAATATTTGAAGCTGTAATAAGTATTTTGTTTTATTTACGAGTAATCGGAATTTGGCTGATTTATAAATTAGATATTCATTTTTCGTGTGTCATATCACATTACTTGGACGACTAAGACACTGTGAAAAATGGCTGATTCTTCTGGGATAAATTTATGTTTTTATACCTTATACACACACACATACATATTATCCACTTATATCGTTATTTTGAGAAAAGTGTTTACCCTGGAAAAATTGAGAGTTTTCCGAAACCCAACACATTTTCCGCTGGTGGCAATTCTTTAGAGTCTGGTTACCATTTGAAACTGGACATTATATGCGATTCCAAAAAAGGCACTTTCCCATTCGTTTGAGGATTTGCTGCAATGAATTTGTTTACTGGTGTCACGAAAATTTGTTTCATGCACAATGCCGTCTGCACCATTCCGCTGTGCGTTCCTTGGGTTTAAATGTATTTATGTTCTGGGGCTACACGATACGAAGTAACTTTCGCCTTGTTTCCTCTCTGTAGTCGAAATGCTGTTACATAAATTGCATGGGTTTTGGCTATGAGATAACAGAACACAAATTTAGTCTTGCTAAACGTTCAGTACCTTGGGCTCTGATATATCTGAAACGAAATGCATTGTTACGGAAATAAAACTTGTTAGATGGGACAGCGGATGTAGATACACAGAGAAACAAAATGTGCAATTTTTTACGTGTCAACATAAATAAGAAAATGGAATAATAGTAAGTAAAATATTTTCTCGTTTCCTTTCTTTATACGTCAAATAGTAATGAAATAAGGGATTCATGAATGTTGTAAGTTCTTGGTATTGTTTAGTTTTGTGCAGTTTATCTAATACAGCTGTAAGTAACTCAAGTTCTGTCGTCGAATGCTCAGATAATTAATGAATGTGGAATGGAAAGTGAGGTGGGATAAAGTGTTGGCTGCGTGATGTATGTCATTTATATTAACTTTAAGCAAGATTGAAAACAAATAACTTAAAATCGTAGTCATGATGTTCATTGACCTTATTGAGATTCGAATTTTGTACATGCCAGTTACAAGTTACGTACACTTTGAGCCCTCTTGGCGGGGTAGGATCTTATAAAACCGATACTACCCACGTTGGTATGCGACATTGGAGGTTATTATAGTGATGTTTATAAAGATTTAAATCATCTTCGACACGACGCCTTATGTTGTAAATATCTACCGGAGTTTTCGTGAAGATTACTGCCGCCATTTTCAGAGGCCAAAATTTTCAAGTGGGGTAACTTCTTAAGAGCCTGAGGATGGAGAATTGAATTGTCATGTAGGCCTACTTGGTAGACAGACGGGAATGTTGTGCCTACACAGGATGGACCTACGGATGATATTATAGGCGCAGTATTGTCTGTCTGCGTCTAAATAATAGAATTTTATCGTGAAAATAATCAACAAAATTTACACCCAGTGGTAAAGAGACGGCATAATAACAACCCATTTTAAATTGCTTATTTACGTTCATAACAATTATCAAAATAAAACGTTTTGCTCCAAAACTTCATATGTGTGTTTGATTATTGTAGTTATATTGTATAAACCAAAGAAAAACTCCAGAAATAACTTTCTATTGCCAGTCTTTAGACCTTTGTACAGGAAGAAGAAACTCCAGATCAAGGACAAATCTAATATATATAGTTTAATAAAGCACGGGATGTGCGCCAAATGTTAGACATTCATACACATTTAAATTATAAATTTCAGTCTGAAGATCTCTGAAACTGAAAGTCAGTAAGTCAGTGTTTGTGTTAGATTCCATCTCCTTGCCATTTCTACCCAGCGTCTATCCGAATCACAACCTATGAAACCAATTATTTGGCACTGATTCAATATTTCCGTCGACGTTAGATTCTTACAATTATAGTCCGATACGAAGTCAAGCCGCCTGGATTGTAATTTTTGGGAAAGTGTTTTGTGGTGTGTCGAAGAGTTTTGCTGCTATCATCTCCACCTTCAAGGATGTAACAGACTAAAAATATTAAATTAGACTTTTGTGAAAGAAGATGAAGCAGTGTGTTATTTCGAAACGTCGGTAAACACTCAAATACATAGCCATCTAAAAAATTTGAATCCTCATCCATGTCATTCCGAGAAACCTCACACCTCGCAAATTTTTTCTTATTCTAGCTGCAGGTTCTTACATGTGAACTTGAAGCAGGTTTACTTTTACGAAATCTCTTACAGTGTAAAGTGACGTTCAATTAATTTAAACAGATTAAATCATTTTTAAGAGAAAATCAATTTAAAGAGACCTGAGATATTTAAGGCAAGATGCAAGAGCTATCTACCTTTCCTTGTCGTAATTAAATTTCGAGTACAACTCTTGTAAAAGTTTGTGGTCTAACATCCAAAAGATTTTCCATCGCACTGGAAACTGGTGTTTATTGTTCAAAAACATAAGAAAAAGTAAGCTACTTCTTCATGTGCGTATAAGAAAAGTATTAAACGAAAACACTAATTCTGCTGCCTGTGCATGTGTAATGTGTGTAATACACATCTGAAACAAACGCCAATATTTCCACCTGAAATAAAATTGACAACTTTGTCGCATATGAGAATTGGTATGTATATGATAAAAACTGGAAGCACTATAGACCTACTTGTAATCTATAATTAAATTCCAATATTGACTTTACCGATATTTTGTGACGAAATATTAATAAAATAAAGGGATAATATAAGATTTATTTGTGGGTCTGAATGTGTGAAGATAAAAGAAATTTTAATGTAATTGCATTCTTTTCGGGATATGAAATTATGTATAATTTAGTCCTGGAAAGCCCTAGGTATTTCTGTTTTCAGATATCAAGAATGCTTATCTAAACTGTTATATTTTGGAAGCTGAAAGTAGTAATTACTAATTTAATAAGAAAGAAGTTAAGTGGAGTGTTTTGGAAATTTTGGATCAAAATGTTTAGCTACAAATGTTTTGCCCAGAACGAAAGTACCATTTGAAATCCACTAATATGAGAAGAAGCAGGCACTTACCTGTTATGAGGACGGCGCATATAGAGATCAGCCGCAGGATGCTTTTGAAGTTCGTCACTTTTGAGCGAGTCATAATGACGTTAGATATTTTTCATGGAACAGATATTATGGCAATAAATCTTGAAGTATATTCAAATAATTTAAAAAAAAAACACTTCCACTGCCTTGCACGCGATATAAGACGAGTAATTCACTTACTTTATTCTGGCAAACATATTACTGTCTGTGCAAGAGTGTTTATCTATAATTATTCGTGTACTTCGTACAGAATTTCGAAAGAGATAAATAAACTATAAAGAGAAGTCAACACAGATAGAACTTTTCACCAGACCTCATTGCAATTATGACGTTATTGCAGCCATACTTGCACCGGATGTAACGAGACATACCTAACTGCACTGAAGTCATTTTCACTCTGACACTGACCTTGAATCTCGTGCTGTTAGGTCAATGTGAAAGACACTGAAGCAAGCGGTGAAAAAGTCTTGTACAGAGCTTGGGAAGAGAAAGACACACGTTCGAATTTGGACCTGGACAATAAATGGATAAAGAACGGCGAGTGACAGACAATTGTGAGTTATCGCGGTAAAGGGAAATTTAAGTTTGCTGGATGTGGAAAGTTGTCTAAGTCTCAGGACAGTTTCGCTGTTCTGGACGACAGACTAAGCAGTCGTGCGACCGAGCGAAGCGTAGTCCGACGTGTGACTGTCGGTACGATGAACGCCACAGTGAATCGGTGGTCGTACTTCACGCCGTCCCGACGACATACAGCCCGGTGCGTCGTGGCGCCAACTTACGGAAGAAAGGCATGGGGAACGTAACGAGGGGGGACGGAGAGAAAACTAAATGGCACACATGCGCAGGAACTTCTGCAAATAGAAAACAACCTTATAATTTCTCATCTGAACTGAAACGTACTTCGTAATAACGAGTTTGGCTTGTTATTCTTTTGCGCTTGTGTCAAAATCCCCTTTTCCTTTTTGTTTATACCTGATGAAAGGGTCACTTCTGTTTTCTAGAAAAGGTGACAGTTTTTATGAGACTTTCTTATTAGAGAAAGACTTCGAAGTTCCACAAGACGAACAATGTCAGAATTTTTAAAGATATGGCGCAAAACAAGAAGCTGTTTTTAAAGATATGGCGCAAAACAAGAAGCTGTTTTTAACATTATGAAACGAATTGCTCTGGAACCGAATGTAATCTGTAAGCAAGTTTTTTGGATGGTAATGAGGTCATTTTCTTTTCAATACAAGAGAAATGTTTTGATTTTATGTTGGTAACACTAGGTGAATTTTGTAGGGCTCTTTGCTTTAAATGTCTATTTGTTTAGTTGCATCCCAATTAGGTAGGCTTTAATTTAATTCCAAAATTAAACGTAATAAGTAACACTTTTGCAGTTTTCATTCTTTGTGTTCTAAATTAATGTCTCTAATTTTACACTTATGTTTTACTATCCATTTTTACAGTTATTCTTATCGGAACTCTATTTTGCCATTTTAATATGACTTTTAAAAAATACTTAGCTCATTCATAATATTCCTTTTTTATAATACTGAACGTTTTCCTACAATGCACGACTTCAGGCTTCCACCGCGAAGTAGCTGAGAACTGCGCTCTTTTGGGTTATTACGCAGAGAGTAGTGGTAATTTCTGTCCCCGAAACGACGGTAAGAAATTACCACTACTCACTGCGTAATAGGTCAGAAAAGCGCTGTTCTCAGATTTCCTACAAGCTAATGTGTCATATACTTTTTTACCACTTCTTAACTAGCACAGTCATTCACCAGGTTTGTTCTCAGTGCACTAATAAAACACTACTCCAACTGATCTTGTAATGCCAATAGGTGTATGTGATTAGATCTTTCAAATTATTTGTTGTCACCCTGAGTTAATACAATGTACGCAATATATTCCATTTTGTGTTTCAGATATATCGACAAAGATTGAAAACCTACGACATTCCAACATAATTCGTATTATATGAAATTTGGTTAAATAATTAAAGAGAGATATTTCATACAACATTGAATAATTTCCGAACTAAAATTCCGCATCCAGTAGAAACAAAAGTTTCATATCTATCTTCTCGCATAGTCTACTGCCATATGTTATGTTCATGTTAAGGTTTAGATCACTGCTAACCTACTGCAAATTTCATTCTGTTTATAAATATCGGGTGTCTTCTTATAATAAAACCAACCAGATACACTACTTTCTCTAAATTGTTTTGTAATAAAATTCTACATGTTTCGGACAGTTCGTCTGTCCATCATCAGGAGTTTTTCACTGTACACATACCATTGCCATGTGTACAGTGAAAAACTACTGATGATGGACAGAGGAACTGTCCGAAACATGCAGAGTTTTATTCCAAAATAAATTTAAGAAATTAATACATCTATTTGGTTTTATTATAAGAATTTATCACGATGCACAGTCAACTGAACGTCAATATCAGGTGTCTTCATAGGAATTAATTCGTACGGTTTAATTTGTATTATGAAGGTCTCAAAATGCTTTCAGATATTGACAATGACTGAATAACTGCGAAGTCTAATAAATAATCAAACTAAGAACTTCTGGTTAAGTAACTCTTCAACATGTAATAGTAAAGGCAGCAAAATGCAATTTAAAAAGTGTTATTACAAGAATATTACACAGAACGCATGGCAGTTTGTCTCTGTATAGAATAACATATTCATTAAAATAAAACAAAATTTCCTGTCATCGTTCATTCATTCCGCAGCCTGTCCGCGACAGGCACACAGCCTCTTCACAAAAGGATTATCCACAGAGTGCTATCTAGTGTTTCCAGTTTTAATTTCCATTATACTTACGTTTTTTTAAGGTCATCCAGTAGCTGCTTACATCTTATTCGCCATCTTCCAGTCACTCATATTCTTAATTTTGTCTCTTGTTCAGTAACGTGTTTTTGAAAACAGTTTCTAGGCAAGGTATGAGCGACTGAGTTATCTTGCTTCTCTTTATTATCTGTAGGATATACCTCACTTCCTTGACTCTATAGAGTACTTCGTCATTTCTCACTACTGATCTCCATCCTCAACAAAATACGTCTACAAACTGAATAATGTAGTGAAGTCTGTTGTTATAAATGTCCGAGCATACTGCTTCAATAACTAAACATAATTTGCGCGCTATTTATTGTGTAGATAAAGTTTTCGAGAATTTTCTTTGTATGAAACATCAGGATCCATCACTGTCACCGCTAACGTCCCCACCAAAGTCTATTCAGAAGCATTTCAATTACATTAACATTCTGCCAACCTCATTTCCCTTTCTCCATCTACATTTTTTATTCAATTTTGCGCTTTGATTTAATCAGTGACCTTTATCATGACACTTCCTTATTGAAATTTAGATAATACGAATATACACCAATATTAATTTTAATCTAAGTGAAAAAAGAATAGATAAAATTCAAATTAGATTTATATATAAAAATGAACATTTTGTAGTGAAGAATATTTCTAAAGGGATCATAAATTAATTTAATTATCTATTTATAATCCCATAACTAATTTAAAACATTCCATTAAAGTGTCGTACAGGAGATAATGCCAGTAATTACAGATTACAGCCCAGTAGTCATGACGAAGAATTTGTAAATATTGTATCTGTACAGGATGTCGATTAGGTAAGTTCCAGAAAATATATAGTCAACGGTGTGTCGTCATTCTTTATAGTTGGCAAAGAAATTATATTTTCCTTTCTTCAGATAAAACTAAAGTGTTTGAGTAAAACAGAGAAAATATTTGTTGGGTCAAATTAATTAAGCTAGAATAATTAACTGTCGATCCCAGTGGCCGCGCGGTCTAAGGCATGGGTATGCAGCCATTAGTTTGCTGGGATTGTGGATTTGAATCCTGGTGGGGGAATAAATGTTTGTCTCTTGTGAGTGTTGTGTGTTGTCAAGTAGAGATCTCTGCGTCGGGTTGATCACCCGTCCAGATGAGTCCAACTGAGTTTGGCGTGTCCAATGAGTGTGATTGCGAAGCCCCGAAAAAGGAGGCCAGGACCCGGAATCGGATCGAAGCGCCACAAAAAAATGAATAATGCGGAAACAGAACGGTTGATAGCATTTATTCGTCAGCACTAATTGTAACGGGCATATGTGAAGCTGTATTCCGGACCACGATAAAAATACTTACTACCTGACACATTTGGTTACTGTAGCTCTCATCAATGCACCCAAACTTCACCCCATATATTCTAAATTATATTCTTAAATTCGACATGGAAAAGAACTATTTACTCCAAGATAAATATTCGATATCAACACTTAACCCCTATTTGAAAATTTGTAATTGGCAACGTCTCATATTTTTGAAAACAGGCCTAACCTCGTGCAGTGCATTTAATCTATACGAATCGCCATATTTTTGCATTACCTTTTTTGGGCGAGAAATATTCATGATATGGCTCAGTGTTGTAGTTGTGACATTTGGTCCTTCGGTAATAGGCCTCCATGCTTGCCTGTGCTTGGAAAATGTTCTTTCTTTCAGTCGCAACAAATATACAGTATAACAGCCATTATATGATGACACTGCACTTCAAATACGTCAAAACAGGATAATTTTCAGTCTGTCTAAAATAAACACAAAAAAAGAAACAGGTGAGCTTAGCAGATAATTATTAGATCAAGTGTCAAATTTGAAGTGTTGAGGAGAATATTTGGACCTAGGAGGGACGAAGTAACCGTGGAATGGAGAAGATTGCATAACGAGGAGCTAAATTATTTGTACTCCTCATCCAATATTGTGCGGGTGATAAAATCGAGAAGAATGAGATGGGTTGGGCATGTGGCGCGTATGGATGAGGAGAGGGGGTGTATAGGATCTTGCTGGGGAAAAAGGAGGGAAGGAGACCAATGAGGAGACCTAGGCGTAGGTGGGTGGATAATATTAGGATGGATCTCCAGGACGTGGGATGTGGGTATATGGACTGGATTGGGCGGGCCCAGGATAGGGACAGGTGGCGGACGCTTGTGAGTGCGGTAATGAACCTTCGGGTTCCGTGAA
>Ga0123354_10012023_pt1 | contig 13399 bp, 12 predicted proteins | sample TergutLab28metaG_2_FD_97872 | JGI IMG/M metagenome (GOLD analysis project Ga0123354, IMG submission 97872) | Labiotermes labralis P4 segment gut microbial communities from Petit-Saut dam, French Guiana - Lab288 P4 | ecosystem: Host-associated > Arthropoda: Insects > Digestive system > Gut ... | reverse complement strand
TTAATCTGTCAACGTATATTCAGGACCTTTGGTGATAGGTAGGAGGGGAGAGATTTAAATGAGAAAACGTTAGCAGCGGACAACGGACGCTAGCAATCCAGTGCGAATTCAGTCGCGTACGAGCGTGGTGTAAGTAGGAGTACAGACAAGTGACTGTGTCAGTTTCCTAGAATTGATCTGGTTGTTTTACTGGATATAGCGCTCCGTTATTTTATATCAAGAATAAATTGAGTAAATAAAACAAGTAAAAAAAAAAGATATGATTAAAACTAAATGGGATTCCGTGAACCACACCCGTTTCCCGAAAGAGGATCACCTACCAGACTGAGCGCGTCGGGACAACAAAATTACGAAGGGTGGTCATGTAGAACGTGTTGTCACATATAAAGCAAGCTGTATGCTTCGCTGTCTTCATTGTTGTGTAACTTTGTATAGTAGCCTATATACACAGTTTATACAAATTTGGTCGCGGGTTCGATGTTACAGCCTGGAAGAACGCGGCTTGGTGATCCATGCACGAGAGAAAGCAAGTTGGAATTCCGATGTGCTGTAAGGTTTAGACGGTGAATTTAAAGAAGTAGAATAATGATGAGAGGAAATTTAGATGATAAAAAAAGAAGAAGGAATGATTACAGATACGAACGGAACTGGCGAGAGTAGAAGTGGGAGAAGAATTTAGGGCCGATTCACACTATACGTCACGTTTCCGTTCCGTCGCGGAACGTCTCCGTTCAGTAAAAGTTTGTCATGCGTAATTAAACGGAGATGTTCACACTGACAGGAACGTCTCCGTCACGTCTCAGTTTCGTTCCGTCGCCTTTGCAAGGCGAGAATGTTTGACGTGACGGAACGGATCCGGACCGGTCTGTACCTGCTCGATTCCGATAATGTGAAGTGTTACGTCTCCTGCGCTACACTTCGAGAGTTTGCTTGCAACGAATGCTGCCTGTTTTTGTCTTCAGAAATGGATGAAAAATTTAAAAGAATTGGTGCGTAAAATGTGAGGAAATACCGTATATGACCTGTCAAATAAGAACATTGTGGGGACCAGTGGCGTACCCAGGAATTGTGTTCCGGGGGGGGGGGTTCAACAAATTCAGTTGAGGACAGAGGACAGAGAGAACGGGGATCTGGGGGCGATAGCCCCCCTAGTCAGGGGTTCTGGAGTTAGCTGTAATTTGGCGCAAGAAATTTAATTTCATATAGTAATATTTTCTTAATTTTTGGTACTTTAAGACTATATATGATGACAACCAGTTTATTTGTCATTGCTAATGTAAAACAATTGCGAACCGGCGGAATTTTTAGAATTTTACTGACTTTTTTCCGAACATCTTGGGGTGCTGGTGTCCTAAATTCAGCAATTTTTACAGCTTTCACAATCGGGTTGAGTTTGGCACGATTTTGGAGGGCCTTCGGAATTTCGGGGGGTGGGGGTGTTTGAAACCCCCAACTCCCCATCGGTACGCCACTGGTGGGGACAAATAGGTGAAGAGTTGAAAAATGAATAAATTAAGTAAGATTCGATTTTTTTTATTGCGCATTTTGAAGTTACTCTCATTCTATCATCACCGAAGTTCTAATAATTAAGAAAGAACGGAAAATGCATTCCGTGGCAGTGGGCTGCATATTTGATGGAAATAATCGCTGGTCTCCTATCTCGCGCTGTTCTGGAAACTGACTGAACAGGACGGTCAGTGTGAACACGGACCATTCTGACGGAACGAATATGGAACGGTGAAGGAAGAGAAACGTGACGCATATTGTGAATCGGCCCAAAGGGTTGTTGTAAGGTACTACTGTACAGATCACAGGGAATCTCTCAAATCGTGCTTTCCCGCCATTGATGAATATGCGAATACAAGACAGAGGTCGGTACAGGTAGGGAGTGAAGTGTTCACGGTGTGTCAGCATAACGACTGTTTGTTTGCATAGCCAGCCTCACGTATTGTTTCACTTTATCTACAGCCCAGTTAGTTTGTTCTTAGCAACCATCTCCGCTGCTTGTTTTCGTCTCCCGCGACCAGAGAATAAAGATTGGCACTGTTCGAAAGTTGCCTCGTTGGCTGCGCGTCGTGTGCTGCCTGCGACTTTCGGCTGACGGGCCGTCTATTGGGGGAAAATCACAGCTCAAATTGGCCGTCATTGTGAGCCACGTTCGCAAAATCAGGAAAAGCATTTCTTAGCATCGTCATGTCTGTGGATCCACATGGAACAACTCTGCTCCCACTGGACGGATTTCCATGAAATTTGATATGTGAGTATTTTTTCTAATATCTGTCCAGAAAATTCAAGTTTAGTTAAAATGGGGCAAGAATAACGGGTACTTTACGCGAAGACCACTAGACATTTTTGATATCTCGCTCAGTTCTTCTTAGAATGAGACATGTTTCGGACAAGAGTTGTAGGGAAAATCAAAACACACATTTTGTGTACAATAACATCTGACAGAAATCGTACATTTTGTGAGATAATGTGGCAAAATATTAATAGAAGCCATTCAGGCCACAGACGACAGTATGGCGCACGCGCTTTGCATGCTGGATAACTAATGCTACACACACACACACACACACACACACACACACACACTGAATATGCAAGACCTGTTGCTTTTCCACTGCAAACAGTGGTTACGCGAACGCTCCCCAGTGTTACTTTTATACGTGTTTCCCCCATTTTGTCTTATCTTTCCTTCCTTTATTATTTCATTCTTCGTTTCTCTCCTGCGTTTTTCCGTCGTTCTTTGTTTTGTGTCTGCCTGTCATATTTCTCAGTTTCTGTGGAGCTTTTTAGTTTAATTCACCATTATTGTCTCCCTTACAATTGCCTGCGTTGTTAACTCTTCGTCGCATAGAAAGCCCACATGCGCCGGGACATCCCGTGGCAGCAGCGGTGCTGATGATGGCGATACAAGGAACACCCTGTAGATCCATTTCTGTTATTTATATACGCACGTCACGAATGGAATTGTCTGCAGTTGGACTTAGTACATTGTTGAAAGAATGTTCAGTAGTTAGCAAAATGTCATTCCTGATAAACAGAGTAAAGGTAAAGCAATCCCATGACAGGCCTGGACAGGCCCTGAGGGTTCCAGGTCGTTGAGACTCACAGATTTCATGACAATCGGCACGTGAAGGTGGTAAGGTTGTCAGCCCTACGCACCAGCTGCCTTTACCCCCCAGGAAATATTCCTGGTACTCATTCCCGTTAGAGGCTAAGTCAACCCCAGGGCCATAGTGCGGCCGGAAGGATTATGTCAATGAAAAATTCCAGTGACACCATCGGGAATAGAACCCGCGACCTTCCGGCGTGTGGCGCACTGCCTCAACCAACTGCGCCACCGCGTACCCCAATAAATAGAGTACAGAGGCGAATTAATATGTTTCTTGTAGAGACACCCTTAATCGTGTTGCGTGGTATGACAGGATGATTCCTCGTTCGCAGTTCTACATCGACTGTACGAAGCAGTCGACAGACATCAAAGTGCGTTCTTCAATTAGAGGTGAAAATGAGCCATGATGCTACTTTGAATGCAAATGCAATCAGTTTGGTCTCCGTTACCACGGCTCATATAAATCTGAAGGGAGTAGAACCTGAACCTCTCCACCTGCAGTAATGGCATCATCAAAGCATACCTGATGCTCCAAGATTCTGAATGTACAGTTTAATGATTTCGTTGTGCTGTAGTCTGAAATGTAAATGAGCCTCCAAGAGGGTGTTTTATAGCCGTGGGGATGCTGGAGCTACCAAGCGGGATTTAACCCCAACCCCCCCCTCTCTCTCTCTCTTCCCCCCTCCCGTCCGTACATCTGCAACACTTGCAGCTGTTTCAGATTGCTACTCTTGCTAGTGTAGATTTTCGTGTTTGCTTCCGATGTCTGGGAAAGGTAAATTGCATAGTGCTGCGGGTTAGAGACTTGTCACACTCATGCAGTTTTTGCATACCAGCTCGTATTTTGAAGGAAAGTACTTGCTTGGTGTCACTGAACTGAAGACATGCGGGTGGTCTACTGGGGTGAGTGTGTCACATGTCACTTGCTTTGAGGGAAGAGATTAAAATAAGTGTAAGAAGATGCAATGCTGAGGAAATTATATGGTTCTGAGACAAACGCTGTAAGTGTGAAGTTAAAGATATTACTTAATTCATGGAGCAGAGTCCTTCTTGAGAATCTAACCGTTTCACAGCTAGTCAAGAAATTCCCCCCATTTATGGAACCTGAAGTTTCATTACCGTATTTACAAGTGTCCGCCACCTGTCCCTTTCATGAGCCAGATCACTCCAATCCATGCCCCCATCCCACTTCCTAAAGATCCGTCTTAATATTATCCTGCCATCTACGCCTGAGTCTTCCAAGTGGTCTCTTTCCCTCAGGTTCCCCCGCCACAAGCCTGTATACAACTGTCCCCCATACGCGCTACATGCTCCGCCCATCTCATGTTTCTCGATTTGATCACCCGAACAATATTAGGTGAGAACAGATCACTAAGCTCCTCACATTATGTAGTTTTCCCCACTTCCCTGTTATCTCATCCCTCGTGGGCCCAAATACTCCCCTCAGCACCCTGTTCTCAAACCCCCTCAGTCTCCGTTCCTCCCTCAATGTGAGCGACCAAGTTTCATACCCATACAAAACAACAGGCAACATTATATTTCTGTATGTCTTAATCTTTACATTTTTGGATATTAAACAGAAAGACAAAATATTCTGCACCGAATGATAGCAAGCATTCCGTGACTTCAAACTGCTCTTAATTTCTTCCTGAATATAATTTTAATGTCTTAAAGTTGTTTCCAAATACCTGAACTCTTCTACCCTTTCAAAGGAATTATTATCAGTGTTAGATTGTGCCTTCTACCTGCATTTTGATCTCGATACGTGACCATGTACTTAGTTTTATTAGCATTTGCTTCTATTCCAGTCTCCTTACTACCACCCACTAAAGCCTCTGTTTGTTTTTTTTTTGTACGCTTCCACCCAATACATTAACACCAAAAGCATGAACTAAAAGCTGATGTGTACCATTTAATTTCAAGCCATCCTAGTTTACCTGAAACTTACTAATAGTGTACTCTAAAGCACAGTTTAAAAGCAATGACCATTAAGCGTCTCCTTGTTTCAAACCGTTCCTAATAAAAAACGTATCAGACAAATGATTGCCTACCCGGATTCTGCTATAGTTTCAGTCAGACACATTTTTATTAGCCTTACCCGTTTCATGGGGATATCAAACTCAATGAGAATATTATACAAGACCTCCCTCCTAACCGAATCATAAGCTGTCATTCCCTCTTGGGCCCAAATACTCCCCTCAGCATCCTATTCGCAAACTCCCTCAGCCTACGTTCCTCCCTCAATGTGAGCGACCAAGTTTGATAATATACTCTCTTCTCTCTACCCACTCAGGCATTAAAACTCGTAACAGAATTTTCATATAGTAATTAGGAAAGTGATCGAAAACTTGCTTTAATTCCTCATTAAAAGTACCTTTTGAATTGCCATATTTATGCTCACTCGGTGCATGAGCAATCAGAACAATGATTTGTTCACCATCTACCTCTCAGAACTATATATGACATCCTATCGCTAACAAACTCGTCCATCCTAATTGCTGATACTAATCTGTGGTGTACAAATTGATTGTACCATTTGTCGATTTGAAAATATTCCTTCTCTCCCCACTTTTGAATTAAAACTCGTAACAGAATTTTAATTAATCTCGGTAATTAACCAACTTGATGCACAAAATTTTTGTTTTTCAGTAAGTTTATTTCTTGCCTCTACATGTTTCGAGCACATGTGCTCGAAACATGTAGAGGCATGAAATAAACTTAATGTAAAACAAAAATTTTGTGAATCAAGTTGGTTAATTACTGAGATAAATATACTGAGATGCACGGTCAGCAAAACGTCAAAATGTTAATGTAGTACTTACGAAAGTGATCGAAAACCTGTTCTAATTCCTCATTAAAACTGCCTTTTGAATCATCACATTTATGCTAACTTGGTGCATGCACATTCAAAGAATGATATTCACCATCTACCACTCTGAACTATAAATGACATCTGTCACTCACAGACTCGACCATCTTAACTGCTGATACTATTCTGTGGTGTACCAAAAAAATCCTCTTCCTGATTGTTTATTTTCGTTTCCATTTCCATAGAAAAAATATCCCCTGCTCTTACCGTGCCCCCTTTGTCCCACCTAACCCCCTGTACACCCACTAAATCTAATTTATATCCTGCTAATTCATTCGCTGCTGCTGTGTTCGAGATATTACGTAACGTAAAACTTGGTTATTTATGTGAGCCACGTTGAGGGTATATGAAGGTATCTGGGGTCGTAGCACTGACAGGAGAAACAACGAATGCGTACTGAAAATTGGTGGTGAAATCTTGATCCATTTGAAGGATCGAGGTTCTGTGAAAGATGATGATGAGAATAGACGGTGTACTGTCTCGCGGCTTTATTAAATGGGAATCTTTCGATTCAGCAGATTTGAAAACTTTATCTGTGCGTAATGAGCAAATAGAAGTCCCATAATAATGTATGTATACACACACACACACATTGCCATAGTTTGTACCAGGTACTGTAAGAGCTTTCTGGCTGGTGATGCACCCCCAGAGTAAATCCTCCAAGATTTTTAATAGTAGGCCCTGAAACTAGTGTGATTTGCTTGGGTGCTGAATTGATGTTCGGACTTCGGGTCGCAATGTCTGTGTGATGAACGATTTTGTATAAAGGTAAAGGTAAAGCAATCCCATTACAGCCCTGGTCAGGCCCTGAGGGTTCCGGGAGGTTGAGGCTCCCAGATTTCATGACAATCGGCACATGAAGATGGTAAGGTCGTCAGCCCTACGCACCTGTCGATTTTACCCCCAGGAAATATTCCTGGTACTCATTTCTGTTAGAGGATGAATCAACCCCAGCGCCATAGTGCGTTCGGAAGGATTATGTCAATGAAAAATTCGAGTGACACCATAGGGACCTTCCGGTTTGTAGCGCCAGAACGGTTTTGTATAGTAGACCAAAAAGCGTTTAGCAGACCGCTGGTGTGTCTGCTGTTTCGCGGAGTAATGTACATTCGTTGTAAAAGATTTCCGCGAAAGGTTATTGGCAATTTTCATTGTCAGTCTGATTAATTCATAATAAAGCCCAGTTCACGTACGACTATAAGTGGATTCCCTCCCCCCCCCTCCATACACCCTATAAGCCGTTTCAGATCTAGCAGGAATCCGATATGGAGGGCTTCACTAAAAGCTGTACCGCCGTTTCGATTTTCAGCCACATAGCCATAATAAGCTTTCTTTCTTCTTTTTTTTTTAAATCCATAAATGGACTTTTCCATAAATCTTTCACAGATTCTGTTGATATTCGATATTGGGGAATACGACTAGATTGAATTTAATTATCTCTGTATTTAGCGACGTTTAATAAACTTCAAATAACGCCATTTGGCATTGCATGTACTCCCATTATGATGCTAACCATTCTCGTTTTACTCATGCAGTAATTGATTTCTTGTTTCTTTCAGGTAAGTACGGTGACTGGTCACAACGTGCAGTCACCGCCAGTACTGCAGCACCGTGACTGCTTTCGTCATCATGCTGCATTGCATCCATTTGGTAACGTACATGACCAACATAACCGCGTTAGTGTCCTCCTGTATGGAACACCTTTATTAAGTATGCTCTATAGGCAGTGACAACGAATCGAGGAACGTGGTGATTTTCTTCTGCTGTTCGTGAGTTTACAGTGCCTGTGGAAAGAAATCGCATGAACTGTAGGTGTAGGTATAGAGCTCAGAACTTACCACACTACGTACTACTGCGTGTCCTTCCGGCCTAATCAACCAGCCAAGACCGTGCGTCAAAAGCAAATTTGTTACTCCGTCAGTATTTGTGTGTGCTTGTGGGCCGGGTAGCATAGTCGGTATAGTGATTGGCTACGGGCTGGACGGTCCGGGAGCGAGATTTTCTGCGCCTGTCCAGACCGACCCTGGGGCCCACCCAGCCTCCCGGGTATCGGGTCTTTCCCGGGGGTAAAGAGCGGCCGGGGCGTGACGCTGACCCCTCACCCCCTTTTAGTGCCGTGGTCGAGAAAGAGGAGAGCTATACCTTTACTCCTCCTATGGGCCGTACGGCCTGTACAGAGCCTCAGTGCCTGTACAGTACAGCTGTACCTCTACTCCCCCTATGGGCCGTACGGCCTGTACAGAGCCTCAGTGCCTGTACAAGGGTGCAATTTGCCTTTTTTTAACCAGTATTTGTGTGAACAGAATGGTTAAGCAGGTGGGTAGGAATATGTCCCATGCTCTTACATATTAGCAATAGGATTTTATACGTTTCGGCATCTGATTGTTTGAGGGACTGTTTGCAAGCCGTAGACGTTGTGTTGGGTATTATTTTTCTGAGTTCCTTGCGTTTAATATTTTGGACCACAATGCTGCTACTGAGAGTGGTGGTCGAGAATATTTTCTGGTCACCCGCCCCAGCCAGGAAGCGTGTTACGCTGTAGTCTCATTCCAAACTGGTTTTTGAACATTGTGTCTCATTGTGGGCCCCAGTGCAAGCCTCAGATGTGATTGTTGTTGGCATCCTCTGATAAAATTTTTTCTAACTTTTATGTATAGGTTTTCCTCGAGCTTTGAGAGTTTCGGTCGGGACTTTGGGTTTCCCTGAGAGCGTCATTTTGTAGATTAGTGCCTGGACAACCTGTGCCTAATTTTCAAAGGGAGCGTCATTTTGTAGATTAGTGCCTGGACAACCTGTGCCTAATTTTCAAAGGGAGCGTCATTTTGTAGATTAGTGCCTGGACAACCTGTCCCTAATTTTCAAAGGGTGCGTCATTTTGTAGATTAGTGCCTGGACAACATGTGCCTAATTTTCAAAGGGTGCGTCATTTTGTAGATTAGTGCCTGGACAACCTGTGCCTAATTTTCAAAAGGTGCGTCATTTTGTAGATTAGTGCCTGAACAACCTGTGCCTAATTTTCAAAGGGTGCGTCATTTTGTAGATTAGTGCCTGGATAACCTGTGCCTAATTTTCAAAATACAAAAATCAGTAGTATCACCACCATGATTCTGTCCAAGACGAACACGTTTGCGCTATCATAATTAGTTCTTGACACTTTGTGACGGACCGACACTGAATTTTCAGCTACAGTCGTACGTGTGGTCATTTTGGTGTGGGTGAGGTACCAGAGACGTGTTATTTTTCGTTCATGGTGTGCTGTACTGCGACGGTAGCCGAAACGTCAGATTTTTACCTCATATGGGTGAGGCTTTTTCTCTTCTTTGGGAGACATCCCACTAGTTTGTTGTTTAGTGCCTTACGTTGCTGTCGGTTACTACATCTTTTTTTTCCCCCGAAAAAGCAAATGCACGCAATAAGGCCTGGCTGTTCCTTAACGAATGCAGAAGTACGTGACGCGAGGTCTGAAACTCGTTTGTCACTGTCTCAGAATTAGCGAAGTAGTTTGAAAACACCAGATTCAGTCATGCGTACGTCATTATCTCCTGAGATATAACGCATCTAGAATTAGCTTGCTCTAAATGGCATTACAGAGTGTCTGTATGGATTACACTGTTGTTGGGCTTATATTTAGTTGAAGACACAGCAACGCTAATCTCTTCTCCCGTCGGAGGAAACTAATTTCCTCCAAGAAGCCGTGTTTATTATGAAACATCACTTCAAAGTGACAAAAATTGTTGGAATAGAAGGGGATAGGAATAGGGGGTATTTAACTAGAGGGATTGATTAATCAATTAAGGGAATTTAGAGCTGATTCGGTTTTCATATCGATGGATTCGTTGCACGGTATCGTTAAAATTGAATAATTATGTGGACCGAAATAGAATTTTCGTCGTGATCTTCATGCTGATGTTTGTTGGGTGAAAGCATACAGACTGTACTGTAAAGATAAACACACAAACTTTATTGTTCACTTAGTGAGGAGATTGGTCTAGAAGGAAATACTGAGGAAACTAAGCATATGCTGCTGTCTTGTGAGCAGAGTTCAGGGCAACATCGTGACATAAAAAGGGAGAAACAAATCCTTTGAAAGGGTGGAAGAGTTCAAATATATGTGGGAACGTAAATAACAGATCAATACTGCACACGTGAGTAGATTAAGAGCAATTTGATCTCACGGAGTGCTTGCTACTTTCAGCCCAGAATATTTTCCAGTTTTTGTACCCGGATATGTAAAGATTTTTAGGTTTACAGAAGTTTAATTTTGCGTTGTTTGATCTTCGTCCGTCACGTTGAGGGAGTCTTAATTGCTGAGGGTGTTGGAAAGTGGGTGTTCAGTGTGATGTCGGGCCTAAAGAGGGACGAGGTAACATGGGAGTGGAGAAAACTGTGTAATGAGGAGCTCTGTGATCTGTACTCGTATCCAAATGTTACTCGGGTGATAAAATCAAGCGTAATGGGATGTACTAGGCAAGTGGCACGCATGGGGAATGGGAGAGGTGCCTGCAGGGTTTTAGTTGGGAAACCTGAGGGAAAGAGCCCACTCGGAAGAGCTAGGCGTAGATGGAAGGATAATATTAAGGTGTATGTAAAAGAAATCGGTTGGACGGGGGGGCCTGGGATATATCTGACCAGGTGATGGGCGCTGGTGAATGCCGTGATCAGTTTTAGGGTTCCATAAACTGTTGGGGATTTCTTGAGTAGCTGAGACGCTGTTAGGTAGCTAGGTACGTAATGTTGACGGTAATAAGGTTTGAGGCTGAGAGAGGAACTGACGCGTAGACCTTACCAGGTAATGCCAATTATGTCAGATATCCTGGGCGCATTTGCTCCCTCCCCCACAAGTCACACTACCCTACCCTTGCTAGCTTCCTTTCTACTGGGCCATAACAGCGGAAATGACGTAATCGATCCCTGCTAATCAATCTTCGCTGCTCTTAAGACGCAAACAAAGTCTCCGAAAGGGAGGGGGGAAGTAACGGCTCCGTGTATGTCTTCGTCAATCCCTCTGCGGACATGGATGGCTTAGGGCACAGGGTGTGATCCGGAAACGATCATGCAAGCTGTGGGGTAGCCACTTATGTAATTAAACGTCTGTTTACGTTGCGCCAGTGTGTGTCCGAATTTACGAGTTGGCAGCGTCACTGGAAAATGCTTCGTGACGGGTAACGTGTAACTTGAAGTCGAAGGCGGGTCGACAGTAAACTCAGTGTTAACTGGCACGTATTTACCCCGGAAGATACCCTTTCTGTCGTAGACGTGCTGATGTCTGCCGTGAAGTCCGCATAGAATAGCGCTTCTTCTGTAGCCAGTAATGGCGGAATTAGCGAAGAAATTTCCCAACTTCTGTGGCAGCCGTTAGTCCGAAATGGGTAAAGGTAACGGTAAAGTTCACCCTATAGCTTGCCATGAAGGCGCAGAGGAGGTGTAGAGGTATAGCTTTACTCTTTCTTTAACCTCGACGTTAGATGTGGCTGCGTGGTTAACGCCACTGCCACGGTCGCTCTACCCGGGACAGTGGCGAGGTATGCATTGTGTAGGAAGCTGGGTGGGCCCTCGGCCCGGGCTGCAGAGACGCGGGAAGTCTCGTGCCCACCGGGATTCGAGCCCAAGACCGTCCATTCCGTAGCGAGTCGCTGTGGGAAGATAAATACACTCGGGGTTATGGTGGGAAAACCTGAAAGTGCCAAATTAGCAGACGTGGATGGAGAATGAGTTTAAAACGTATCTTAAATAGCATGGGGGCGCGTGAAATGTCTGGCTCGTGATAAAGACAAGGGACGGTGTATTTTGAAGGTGGTTTTGAGTCTTAAGTGTTCCGTGGTATGAAGGGAATATTTTGGCGAGCTGAGGCACTGTTGGAGTCTCAAGAAAGACTGGGCCGCATGGAGTGAAATAGCCAAATATCATAGTTGAAGAATAAGAGACCAACTTGATGTCACTAGTTATTATGTTTTATTTAACTTCTTCTATGCTCAACATGTTTCGGACATTAATACATCCATCAGGAGCCTGCGACTTTTCTATTGTAACACCACATTGGTCGTGTTTTCTTGTTTCGATGGGTGTTTGAGTTTCGGTGTGGCTGGGTTAGGGTGGTAATCCGTGTAGCTGGCTTCGGCCTGCTACACGGATTACCACCCTAACCCAGCCACACCGAAACTCAAACACCCATCGAAACAAGAAAACACGACCAATGTGTTACAATAGAAAAGTCGCAGGCTCCTGATGGATGTATTAATGTCCGAAACATGTTGAGCACACAAGAAGTGAAATAAAATAGCAAGTGGCATCAAGTTGGCCTTTTATTCTTCAACTATTACAATGATGCACGGTCCAGTATACATAAAAAATATCTCCAGTTAGTACATTTTTCATTATCGTATTTACATAGAATCCCGGATTTGATACTCTGTGTGAATATGGAAGTGGAACATAGATTCCAAATTAAGGGAAATGGAAGTAAAGTGTTGCCATTGTAAGAGGGGCAGAGACGAGGGAGATTATCCTGTGTTTATGATACTTGGTAAGTAGCGAAATTGTTGGAGTCGAAATCCATCCGTTGTAACGGAGGTTATTATCCGGTTCATTCAAGTTGAATTCAGTTCGTGTTCAGCCATAGATTCGTACAGACCTGTTCAATGTAATTAAAGGACTCGTTATGTTTGAATTATTTAGAAAAGTCATAATCATATTATCGAAATTGATGATTTTGAAGAGAAAATGATATACGATATTTAATTTAATTTCTTATACATTCTTCATTTTTTTTAATTTCCGCCCTCCCCCCTCACTTTTAAAGCTAATTTTTCAAATATTAATTTTTATGACGTCTATCTTCTTTTCTTCTATCATTCGGTGCAGAATCTTTTGTCTTCCAGATTGCTATCCAAAAATTTAAAGATCAAGATATATAGAACATAATTTTGCCTGTTGTTTTGTATGGGCGTGAAACTTGTTTGTTGAGATAGAGGGAGGAAAGGAAGCTGAGGGTGTTCGAGAACATGGTGTTGAGGAGAATATTTGGACCTAGGAGGGACGATTTAACGGGGGAATGGAAGAGATTGCATAACGAGGAGCCAAATGATTTGTACTCCTCACCCAATATTGTGCGGCTGATAAAATCGAGAAGAATGAGATGGGCTGGGCATGTGGCGCGTATGGGTGAGGAGAGGGGGTGTATAGGGTCTTGGTGGGGAAACCGGAGGGAAAGAGACCACTGGGGAGATCTAGGCGTAGGTGGGTGGATAATATTGGGATGGATCTCCAGGAGGTGGGATGTGGGTATATGGACAGGATTGGGCTGGCCCAGGATAGACAGGTGGCGGACGCTTGTGAGTGCGGTAATGAACCTTCGGGTTCCGTGAAATGCGGGGAATTTCTTGACTAGCTGCAAACCAGTTAGCTTCTCAAGAAGG
>Ga0123354_10012022_pt1 | contig 13400 bp, 5 predicted proteins | sample TergutLab28metaG_2_FD_97872 | JGI IMG/M metagenome (GOLD analysis project Ga0123354, IMG submission 97872) | Labiotermes labralis P4 segment gut microbial communities from Petit-Saut dam, French Guiana - Lab288 P4 | ecosystem: Host-associated > Arthropoda: Insects > Digestive system > Gut ... | reverse complement strand
CATGTTTCGGCATGTATTGGCCATCATCAGGTTGTCTAGGGAACTTAAGGGTTAGCTATATGCATATAGCTAACCCTTAAGTTCCCTAGACAACCTGATGATGGCCAATACATGCCGAAACATGTAGTTGTTTCCATCACAGTCATTAAATGCACCTCAGTGATCTAGTTGTGTTTGACTATATACCTTTTCCTAGTTTCACACACACAACGGGGATGACACACTTCCTAGAGTAAAAACCTAATATCAACCACAATACATTGCACTGCAACGCTCCAGCGCTATCTGTACATACAGTGAGTACAACAATATCAGCAGCAATATACTGAAATAACATGCACTGACCCTGACTCATGGCAAACTGGAGAAGCAGCAATCGAAGCCTTGGTTGCCGCCATATAAAACAGTCTGTGAGAAGTTAATATGGACCAGACAAACCAAGGACCCTGTATATTGAAATCACAGTTACTGTACCCACTGCTTGACAGTGGAGTACGCGTAAAACTTTGTATTTGGACCTCAGAGAAAAATGATTCAGGGCAAACAAATTTTCCAAAAATCTAGGGGCCACCCAAAATTCTAGGCTTCAAAGTGATGACAATAAACAAGTTCCATAACGAGGGCCCACAAATATTAGGTGCCAAAACAAAATATTCAGTCGCCGTAGCGAATTGACGCCCTGGATTTGTGCACCATTGTTTCAGGGTGTCTGAAAATAATGTACTAGTGATAATGTTTGTGCCCAAGAAAAGATAAAGGAACAAGTCAATGGCAAAAATCGTCATGTGCAATTTTTTTTATTAGAGTCATTAAGCCGAAGTGGATGAGGCGGCCGGGCAGGTAGCACACATAGTGAGTTGAAAAGTGCGTAGCAATTGTATTGAGGAAATGTACGGGGAAGGACATAGGTTTAGACATTCAAAAAATATTTAGAAATGTTTTAGAGAGTAGAGAGTGAGTTTTAGACTAGATTCGACTGAGTAAAGCAAAGGTCCAATAGTAACCCTCGTGAACACGTTAGTGAACCTTGGTGTTCCATAACAGACTGGTAACTTTCTACCAGACGTGTTACTCTCAGCATATCAAGAACGACCTGCACCGTGGAGTTAGCGAGTTAGTCCGAACACTTTGTTTGAAACAAGCCCCTTTTTCGTTTTCTGTAAATTCAATATAAAACTCTCCAAAAAAACGTCGCTGGTCGTCATTTATCCTTTCCGTATTCCTACGCCCCTCGCACGCAACAAATTACACGAAGTTTGTTTAATTAAACAATAAAAACGAGATGAAGTCATCGGCAAAAAAAAAAAAAAAAACAGAAGCCAAGCACGTGCCCTTCTTTCCTGAGAACATTTGTAAACAACTTCCAGGTTAACTGCCAGAAAAATGTTACAAGGTGAAGCTATTTGATAGCAATAACTACATTACTGTATGGAAGTGTGTGTTAGGGTTTAACAAAGCATGATGAGGCTATATCTACTAAAATAAATTAATATTAATAAAATTTTGTATTTAGTAAATAAATAATTTAATTCCACGTAAATGCCAATTTATGTGATATAAGCACTAAGAAGATGTAAGTTACACAAAAATAATATTAAAAATAAGGCACTTAATTATAGTGTAAAAAAAGGATTTAACAGCCCGCAAATCCCCCCCCCCCCACATTCAAAATTAAGACTTCAGCCACAGCTTTCCGAATACTGAGCGGAGAATATATAAGAACGATTAATTAAGGATCATGACTAATTTAGTCGTCGTGCCGTAGCGTTTTAAGTATGTATTTATTTATTATTTTATTGCCTCCCTTTCTAGGTTTTTTTGTTTCTTTTCTTACTCCTTGTTTCCTCTCTTCACTTCGTCCTTCCATTTTTATAAATTTTCCTTCTCTTCGTCATCACCATCAAGTAACTTCCTCAGTGAACAAACGTTTTGTACAGCAGCAGTATAAAAGGCAAGAAAAGTACCTCAATCCTCCCTTCTGAAAGGCTTTACAGCAAGTTCTTTAACAATTGCCGATATGCAGCATCCAGCCTTCGCCCATCCATTTCAAAAGAACCTCACAATGCAGTGTGTGTGTGTGTGTGTGTGTGTGCAGCTTCAACTAGTTTAAGCCGGTTTCAGCGAGTAACGCCACCGAATATAATGTGATGCAGTAACAAACAGAAACTCTGGGAGACGCAGGAAGGAGTGGAGATACTTCGGCGATCAGTGCAGTTTCACGGTTTGACAACATATCGGAAAAAGGGCACACAGCACTTTCCTGGGACGAAGGAGTAACAGATTGCCAAACAGACGTCAAAGACGCGCGTCTGAGGGCGTAAAAGAAGAACAGATATGATAAGAATGTGCATGAAGCGTGTAAAGGAAAAGGTCTGCATAGCTTCGGGGTATGCCGGAAGCATAGCTTACAAAGGAAAGTAAGCAAATCAGAAACGTGTCAGTCACTTCCTCGCTTATTATGCCAGGGAATGTCCAGTTTCTTAAGCAACACGTCATAATTCCACCCCGACAGAACGAATCTCAGAATTGTTTCACCACCTTATTTAACGACCCTATCAGCAATTAAAACTCATCTTTGTGTCGAATGATCGGATAGTAGTGTATAATTAATTGGAAATGATGTGGAAGGAAGCGGTCGTGGCCTAATTTAAGGCATTATATGGGGGAAGAAAACTACAATTTAAAAAACTCAGTCAAGACTGATTCTAACCGCGAAACCTCCGAATATCAATCAGAAGCTTTCGTGTTTGAGCAAAACGTTTTCGGTCTCAGAGTTTTCAGTCGCTAGCGAAAATGATGTTCAAATTGAAGGTACCAAACCGGACAAGAAGGCAAAACCGTACTGCGCCCGATGTCTTGAACGTAATTTAACACATGCAAAGTTTGTTCAAAATCCCTTGGTAGATATGAAGATGAAACATGCTGGCTAATAGACGGACACTATCCTATCTTGACATGTTTATTTTAGTTTATTATTAACTAACTCAATGGAGCAGAGGCCTTCTTAAGAAACTAATAGGTTCTCAGCTAGTCAAGAAATTCCCAGCATGTTATGAAACTCGAAGATTCGAACGGCATTCGCAAAAGCCCTCCACCCATCCCTATTCTGCCCCAGATCAATCCAGTCCAGGTCCCCGTATCGCACTTCCTGAAGATCCATTTTAATATTATCCTTCCATCCACGACTGGGTCTTCCAAAGTGGTTTCTTCCCCTCAGGTTTCCCCACCAAAACTCTGTATGCACCTCTCCTCTCCCCCATACGTGCTACGTTGTCTTTTTTTTTTTTGCCGTTTCGTTCATTATCCAAAAACTAAAATCGACACTCTGTCTGTGCAACACTTTAACGTTTATATAGTTAAATGTGCAAGGAACCAAACATTAATTATTCGATTACTCAGAGGCGGTAGGTATGATACTCGTATTATAGCCTTGTGCAATAAGATAAAATACATTGTTGAGTTCGTACTTTTTACAAGACAAACACTGCTTCGTACGTTTAATAAAACCTTATTTGAACACCCTTGCGATGCCGTTCTCAGGCGAACATAGAACATCTGTCCCGAAAGTCACGGACAAAGTTTCAAAAACCAAAAAAATAAAATGACATATATTGCATATTTGCAACTTTCCGCTTTGAGACAGACGAGGGGAAGACACAAGATTCATGGCTCAGAAATAAAAGTATGGAAAACATGGGCACAACCACCATTTAAAAATGTAAATTCACATACGTCATATTCCTATTTAAAAAATCAGTTCCTATTTCAAAGCAAACATGTCGCCTCACTATTATAAATTTTCCTTATATTGTGTAAGGACATATCTCCGTCCTGTTCTCAGAATAATAATAAACCAAAGAATATATCTGTGGATAAAACTCGGGGGTTTAAAGTTTTGATAACTGGTGGTGCATAGAGTTGCTACATTGTTTTATGATGTTCAAACAATGTGATTACTATACCATAAGTATTATCCATTTTTAACATTAAAAAGCTATTACTTGTGCCCACGCAGCGTAGTAATGGGTTGTCATGGTTGTCAAGATAAACAGCTATTACTTTGTTAACTGTATGACACGGCTGTTGTTTGTAGGGGAGACAATGCGTTACCTACGAGGCACTAACTACACGTTTCAACATAATTTAGACTAAACTCATGTTCCAACACCTGTTATCAGGTTAACACGGTTCTGGAATAAAATGTAAAGCAAATTTAAATACAACGAAGTCTCATGTATTACAATACAGGAAAATAATTTTGATAACGACTCATTGCACAGGGATCAACCTGAAGGAATTCAACTGTAAAACTTATCCCGCAATGACTAACAGGGGCTGATATCAAATAACAAATGACATGCTAATCATGAACCACAATGTGGGAGGAAAGTGAAAGGAAATTATCCTGGTCTACTTTCAGACACAATTCCGGAATTTTTCTCGAAGGGTTTTGGAAATCAATGAAAAACAAATGATTACATTTATTTTTCCAGACTAGTTGAAATATACATGAAAAAAATATAGCTCAAATCAAGCGCTTATTCTTAGTACTTTTCTCTAAAGCATGTATTGTTCTTAAGGGCGCCAACAAAGTAGTTTAGTCAACAACGCGGAACATTTATTATGTTGGGGCACACTGCTGGTGGCGCAGTCGGTTGAGGCACTGCTACAAGCTTGGAGGTCGCGGATTCGATCCCCGATGGTGTCACTGGAATTTTTCATTGACTTAATACTTCCGGCCGCACTATGGCCCTGAGGTTGACTCAGTCTCTAACAGAAATGAGTACCAGGAATATTTTCTGAGGGGTAAAGGCGGCCGGTGCGTAGTGCTGACGTTACCAACATCAATTGCCGACTGTCTTCAGATGGGAGCCTCAACATCCTGGTAACCTCAGGGCATGCACAGGGATTGCTTCACCTCTTTTCTTACCATTTGTCACGTTACTAAATTTATCCCAGTGCTGGGAATCGTTTCTTCTCCCTGCTACTCTAAATAAACTGAGAAGTCGAATGCCCAGTGATTGTACACTGCTTATACATTTCGAAACATTAACATCCACACTGTTATTCATGCTAAATACAGACACGGGAAAATACTAACGCCTTCCTGACGTGACGTATCCAGAACGAACACAGAACAGAGACGTTATTAGTGCCTGGCCATCTATGCATGAGCATTTACATTTCTAAAAGCACGCAAATAATTTCCGTGAGATCTATTCAATTAACACACTAACAAAGGCACATACATACATGTTATTTAATAAATCTAAAATTTACATTAAAACACTTAAAACGCTCCTACATGTTTCGATCACAAGATCATCCTCAGGGAGCCTACATTGTTCCTTGCCAAGGAACAATGTATACTCCCTGAGGATGATCATGTGATCGAAAAATGTAGCAGCGTTTTAAGTGTTTTAATTTAAATTTTAGATTTATTAAATAACATATATGCATTTGTTGGTGTGTTAATTAAATAAACTACAGAATGCACGGCGCAACGATAAAGGTAGTTAGATTCCATGAAATCTGTTTGTGGGCATCATACTAAAAGTGGTTGGACCAGTTTAGTTTTCTTCCATTTCAGTCCACTACAAACCAAACTTCGTATGATGCTCGAGAGTCTACCTTCGTATCTTACTCGTTTGAAAAAATCAGTAAAAGAATGACTTACATGGTATAAAATATACAGCATGCTAACCTCTACGAAATTAATTCGAATCCTTTCTCGATAAGGCGACTAATACTTAGGCCTACGGAAATACAGGGAAAATATACATCCTTCCCAGTGACAATCTATGAGAAGTGCAGGGGATTATCGAGTTCATGCTAAGTGTAATTTTCATCCTATACCGTGTTGAACCAAAATGCGTGCCATAGAACATCTAACAAAAATGCAATTCTGTTCATACTGGATTTAGCATTAACATTACCGGCAAGGAACTGTCGTGAACTGATAAAAAGAAAAGCAGAGAAATATTTCGTCGCTAAAGAACCGTGCAATCAACATAAGCGCACATTAGAATCTAAACGAACATTACGGGAGCGCAAAAGGAGCATAAAAACACCATAACCCTCGTTTGTATGTTAATCATTCTTGTCGCCACAAATGGAGTTTCTGGTATTGTAACATTACATATCTACATAGGAAATGTCACAACCTGATAAGAAAACACTGACTTTAGCTGGCGTAACGACCACACCTGGTGAAGTAGAAGGCTACTAGCTAGTTCTACGAGACGGAGTTACGTATGTAACCATTACATCTGTCATGAAGCTAATGGCAAACAATTTTGTATGTTTTTGATTTCAAACTTTCGCCGTGTTCTGAATGTTGTATGCTTTCTTCTGGGTAATTCCCCGGCGTCTGAATTTTATACGCCGATGTTTCGGAACATTCTGTTCCATCTTCATAGGTGGGTAAGTACCTACCCCCGGCGTCTGAATTTTATATGCCGACGTTTCGGAACATAATGTCCCGAAACGTCGGCATATAAAATTCAGACGCTGGGGAATTACCCAGAAGAAAGCATACAAGATTGTGTACGTGTTGTGCTGGCAGTTGCATATAACGTAATACGAAGTAGATTTTATACTTTCTAAATGACCATAAATCAAGAAAATATTGTATCCCATCTCGTGTCTATAGTTTCTCCAACTGTTCCAACATACACAGCATTTGAAAAGTCCACATACGAAGTCCCAAATCACAAATGCGCGTTACAGATGAACGTATGGGCAATGAAACTGAAGGCTACAACTACAGTACAATCCGAAAGAAGAAAAAACAAAGAACCGGAACTCATAACAAAAATGCATAAAATTTATTATTTACAAGAAAGACGCTGTATGTATAATGTAACATTAAGGCGCGTTCATGTAACCGTTGTTGCAGTGGAAAAGCAATAAACATTAGATATTTTGAGTGATTGTTTGTAGCCTTTCGTATCCAGCATGCAATGCGCATGCGCCATATTGTCATCTGCGGCCTGTCCGGCTCTACCACGTTTTTCCACATTACCTCATAAACGGCACGACTTGCGAAAATCTTCTTCTTCTTCTTTCTTTTGTTGGCGTTACAACCCACTATGGGTTTTAGCCTTCTCAGTGATTTTCTTCCATTCCGTCCTTTCCTTATTCAGTTTTCTCCACCCTCTTATTCCCATCGTCTGGATATCTTCCTCAACGTCTTCAATACATCTTTTCCTTGCTCTTCCTCTGATTCTCCTACCCATTGGCTTCCATTCTAGTATTCTTCTAGGCATTCTCCCTCCCTCCAACCCCATCACGTGTCCTAGCCAGGCCTTTCTTCTACTTTTTATAAATCTTACTGTCTTCACTTCCTATGAGTTCATTCAGTTCATGGTTCTTTCTGATTCTCCAAATTCCATTTTCGTCTTGTACTGGTCCAACAATTTTCCTTAATATTTTCCGCTCAAATATGCTTAGTTGTTGTTCATTTCGATTCGTTAATGTCCAGGCCTCACATCCGTATGTTACTGCAGGTCTTATCAAAGTTTTATATATTTTTAGTTTTGAACTTCTATGTAATGCCCTTGACTTCATTAGTGTTCCACATGAATAGTAACATCGGTTTCCGCTAATAATTCTTGCTTGTATTTCACAATTGGTGGAGTTGATTTGATTCAGTTGTGAGCCTAGATAGGACAGTTCTGTCACATGTTCGAATTCGTATTTTCCGCATTGCAGATGGCTGCCATTAACTACTGTTCTTGTTACTTCCATGTATTTGGTCTTATTTCCATTTCTTATACGGCCCCTTTCTCTTGCTGCACTTTCTGTGTTGCCTAAGGCATCTTTTAGCGCATTTTTATTTCTGCTCAATATTGCCACATCGTCGGCGTATGCAAAAGTTTGTGTACTTTTTGTTCCTATATGTCTAGTGATGTTCAGCTTCCGAATTATTGCTTCTAGGACTAGATCAAATAATATAGAAGACGGTGCATTGCGAAAATCATACTGAACAAAAAATGTGTTTTGATTTTCTCTGTAGTTTTTGCCTGAAACATTTCCCATTCTAAGAACTGAATGAGATATTATGAGAAATTTACGTACATTTTCATGTAAAGTGCCCGTTATTCTTGCCATATATTTTGAATAAAACTTGAATTTTCTCGACAGATTTCCGAAAAATCTTCAAATATCAAATTTCATTAAAATCTGTCCAGTGCTATTTAAGCTTTTTCATGCGGAAGTACGGACGGGCGGACAGACAGACAAACAGACATGAGGAAGCAAATAGCTGCTTTTCGCAATTCTGCGAACACACCCGCAAATGAGATGTCGAAAGAGACACACAGACCCTATACGAAAGACACTTTAAAATAAATTCCAGTTCTTTTGTATAAAATGCATCAAAGGAGATTACACACTTCTTTAGATAGATCCGAAATTTGTGAGGTCTTGTCGATCAGTATTCTAAATTGTCACTGATATAAGTTTCCAAGCAAAAGACATATATATATATATATATATATATATATACACCCACGAACCACGTTACTTGTTTCTGGATGTAACTATTTATCCCTCTCCACGCTGTTCATGTATTAAAGTAAAAATTTAGTTTTTTTTTTAATCTTAAGGACGACTACTTAATTATGGATTCACGTGTCTTGCCTCAGTCTCTCCATAACAATGCCTGGAGAGTGTCTTGAAGAAGACCAAGACCACCTTCCTCCAAATTCTTATCTAATCACCACCAATATCTACTGTTTCCATACAGTTTGGAGATACGCGATTATTAAAATCTGTAGTTAAAACAGTGTCATATAACAACATGCATAAATCGATTTCAGAGTATTCCTAAATCGCGACTTTTATAAACCGATAACTACTGAGGCCCTTTTCGAAGGAAGCCTGAAGCTGATCCATCACCTCTATTTAATGGCAAGCGTAGTGCAACGTGCCAGCAAGTCCCCCCTACACACCGAACTGCGCACCGATGGAGTACGGGTACACAATTACCTAGCAGGAAAACAGAGGTGTTTTATATCGGCCTCAGCGTCTGGAAATGAGGTACCTTGAAACGCCATTAGCGGGAAAGCTGAATACGCCCGATCATTTGATTTTCAAACGAAGTCCCCACACAATCCCCCCTCCTCCCACAGAAAAAGGCCCATTGTAGATTTCATTGCGTCTCTCATTTGCATGAACGATTATATGCACATTACTGCAACTTGATGGGCAAACCATAATAAAATGGCACTAACAGAGTGCAATTAAAAATTCCAAGTGACGAATGAGCTACCTCATACGATTTTATTACATAAAGCCGAGTTCCTAGCGTGTGGTCCGTAAATCGAGGTTGGTCTCTGAACTCTTCTTGTCCAAGCGACATACGAACAAGCACAGAACTTTACCTGAAGTTTCGCGTGTTTCGGGGTATTTCGCTGTGCAGTTGGGTGAACAATAGCCGACTTTTAAAAGTACTGCAATGCCCTTAACTTCAGGGTCTTCCTGAACCTGAAATAGACGGCATTCTTCTGCAGACGACTCATATTATCAGGCAGGATCTTCTGGCTTCTCAAGCCCTTCCGCGTTCTGGCTCTGATTATGTCTGTGTGATATTTCTGTGACTTTTCGTAGCATCTGTCCACTTGTACAGGATTTACATGAACACCAGTCCTATATACACATATAAGACCTTGCACAAGTGACACTGCACGCGATCTTGGCCCCTAACCCAATACTTTCCTTATGGCCTCTTACGCTCCATTTTTGCGAATTTTATGTGCGCGAAGTTTCTGCAGAAACGAACCCTCTCGCACATACAAATCGAGCGTATTTGTTGTCGTGTAAGTGTATTCTTACGAATGTACGTACCCCCGTGCACTTGTTGGGTGTGTCTATACGCGATTTTGTTGTGTGTATTTGCGCGTGTTTGTGCCGCATATTTCCCGTTGTGTTTAATGCGCATGAACGTGCGTGCGCGTGTGTGAGTGCCCGTGTGATGTGGAAGGAAGATTCTCAGCTTATCCGTGACTAAGAGGTCCATGCCTTCAAAGAACTGCATTACAATAGTTACAACATCCCGTCTCCGAGGTAAAGAGTATACGTCAACATCTAATCATTCGCCATGGTTATGCTTTGCATATAGAAAAAAAACAGCTGAACTCATAGTTTTTAGCAACAACCGATGTAAGCGGTTGTGTGTTTGTGTTAGTCGCCAATGCAGTCTCTAATCTCCACTCCAAAGTAAGAAGTAAACAAAATAACGCAATACGTGATAATGTATCGCACCAACACGTTCAACACTGGCGAAAACAAAGCTGCCATTGTGCACGATCCTGGGATTGAACCACTTTTTACTTACGTTGAATCACTTTTTACTGACGTTGAATCATTTTTTAATGGTGTTAATACTAACGTCCTTCTCGTCTTTTTAACGCATCTTTATTACATTCCAGTATCTTGTTATTCTAATGTTGATGGAACCTGTACGCGTTACTGAAACTTACAGGCGAACATAAGAACGGACATGATCGAAGCAGCACTAACACCGTTGTGGTGCAGGATCTTTCTGCAAAACATGGCAATCGTTCAGGTGAACAAGAAATTGCCAGATTTCTAGGAACCTTAACGTTTATTGTCTGTTCGGAAAGCTCGCTAGTGAACCCAACCCTAAACCAGTTCAACAGAGTATATACACGCCGTATTTCATGTTATATTATCCGCCCGTCTACAGCAGGCAAGTAAAACTGTTAACTCTCCTTTAACTGGAAGCTGTAACTCGCTTGCACAATCGTCTGTCCTCTCGCAACACACATTTCATCCAACGAAGCAACGGAGAAGTCACGCATCGAGTACGTTATGCGATCGTTTGATAACAAATAACCGCAAGCAAAATAATAGATAAAATTAATAAACGTAATCTTAGCAATTGACTAACTTAAAGCACAAATTCTTGTTTTATAATAAACTAGATCGCAGAGGGCAGCGGACATTTGTGTTTTGGAGACAGATTTGCCAGGCGGGCAGTAGGCTATGGCGGAAGAATTCACAGAACAATTACTTGAAAAATTGCGGGAGTCTACGCAGAGACAGTGATATTCGCCCAAATGTTTCCCTCTTCTCATTGATTTCGTGCATCCACCACTGTCTCCTTTTTCTTTTACAACTCACTGCTAACAGAAGAAGTTCTTCCTCATCAGATCTGGACATCATGAATTAAAGAAAAATAAACAAGACGAAAACAAATGGAAACTACTTTGTAGACCTAACTAGATGACTTTTCTTCACACTGGACCGCTCTTAGGTGCCGCGCCCTGTCTGGCGTCACCAAATCGCAGAACGCCGCGATTTCCCGCGACGGCCTGCCCGCCGCGGCAGCTCGCTGTCTGTGTGGCCGAGCCCTAATTGTTACAAATTAGACCAACTCAATGCACACAATTTAATGTTTCGGGCCTCAATGGTCCATCATCAGTGAGCGCAGGTGTACAAAACAATCGCTGTGCAACTGCGCTCCCTGAGACCCGCAAAATGTAGGAGTTTTGCAAATTAAAGCAATAAATTGTTTGCATTTCGTTGGTCTGATTTATAACAACTATATCACAATGCCCGGCGTGAAAAAGGTAAAATTCGATAAACGTCTATTCCGAGCGTTATGCGTGGCAGTAAGAAGCCCACCACCGTTATACACAGCATGTTATGAAATGTGATTATAACACAGCAGAGAACTGAGACGTTTCAAAAATCAGTTCAACCGGGGCAGAATTGTTCGAGGAATACGGATATAGGTAGATAGGGGCAAAGATAAACGGCACTTAAACACTTGGCGAAACTTGGTATAAGCTAAAGCCTGTGTTTTCTGTACACACAGTGGAAATGGCCAGGAAATTTACGTGAGCTGCGCAATATCTTTTTTGCAAAACGCTTCTTGTATGTACAAAAATGTAAGTGACGATTACAGTAGAGTGAAATGACCTGTAGAACGCAAAGCCAAATGAAAAAATCGTGCTAATAAAACACACGTGCGTGACACATGGCATGGTTGATCAAGAGAGTCACAAATTAGGACAGTCTGATAAAGAATTTAATGTGCAGCATCAACAAAGGCATACGTTAGGATGTACTTTAATGGCGAATATCCAGTCCATCACAAGAAATTAAGAACGGGATGAGGTTATCATGGCGGTCAGTACTTTGAGTGCGGTCTTCCGGAATGTGACGCCGTGTAGTTCGGCACAGGCAGGTACCAAAATTACACAGAAAACTACTACCTCATGCTTCAAGGTGCTCAGGAGTCCGTAATATGGATTTAGAATTTCACGTTGATTCGGACTGTAATAAATGCATTTAGAAGTTTCACCCTCATTGAAGGAGCAACGTAGGCTGAGGGTGCTTGAGAATAGGGTGCTGAGGAGAATATTTGGGCGTAAGAGGGACGAGGTAACAGGACAGCGGAGAAAATACATAATGAGGAGCTTAATGATCTGTACTCCTCACCCAATATTGTTCGGGTGGTCGAATCGAGAAGGAGATAAGCGGGGCGTGTAGCACGTACGAGGGACAACAGAGGTGTTTACAAGATCTTGGTGGGGAAACCTGAGGGGAAAGAGACCACTTAAAGACCCAGGCGTAGATGGGAGGATAATATTAAGATAGATCTTCAGGAAGTGGAATTTGAGGGCATGGACTGGATCGATGCGGCTCAGCATTGGGACAGGTGGCGGGCACTTGTGAACGCGGTAATGAATCTGTGGGTTCCACAAAATGCGGGGAATTTATTGACTAGCTGAGAACCGATTAGCTTCTCAAGAAGGACTCTGCTCCACGGAGTAAGTAAGTAAGTAAGTAAGAAGCTTCGCCATTTCATTTTTGGGGCTGTGAACATTTCTTATGAAAATGAAGATGTAATGAAATTGGCTGACATCAAAATCGAAGAAAATGTGAGATGACAGACCGAGCAACAAAACATCGAAGTGCTTAACCCACTTCATGGGAAAAATAAGGAGACTCGGAAACGATATACAGACCTTGGAAATCATTTAAAAGACGGCTCTGGAACTGGAAATGGTTTGAGCAAACACGTATTCTGTGAAGAGGACAACAACAGAGTAGGCCAGCTTTAATGTGTCACGTGTTCGGCACGTCTACATCACCGAGAATTCAACGCGAAGAGAAGTTACTAAGAAAGAAAGAAAGGACGAAGGAAAGACATGAACGAACCAGTTCAGATCTCCTGACTTAATTTCATGAGGATTTCTTCCCAAAAGACCGCCTCTGTGGTCTAGTGGTCAGAGTTTCTGGCTACAGATACAGAAGTCCCGGGTTCGATCCCCGGCGCTACCGGATTTTCTGAGTAGCAGTGGGTCTGGAACGGGGTCCACTCAGCCTCGTGAGCCTCGTGAGGTCAATTGAGGAGCTACTTGAAT
>Ga0123354_10012021_pt1 | contig 13400 bp, 5 predicted proteins | sample TergutLab28metaG_2_FD_97872 | JGI IMG/M metagenome (GOLD analysis project Ga0123354, IMG submission 97872) | Labiotermes labralis P4 segment gut microbial communities from Petit-Saut dam, French Guiana - Lab288 P4 | ecosystem: Host-associated > Arthropoda: Insects > Digestive system > Gut ... | reverse complement strand
TCAGCAGGCAGGCTTCAGCCTGCCTGCTGAAGCCTGCTACACTGATACCACCCCAACCCAGCCACCCCGCAACTCCAACACACCTCGAAACAAGAACACACGACCAATGAGATGACAGAATAGAAAAATCGCAGGCTCCTGATGATGGATGTATTAATGTCCGAAACATATTGAGCATAGAAAAAGTGAAATAAAACTTAATAACTAGTGACAACAAGTTGGTCTCTTATTCTTCAACTATTATACATATGTTAAAAAAAATTTGCGAAAGCTGGAAAATTGAAATATATGTAGATAAACGGGGGCGGATGCTGATCGCATCAGTTAATCAAGCCACTGGGTTAAAGTTTAATGTCCATAAATGTACACATTTAAGCGATGGGAAGGGTGGATAAACGAAGAGAGTTCGCCTTCACGTAACGCTCTTCGTCCCATAACAACTTCCAAAAAAGCGGGGTTTTGCTACAAGTCCTGTAACAACTCCACATATTCCCCCCGTTGGACAAGGAATCGTTGTACGCTGGTGGTTTCTCACACTGGTCTATAACTTTCCGACTTCTGAACACATCAGTATTTGCACACAAAAGCACATCGGCCAACTAGGTCCCTGAAACGTGTATGTATTACGACATACTCACACTGCTGACTGACTGAGGAAACTTCATTAAATACACAGGATAACAAAATAATTTGTACTTTTTGGCACACGAACTAAAGTAGGTGCACCGAATAGCATTTTCTGTGCTGAATTCAAACATAATGTTCTTAAGAGACAGGTGGTTGAATTTTGAAGAAAGCCTGTTTTTACAAAATATTACAGAGTATATACGTTACTTAATCGCTCACTGCTCCGAGATTTTTGGGGAAGAAGCCCAAGTGACAGTCTAAGAAGCGCACCTGTAAAGATATAGTACACTCCACAGCTTTGTAGGATTTTACAAGATCTGCCTCAAACCCGTTACACAACAAATATGAAGCGCCCAACTTTTATCTTTGTTACCCATTTTACATCCAAAATGTAGCTCATATCATTTCTTAAGAAGTTGGGTAAAAATTCTCCTCAGAGATTTTAAAGTCATTTCATCATACACGTAACAGAAGGTGTCAAGATGATGGAAACACTTCATCGGCATGATTAAAATAAAATAAACACAATCCTTTTACACAAAACACTTCTCTAAAAAGAGCACACAACACTTGCAACTTATCCCAAAGCAGCCCGACACACCACAAGCAATGCAGTGTTCCTCAAGCGGAACTTTCTGTTTGTTTCATGTCCGTCTGAGCTTGCACAGCATGGCTGTTTGTGATTGGGCTCACATGTCTAAAGTCTTTGTTATTCTTAAGTTGTTAAGTTTCCATGCCCACACTACGTTTAAAACGTAACAAATTGTCTCAACCGTATTCAAAACATAATGCTAAAGTAACAACAAAACTAAATTAGCTAAAATTGTATTTTAAACAATTCTGTCACACAAAAACTGTGGATAATAGAACAATTGCAATAACTTATTATAATTCAGCGTAGAAAAATACATACGAAACACAAATTAGTTTTCATGTAATAAAATTATGTTTACCAGAGACATGTATGGTCTTATAGTTGAAACACAATGATGGAACATTCAATGGAAGCAGCCTTTTGTAGCTACTTTATCATAAGCGGTCAGGAAAGCCTGCCTGTCTCGTATGTGTGTTGAATAGACTTTATACAGCCTATGTCGCAGCAAGTGGTGCGTGTACTCATAATGAATAAAACGTCGATAACCGACGATAAATTACGAGAGCCTCCTGAAAGCGTCTGAAATGAAATACGTTTCAAGAAAGTGTCGTGCCATAACACGCGCAACAGAGCAGCACAAAACTCAGTACTATATCCGTGCTCAGTACTATATCCGTGTCTCAGTACTATATCCGTGCTCAGTACTATATCCGTGTCTCAGATTAGAAGTAATAACAATACACAATGCAGGAAAGCGCGTGTGTTAATTAGCTGAGTTTGTTTACTTTTCTATTTAGTGCTGCAGGAAGGTGAACGCAGAGACTGAAATTGTAATACGGAAGTGAAATTTAGTATCTCTTGTACAGAAACCTTAAGGAAAACGCAGTCTTTCAGAAGAATGGACAGATACTTTATAAAGATATGTCTGTAGTTTCATTAGAGTGACATTTTCCGTTTCACTCTCCTAGTTAATTAGACCTCCGTGTTTCTCCATGACACTAATGAAAGATATTTTGCATTTGGTTAACTCCCGGTACAGATAGAATGCTCTAGGCTAATATTTGTTGTCAAGAGGCAAAAGTTTCGTATTTTGACCGCTTTGCTGTTAATTTTTCATATAATTGCTGAGGTGATAAAGCGTCGTTAAATACCTGAGGACTGGCTTTTAAGCCCACGTAGAAAGAGACGGATGAATTATAAATAGAGATATTTTTTTAAAGGGTTAAGAACAAAGAGGTGGGATCGACCAAAGCGCAATCTTTCTGTCCAACCGGAGCACTTTTGTGAGAGGAACTGAGACACGCGTGGTTCTGAAGTGACTCAGAAACTTACAAGTTGATAAACTTGCAGGCGTTACAGTGAAATAACACTGCGAATATGTGAGGACTCTTTTTTCTGTACGCACTTTACTTTTATTTTGAAGATGCCCATGCCATATATTTTTAGATCAATGTACTCATTTCACCAGCCATATGCACAATATTAATTATATAGAAATATATACACGATATATATACATATACGCCTTTCACATTTATATATAATTAATATTGCGCATTTGGTTGGAGCAATAAAATGTAAGTATCTTGGTCTTTAGTTGCTTAGAGATTCTGTTTTCAACAGAGAGTTAACATATAGCCGTTTGAAAGGTTGGTTGTAATAAGTAATTTCTAATGGTGTAAACGGAAATAGTCGCAGCCTATTTAAGGCAACCTCTTGTCTACCTTTGTCTTCAGAGATTCTGACTAAACCACATATCTTCTGAAGTTGGGCTATGGCGCCTATATTGATAAATAAACCTGTGATTTTTAGAGGTAAGAATAATTATTTAACCTTTGTAATGTTTGGGCGGTTGTAACATGCTCCGTTTCACGATACTACTCTGGAATTTACGTACTTGGATTTACCGGAGAAACTGCGGAGAAACTACTGCAATTGAGATTCGGACCCCCGCAATCAAAGTAGTTAAGAGTACAGAATTTAAACTCGTTGTGGGGTTTGTTTTGTAAAGTTTATTTACCGCTTTTATGTTACTTATACCGTACAATTTGACAAACTTATTACAACCTAAAATCAAACAAATGCATATCTAGACATACACATGTAGAAGGTAGTGTGCAAAATTAAATTACAGCAGATGCGCATTTGGTTTGTTTTACATTGTCATAATTGATTTACCGTGCTCAAGGAAGTGTATCGGAATACATGGAAGTGAAAGGGAAACGTCTGATGTAGGATACTATACAGCTTCTACAAACAGCAGTCACAAAGTCGCACCAAACACTGCCATGGAGGTCAGCCATACAACAATTTATCGATCCCGCCTTACACGGTAGATAAGCAGAAGAGCACGTAGCAGCTTTGCGATTATCAAGACACGTAGGAATGTAAAGCCATTATGTACAATTAATTATATCACCACAGTCATGTGCATTAAATTTCTACGCTTAAGGTTTAATAATGCGCATTTCTGAATTTAGACTGGAGGCTTCTTGCACGCTGAATTTCCATATGTACCATCGCATTCACTGTGCGAGATCAGAAAGAACTGAAGTATGTCCATTCACATATATTTCCAAAAAGAGTGTTTTAACTATATCAGTTTATAAATGGTCAGTCGACTGACCAAATTGAACCAATTACTGGTTCTTTACGAGCAGAGATTATAAGAGGAGCGTCAGACTCGTTAAGGACTGTTCTTGTTTATACATGGCTAGGCAGAGAATAATAACAGAAAGTAATGTTTGGACGAATGGACGGATGGGTGGAAGTATGAAGGGAAGAAGGAACGGACGTACTGATAAATGGATAGAGGGAGTAATAGGTGAACATAGGAAATGAATAGTTGATTATTAACAGGATTGAACAGATTAATTGGCACCTGCACTGTTAGCTGGAAGAATCATGCATATCACTGGGGTAAATACGTCAGGTACGAGACAACCTGGTGTACAACATACAGGGTCGAGAGTTTAGGAAGACCGTAGAGCCGCTCTGAAGAGGATTATGAGTCGCGTAGAGGCATATAGATGCCTGTGTGCAGAACTTACAAAGGACTAATTGGGTAAAAGCGTGTAAGTGGGTTTAGGAATTAATTTATATTCATGTGTTCTGTATCTGTTCGTCCTTCATACTCTCGTTTCAAACGTAATTTTTTTCTGATAGAAAAAGTGCGTCTTGCTATTGTCCTAGTTCTCGCCTCTCCTCCCTGTCCGAATGTGGAACTGAAATATGACACCGCAAGACGTTTGTTCATGTCACACAAACTGAACTGTCATTCTCATATGTTCTGAGCGCAGAAAAGTCTTACGATATACAACAGTAGTGCCAACATTTGTTTCGCAAAATTATCACAAACAACACTATAATTTCCCTAAATATCATACATTAATTGGTTCCCACAAAGAAGCCTGAGATTGATTATTGTAAAGTACAAATTGCGTTTTATGTGCAATTGGGGAAACTTGGATTCTTGACGGGGTTAAATATAGGTCCAGCTATGATAAATGAAAAATTACAGAACTCTCGTAAGGGCACATAAGGGTTTTATATCATCTGTAGTTAAAATTGTTACTGAAATGTTGTTTAGAATATGAGAAATACAGAAACACTCGGTTCTGGTAAAGACGCAAATATAGGGGCTCAAAATTAAGGAAAATTGAAAATGTTTAAAAGCAGCTTAAGAAATATAAATACAACTTCATATATGTTGCACCGATCCGGTCTGGACGCTTTCGAGAGGAGTGAAACCTCTTATTCCACTCGGGAAACAAACCAAAACCAATTGATTCTACAGCCGTGGCTTAACAACAGAGCCGTAATTGTAAATCTCAACATTTAGGAACGATAAAACATGTAGCCTGTACTGCAGGCGACTTCTAACTTCCTAATTTCATGCCACGTGACTTCTAATAACCAACGATCGATTATCCAGAGCGTCCTGTCAGCGGAGTTCCACCGAGACAGGCAATCTGTCCTATAGCAATTCGAAAAAGTATTTGTGATATACCCCAAGTGCAGCTGCTAGACACAAAATATCCTAACTGGATGGCACTGTTGTAATATTACGTGTGTTTGTAGTTCATAGCCTATTATTGTAAAAAAACCATTTTTTGCAAAAAAAAATATTATTTGAAGGCCAATCTTATTCGGAAGCCATAAACAACACATTGACCTTGAATAAAATATTCACCTATTTAGAAATCTTTTAATCATTCTTTATAAGGAAGGAATTAATTACCTTCAAACACATTATATACTTTACTCTGGCAACATGTTTCCATCCAATAAGGTCATATTCAGGCCAATAATATAAAATTCATAAAAATCGCCATTTAAATTTTATTGAATGGAATTAGAAGGTGAGATATCACTAAAGCTTGTGTATCTTTATTATGCTTTGATCAATGTTTTATAATATGACGTATCAGTTCCCTTAGAGGTTGGACGGATTTTGGGGAAAAGGATACAGTGTTGCCGGAGTCTCGTGTACAACAGGTGTTAATTTGGATAAGTTAAACAAAATTTTATGCACAGTCAAACTTATTCAACAGAAAGCCGTTCAGTGGGATTGGAGAATAAACTTTCAAACGGAAAGACACGACAGCCAACCCCATTAGAAGTTCACGTTCTTGCACTTTCAGGAGAAAAGGCACAATACGAGTCTGTACTTGGTACACAAAACTGGAAATGCTGTGGCAATTGTATTGGTTTATGTCGTAAGTGCTGAAAAATCTACAAATCCAGAGATCCTTTTTCTATTGCGTTCATAGAGAAGAAATAAGTATACATTCGGCAGAAATGTTACTTTAAGCGGTGACAAATGCACATGTCTGAAAACAATGGACATAATACAAGACACAATATAAACACGACTTAAAATGAAACACTGGTTCTTTTTTGCAAGGACGATGTGACAAAATGTAGACATGGTATAGATATTTCCGAACCCCAAACACGAATATAAGATACTGACAGTGGCAGACTGCGTAAAGTTACTGAGGTGAAGTACGAATAGATCAACATGCATTCTAAGAGGCAGAAAATATGGAACTTTTTACTGTTCCCGGTGAAATAAGTGCATCGTGGATCAACACCTACAAAGACAGACGCTTTTCTCATGCTCTTCATATTTCGTCCCCATTTTATAAGTATCGTTAGGCTACAGGTGCTGCACTATCCATCGTTATTATTCTTTTCGTGTTTGCTGGTACGTCAGTATTGTTTAAATCAATAAATTAACTTGTTAAAAATTCGAGATGGACGACATGCTAGGAGGTGCTTAAATTATGTACGGAAATTACACATACGTGTACATACATACATACATACATACTTGTGTATACATACATAATACATACACACACACACACACACACATATACATACATATATACATACATGCATACATACATACATACATACATACAAACATGTCCACAGCAACAATCTAACCCACATTCCAGCAGCAGAAGACAATAGAAGCCCTACACCATTCGACAAGTATGATCAGAACAATTACTGACTCAGTGCAAATTTTGATGTTGTATTGTACCAGAAGCACGCAGTCAGACTATTTACTTGTGTACATTGCGTACTGGCGCAGAAACGAGTCCTTGGATAGAAAATGTACCAAATAAAAATCCAGTTCCCTTTAGTCTCACTATGCACAAAATTAACTGAAAGGAAACAAGACTTACTTTCTCCCCAAAGTATCTTATTTTTTTAAAGTAATTAAGTTCTCATGTCAACGACAATTTACTAAAATTTGTTCCTCTGAATATATCGGCCATCAAAGATTACAGAAGAAACTTAACAACGAATAGCAGTACTGTAAAGTCATTGAGTGTTTCAAGTATCAAGAGTACACTTAATTTACAAACACAAATTCGACGGCCCGCTCCATTATCCACGTGAAATTACAGCATACACTGAAGAATAAAAACCAAGTAGATGCCACTTTAGCCTGCAGCCCGGACACTACTCCAGCCTAACCGCACCTAATCTCCAACCTACAACAAACCAAGAACGAAAGGACGAAAGTGGTAATTAACATTATAGTCGCGAGCTCCTAATGATGGGCATAGTAATGCCCGAAACATGTTGAAACTATAAGAAGTACAATAAAATAATAAGTGGCATCTAGTTGGTTTTTATTCTTCAGTTATCACAATGATGCAAGTTCCAACAAACATCATACACGGCTCACGTTTCTGGTTAGATTTCGGCTCGGTTCGTGTCATGTCCAAATTGACGTGTTAATCAATTGCCGCCATCAACAACAACAAAAACAACAACACCGGCAAAAAATTAGGTACATATAGTTAAATAATAAAAAGCCTGTAACAAAGTTGCTTATTTGCTAAGGTTCTGTAACGGCACTAACGTTCATATGCAGCATCAAGTTTCACCAAGACCCGTAACGAAAGTTCGGATTTCAGTAGTAATAAGGGTGCATGGCGATGTCTCTAACGCTAACCTTGTTGGTGAAACACACGGACATGAGTTGTATTTGTTGAAAAGGAAAGGAGAAACCGCTTAAGATAAATCGACTTACAAATATACTATATTAACTGAAACGAGACGCTGTTTAGTCGCAGAACTGGCCACAGAAGTAATCCAATTTCACTATAAATTTCCACATTCATGTACTCGAGAAATATAACATCCATTAAAAATTTATGATTAGCTGCTATGAAGCTGAAACAATCTTTAAATATTCCTCAAAGTGACCGCATAAAGAAACAAACTGTTACTACAACAACTCTTTCCGGAAATATTGCAATATGCTAAGTGGCAAAAAATTAAAACTTATCACAGTACTTCCTCCCAACCGATTAACCAACAGTTGTATCTTCTACATTCTGGTGTTGTCCTAGGACACGTGTCGCTTGAACCATATTCCAAACTATTTCCTCTCATTCAAGCAAGGTATCAAGACACAACGGTCATGGCGGGGCAGTTGGCAGTCATTAATCAACATTTCTTGCAACTTAAAATTAAATTTATCTCAGTATTTAGCCAACTTGATTCACAAAATTTGTTTCACAATAAGTTTTATTTCATGCCTCTACATGTTTCGAGCACATGTGCTCGAAACATGTAGAAGCATGAAATAATACTTATTGTGAAACAAATTTCGTGCATCAAGTTGGTTAAATACTGAGATAAATATGCTGAGATGCACGGTCAGCAAAATGTCAAAATTTAAAATTAAATATTTTAGATTTACTTGTGTATGAACTGAGAAATATTCTTAGTTTTTTATGTTTGTGTGACCGTGCATCTCTGATACAATAGAATAAACAACCAACTAGATGCAACAATAATAATTTATTAGTAATTTCAATCAACTCAACATGTTTCGGGCGATAAGTTGCCTGCTGGTGACCTTGTCACCAGCACGCAACTTCTTCGGTGAATTATACCGCCAGCTGTAAACACAGTATAGTGCTCCTGAAGATGAGCGAAATTATCGCCTGAAATATGTTGAGCTGATTGAAATTACTAATAAATTGTTATTGTTGCAACTAGTTGGCTGTTTATATTATTATATTCTTAGTTATTTAACATGTCATGTGCAGTTGGGAACGGAGAAAAAATTCTTTGCTTTTTTATATACGTTAAACCACATCGAACAAGTTTAAAAGAGTAATTACATAAATTAATTGGAGTTAAAGTAAACTCAAAATCACTTTTTACCCTCCATATCAAATATGTCTCAAACTTTATCCAGTCTATAATGCATAGTTATTGGTATATTAATTTTAGATTACAAATACTTACATTAGGGGTTATTATGCCTAATACGGCAATATTAAGAACTAATATTTAAAGGCTTCGCTTTGGCTGACATTTTGGAAAGTTTATACATGAGCAAATTCAGTACCATCAATATGAACACTGAGAAACACGCCAAAAGATACTTTGTCCACTTTAAAGCTTTCTTTGGTAGAATCTACATGTTTCTAAATATTCCTTTATCCTATAGAATCACATTTCAAAAATATCCTCTGTAGTTAATTCAGTCTAATCTTTACAACATGTTGTCACGATTCACTTTTGTTGTCTGAAATATTATCGACAGCCAAGCTATATTTTTCGGAAGAGTGACTTATCGAGTTTCCTGATAACAGGTAATGATTGAGTAGCGTGAGTTGCTGCCTGCTGCTGTAACTTCTATCCCCAAAATTTTATATTTTCTATAGAGAAAAAATGGAATGCAATACAGCCTGTGTAATGGACCTGCACCTATACATTTGCATATCTACAGTACACAGTAACGTTCAATCAAAGGCCTAACAAAATAACCAGGTTTCAAGATCGGTGAGATAAACACTTTTTTCAGCATTCAGTACTCTGCTTTTATATTCAGTGTTACAGTTTCCCTTTAAAGTGTAACGAACCGCATGTGGTTTGCAGAGTGCTGGGTTCGGTTCCCGAAAGACGCAATGTATGAATCGGCCAATTAGAGCCATTCTTTACAGCCTCGTTTGCACGTTGTTCCTCATTTACTCTTATTTGATATAAACGGTTGAAAGAAAAAATCCAGTAATTCCTGTAGTTTAAAACCGAAGTTTTGCACATTGCTCTGGGAATTTAATTGCGGCTCCAAAGGTTTAAGACTAAGGTCAAATTGAGAATTCATGGTCATTATGTAAGGAACATTATGAAAGTATCTGCATTTTTGATCGGTTGAATGTTTGCTTTTCATCTATTGCATACAAGAAGCAGATTAGGGCATCAGCGTAACCAAACAATGCAAGTACTTGGGACACGGAACCGACAGACACAGGTTGCCGGTATCTCTCATCTTTGCGTACCCAACCGGCACGCGCAATGGAAACATGTTATGAGAGATTTCGTGAAGGTATCTTCTGGTTCCTCAGCTGCTGTATGCAACTCACGTCACGGCTGACTTAAGCACGCGCACGGGAAATCGGCTACGTTTTTATTTCGATTGCCACCTCGGACTGTGTATGGCAATGAACCGTTCTTTATGTGAACTCTATGGCTCTTTAGCTCGAAACGCTTGATTACTGTTAATAATTAGGTATCTGCTCGTCTCTTATCGCCAGGGTAGTTGAAAGCACTCAAGAATTTGAGCCCCTTTTAGTTCCAATCCTCACTGTGATGTGCAAGTGACATAAGTGAATTTTTATATATCTCCAGTCGGACAGATAAAATACCTCCATTACCAATACAGATAAAATACCTCCATTACCAATACATAGAATTCTATTTAACCAGCAGAAGGCACGGTTTAGATGCATTCGCAAAATTGCGAAAAACATTTTTAGCTCGTGATATATGTCTGTCTGTCTGTCAGCCCTTCTGTCCGTCTGTCCGCCCATCTCTCCGTCCGTCTGTCAGCATGGAAACAACTCGGCTCCCACTGTAAGGATTTTCATCAAATTTTACATTTGAATGTTACACGAAAATCTGTCAACAAACGTCAAGTTTAATTGCAATATGACAAGAAAACCGCGCACTTTCCGCGAAGACCAATATACATTTTGCATCATATCTCGCTCAGTTTTTCTCAGAATGAGAAATGATGCAGACAAATTTGCAGAGAAAATCAAAACACACATTTTATATTCAATATCCCCCCCCCATAAATATTGCCGTTGTTGATGTAGTGTGGGAAAATGTTGTGCGGCAAGAGAGACCACATGCGTCTTGCTTGATGGATAACTAAGATTACAAACACAAACTCAGAATATGTCATAGTTGCTTTTCCAGGTCAGCAGTGATTACGCGAATTCGCCTCAATGTTAAGTTAGAACTCCATTGCCTAAGCTGTTTTTCTACTAGTTTCACCAAGGAAATTCACACATCTCCAAACACCTTAAATTCAAACACTCTCATCCCCAACTAAACCAAGGAGCCTTGTAACCAGTACTGGTAGATAATAAAGTGAAATAGGGCATCAGCCACCTACATTAGGATTTCTTACTTCTCTATGATAGTCAGTTTTATAATGCCTACCTTTATCAGGAGATGGAATAGCGAATTTTGGCACCTTGTAACAAAATGTTGTGTTCTCCTCCCATGAACAAAGTATTTTCCATATCTCCCACTAATTTTCCACCTTTAAATAGTCTAATATCATTTATTCATACTTTTGTATCAATTTCATAATCTCCTACTTGTACGATAAAACTATTTGACGTTACGAACAATAAAACGCAATTAACCACATTTGCTCTTCTTTTTTTTTTAATCACATTTTGACCAGTCCACGAATAAAGTCGTAACAGAAAATCTGAAATGACTTCCCCAAAAGACAGCCACACTGATTACACACATTTAATTGAAATACCACAGACATTTTTCCATTAGGAACAAGATAGAGGCAGATATCTGCGGACAGCCGTGCAGGTTTGTGAGAGGCATACAGACTTGTAAATGTCTTCCGGAAACTAGGCGGAATGAAAATTTAATAACGTCACTCTTCTTCGTACTGAAGCTTTAAAATTAAAAGGCGGAGAATACTTGTGTGTGATCAAATTAACTGCAAAATAGAACGAGGCAACATAAAGAATGTCAAAGTATCATATTAACTCTGTACAACAACAGAAAGAGTTAGATTCCCGAGTGTCACTGCGTAGAGAGAATTAAATGATACCGCCATCAATATGTCGAGCCGAACCAGTAGGTCAGATTCTTTTACCATCTTGCCACTGCTGATTGCCTCGCTAGACTCTGTCTTTTTGCATTTTCTATTGTCCGTTCGATTACCAACTTTTGGCTTAGATCCAAATAAAGAAATCGCATCCTGTGTCCAGCCAATTTTTTCGGCCATTCATCTGAAGTTAAAAAAGTATAATATTTTGTCCTCCCGTGAAAAAATTAGAAACTATTTAAATAAAACTATGGAACTCTACGACGTTTGAAACGCTAATTGCTATAACCAAAGTCTTATTAAGAAACCTCTGAAGATAAAACACTTGTTAATGTAATATTTAACTTAAAGAAAGTTTGCCTGAATTATTGCTTTATTTTGTACAGTGATATATGCAAAACTAATTGACAAATTATCACAATCCTCCTACATGTTTCGACACTATTGTGTCATCTTCAGGGAGTTCGTAGTTAGTACCTTGCCAAGTTACACAAGTACGCCAAATGCAGTAGTTGGTACAATAATTTAAAAATTTAAAATTATTTCACATAGGTTTTATGCTGTTGAAATCTCAATGTTTAAAACCTTTAAAATATTAAACATGTCCTATTTATAATAAAATGGGCTAAAATCATTTTGTTGTTATAATGAAGTCCGTCTATGTGGTGGCTGTATATATAGTCTGTGTGGTGGTTGTACATACAGTCTGTGTGGTGGCTGTACATACAGTCTGTGTTGTGGCTGTACATACAGTCTGTGTAGTGTCTGTACATACAGTCTGTGTGGTGGCTGTATATACAGTCTGTGTGGTGGTTGTACATACAGTCTGTGTGGTGGCTGTGTATACAGTCTGTGTGGTGGCTGTATATACAGTCTGTGTGGTGGTTGTACATACAGTCTGTGTGGTGGCTGTACATACAGTCTGTGTGGTGGCTGTATATACAGTCTGTGTGGTGGCTGTATATACAGTCTGTGTGGTGGCTGTACATACAGTCTGTGTGGTGGCTGTATGTAGAGTCTGTGTGGTGGCTGTACATACAGTCTATGTGGTGGCTGTATATACAGTCTGTATAGTGGCTGTCGTCTTGCTGGCCCAGTATTACTCACCTGAATTATTCACATTTTAGAATTTCGAATTCTCCGAGCTGTTCCGAAAATTTTAATCACAACGCGAATAATATTAAGTACGAATCTCACATAAAGTTTAAACACTCCAATTCATTACCTTAGAAGAGGATGTGGGCCTTACTGCGCTATAAGGAAATGTATAAAGGAAGTAGACATCACAACTATACAGGCTACGGTATTTTTATGTTTTCTGCTGCACGCTTCAGTTAAAATAAATTTATCCCGAAGCAGTCCTTCAATTTTATGTAAATCAGCAAATGACATACAGTATCGGCTTTAGTAACAATGGAATTCCACTAGATTATACTTACTTACTTACTCCATGGTGCAGAGTCCTTCTTGAGAAGCTAACTGGTTTGCAGCTAGTCAAGAAATTCCCCGCATTTCATGGAACCCCAAGGTTCATTACCGTACTCACAAGCG
>Ga0123354_10012018_pt1 | contig 13402 bp, 9 predicted proteins | sample TergutLab28metaG_2_FD_97872 | JGI IMG/M metagenome (GOLD analysis project Ga0123354, IMG submission 97872) | Labiotermes labralis P4 segment gut microbial communities from Petit-Saut dam, French Guiana - Lab288 P4 | ecosystem: Host-associated > Arthropoda: Insects > Digestive system > Gut ... | reverse complement strand
TTTATATATTTATTCAACAAATATAGGTACTGAATATTTTAAACATGGTATATACTCTCCGTTTTTTTCTCTTCAAAATGCAGTTTGTTTCATAATTCTAACCTATTTGGTTCCTGTATTATTAACATTTTATATACAGTGTGTGCTAAAATTAAAAAAAAATAACTCCTGCGCCAAAAGGTTAAATCATATCTGTAAGACCTATCACCAGACCAATCCGTCAGTGTACAATAAACACAATCCGTTTTCTGACGAAGCTTCAGACATGCCTCAATTTCGAGACGAAGTTTCACGACAAAAACTTCTTAGAGCACAGCAAACTGCAACAATTCCGTGCCGTATCTTCAGATGAGTATATCAATGTAAGGTTAATCTAATCCCTTAAAGACGTACCTTCAGACCAGTACGTCAGTGTGGTGTAAATCTAATCAATCCGTGACGTACCTTCAAACCGATCTCTCGAGTATTGTGTGAACTCAATTCTGTGGCCTATTTTCAGGTAATTATGCTAGAATATGGCAAACTCAGTTCAGCTTACTGACGTACTACTATCAGAGGTGTGTCACTGTAGGTTACATCTCATCAATTCCGTAATTTATTTTCGGGGAAAAAAAACCTTCTGTGTAAATTAAAACCAATGTATTCCGTGAAGTACCGTCAGAACAGTCGTCCAGAGTAGCTTCAATTTACCCAATTCGTGGGCTAACTTTTTGCGGTAAAGTACTCTGAATTTGCCACAAATTATTCATGTACTGTACAATTAGTTTAAACAGTTCTCCACAGATGGCTGTGTGGTGAAACCTTCTACATAAGGGCGTTAAAACCATCGAAAACATTCGAAAGTTAGTGGGAAATTTAGAATCATAAAAGTGTACAGGTTTACTTTACGCGCAAGATGTGAAGTTCACACAAAGGTGCTGGAGAAGATTTCGGTCTTCCGCCATGACTTCGTGTGGACTGGCATATCCGTTCCAATATTTCGGAAGATCTTATGCCTGCATCTTCAGAGCAGTCTATATGGAAAAGGTCTCTTGGAATACCCTAAAAATTGATACAGTTTGCTCCTCCAAAACACTGGTACGTATACACCAATATACGCGGTGTCATATCCAAGAAGACCGGCATCTCTATCGTATGTGTTTAAAATTTAAAGGAGATAATAACGGTCGAGTTGTTGATGAGTAAGACAGCCTCCGGACAACTACAGCTAACCTATCCTGACGTGCACACTCTCTTCGCATCTCACACCAACAGACCACCCACTCTCCGCTTCTTCAGCCAAAATGAGAAAATCTTCCCAAACGCACACACACACACACACACACAGACACTATAGGAGTGCTGGCACCACAAGGCATCAGCAGAGAACCTGACGGCACGGAGCATCACAGCCGGTGTCCTCTACAAGCAATAAAACTTTCTCCAACACCACACACCAGTACTATCAGCACAAAAACTTCATCCAGAACCACCCTACTTTTTTGCTTCTTGTTACTATAAGCTTTGTTGTCTTATTTTTCAACATCTTCCTGGCACGTTTTTGTTGAGCAAATGACCGAGTCTCCACAGCTGGCGGTTCGGCTGTTCCACGGTAGTGTGCCAGTAATATGGCAACTTATTAACACCGCAGCGCAGCAATCACAAATGTGGATGTGACTTCGCACTCTGTTCTCAAGTCTTATAGCAGTTTTTCTACATCACGTTTTTCTAAAGCACTGATCTTTATCAACTAAATCAGAACATAAGGGCGCAGCGACTGGCAGTCTAGCTTCTGATCTGAAGACTCCTGCTTTTTATCGCAGACAGGAGACTGACTCCTCTGACACCTTGTTAATTTCCTCAGTCCCTTCACACAGGTTTCCAAAAAGGTATGACAAAAACAAACCACAACTACATTCTTCCTGAGTTATATTTCAAATCATTGTTCCTTTTAGTTCGAGATTACATAAATTTAATAACGTCGTTAAATTTGATTAAAAAAATAGAAAGCGTCTCAGAAGAGAAACGTGTCTGCATGATAACTGGAAAAGTAGCCAAACACAACTATGTCAATTAAGATGTTTTAATGACTATACTAGACAACTACGTGTTTCGGCCCCTACTGGCCATCTTCAGGTTGTCTGCAAGAGAACTTAAGGTCCTACTATATATATTGTGCGCGCACATGATGGATAGATCTCTATATCCGGGCTTTGTTGCGTAATGAGTAACTTCTATGTTGAATGCGGTGGTATGCTCTGGCTAAAGGCACGATAGGGTCTTAGTTGACATAGATGTGTTTGACTACATACCCTTTACAGTTTTCACACACACACACACAACGGGGATAATACACTTCCAAATGTCTGCATGATACTTGAGAAACAATTAATTACAAATTTTCTCTCTGGTTCTCCTCCTCCTGCCTACACCCATTAGATCATTCTCCTGTAATCTTCCAGATTCAAAATTTAGACACCTTCTTTGCGATCTTCCATGGCTTTTTTTGCGACTGTCTGGAACTCTGAATAATATACACGATATCGCTTAGTTACAAGCCGTACTTTGTCCGAACTGGGGACTACCTCATTACGGCTGTCGCAGAATCCCTCTTCCTTATTTATCCTTCCTAGACAGAATGTGTCCTGTTATTTCAAAACCTCCAAAACAGAGCTCCTGAATTCTCTAAGAGTAATTTCTAACGTCTACAAACCAATGCGTGGGGATTTCTCCGACGCCAAAATCGGCAGATGCGCTCTTTAGATGCATTTTAAAAAAATAACATAGTATTCCCTCTGTGTTTGCAGTTAATCCGACAATAAAATGCCTTTTCTGAGGATGAAAGAGGATAATGTATATTAGTGTTTCGTTGCAACACTCATTCTTGTGTCTACGGTATCAAGACAAGGACAACTCACACCGGACGGGCGCGGAAAATCTCGCCGCTACTGGGTTTCGATCCCTGGACCGTCTAGCCCGTAACGAGTCGCTATACCGACTACGCTATCCCGGCCCACGCTCACACAGACATAATTCCTAACTGAGTGTTCTTTAGTGTATTTAATATTACAGATCGTTCTGTGTCGCCTTGATACGTGGCAAATTTTAGCTTGACGTAAGAAATCCTTACAGCAGCAAAGCGGTTCGTTACAAAGGGTCGAACTGGCAGTTTTCATATTTCTTACTGTCGTTATGACAGCTTGATCTCTTTGCTAATGAAAGTACAATGTTCGTAGATTGTCAGCTGTAAGTAGTGCTATCTCGTCATTTAGAAGCTGTCATTCTGTCAAGAAGGCCACAAGAAGTCGCAAGACACCAAGTCAGTATGCAAAAAAATCTAAAATGTGTTTGGGAGTGAGCCTTACCAAGGAGATTCAAATACGCTGAACCTCTGACCGACTGACCTTTCGGAGAGCATAACAATCTGTCAGTGTCACAAATATGTGTAGAAATTTTCGTTGAATCAAAATTCTCCCAGAGACGACACTGGTGGCAGTTCGTAAAGCAGAGGTTCCTCGTTGTGCAACAGGACTAGCCTCACGTACTTGCTGTATTCAAGGACAAATTACCGTACATAGAATAGTTTCAAACTTGGAAACGTACATATTTCCCTACGGAAAGGTATCACAGGAATTAATAGAACCGGATTAATAAGTTTTAAGTATGAAAAATTATTGCTAGTTAAATAAAGATAACCGTATCCTGCCCTTGCAAAATGGTTTCATGATACACAGCAAAACTCTTATGACCAACATGTCATTTAACTGCAAATTACTGGATGCAACATGAACCTCCGGCTAGTGAAACAGGCTGTGTGCTTATTTATGTGGCATAAACATATTATTACATCGTCATCCATACTGGCTTCTAAGAGATTTTATTTCGACAAGAATGTAAATTCCGACGCGATGATCTGCAGGAGAAATAGAGATGGTACGCGGAGGGGATACTGCTCAATGCTGCAAAGATAAACTCAGCCCTCTGACCACTATCAACAGTTTCAGATTCACTGTTCCTACTGCTCTAAGAAGATTTTGTCGCAAACTCGCCATGCAAGGCACAATTGCGCCGTCTCCTTTCAAGCCCTGAAATATTTCCCGCGTTACTTCTGCAGATGCACGCTATAGTTTTCAGAACGAGAAGTGAAACGTGCAGCATATTTATGAGTTGTATAACCAAGTTTACATGAAAACATATGTTCGTCAGAACTTAGCAAATCTCCAACATGTTTCGGCATGCCACAGATGCCATGTTCATGCGTTTTTAACTGAATTTTAATGTGTGTGCAAGTGTGTTTCTGTTTTTACCCACTTACTACGCAAGGGACCATTTTGAGGGCGCTATGATTCCTACTGTGAGGACTCCCTGATGACAGCACCTGTGATTTGCCGAAACATACTGAAGAGTTGCTAATGTCTGATGTACATATTCTGTGTATGTAAAGTTGATTGTACAAATTAATTTTCAAAAAATGCATGGTAAATACAATATTAAAATATGCAGCGGAGGACTCTGAAAGAATTATGCTTTATATATCTCCTACTGAAGGAGAAGAATAAGATATGTTCAATTATTTTAATACAGTCCACTTCACAACGCAGTGTCGAATTTTGTTGTCTTCCTTTCGCCCACTGTCGTTGCTACATACTATGCGGAATTCCCAACATACTGGCACAGAGGTTCCTTTATTGTGTGTTATCTTTTTTAATTTCATTCCCGCTCGCTCTCCCTTCAGGTTACAACCATTGTCGCAGCACTTCGTATTAACATGAGAATTCCCAACCCTTGTAACACCAGCACGGGGCATGCTGATTAAAACAAGCCGTCACTCTAAAATGGGATGGGAAGGAAAAGAATAACCAGTTGTTAGGTGACCAGACAAGGACTTCCAACGATTCCACGTGCGTGCCCCTCGGCTCTTTTCCACGAGATGAGCATCCAGTAGCGGCAACAGCGTCCGCGGAAAAATACACGACAAAAAAGGAGAAGAAGCGTGAGAAGTGGAGTGAGAAAATTTGTCATTCCTCAAGTCTTGAATATAGCGAGCGAAGGGCCCTGAGGACAGTGGCATGCTTTTGGAACTCACTGCCCGCATATTTCAACACCGCGATGAGACGAACTGCAGAGGTGTTGGGGACCGAAGGGTGTAAAAACGAGAACAACAGACAAAAGGGGGGGAACCGTGCGGTTTTTCTCGAAAAGTAATGGGTTTTAATAAAAACCCGGCCAATATAACTGTTGATTTACGGAGTTTTACCGGGTTATTATGGTTACTATTGATCGTGAGAAGACCCTCGCTCTACAACTTGAGACCCATATGCAAGCGACCTGTACAGCTAAGATAGTGCTTCCTGGTAGTGCGATGAGACGAAATGCCTACAAGAAGAGGCGCCTGTATTTGTTCGTTATACACAAGAAGCTAACTTTCGAAAAATAATGAACATCTGAGCACACATTTCTTGAACTATCCGACTGGCAGCGCCCTTGAAATTCAGATGTTGCCTCTTGATTTTCGGTTATACTGTAGCATGTACCGACTTAATTCCCTTTGTGCATCTTCAAATAGGCTACAGAAGTTTTCTTCCGAATTCACGAGCATTTCACCTATCCCCTTCAACGTGACAGTCTGACCTGTTGAAAGAACCAAGTTAAATTAAACAGCACTGCAAACGCTGTATTCGGCCATATTAACAAAACGCTATTTGCTATTTCACAAGGTTTCACTCTGCAGCACAAACGTGATTTCACTTACGACGTAAGAATGCGCAGCTTTACCTGCGCCAAATTTCACTGAATCCCTAATGATCCACAGGATTATAAGCAGTTCCTTATACCGAATTTCACTGAAATGAGATAACAAACTTGGGATACTACGGACAGAAATGCTTTTAACCCGAAGTAAGTATGTCTTTCAGAACGATAATTTTTACATGGCTCAAAATCACAAAATACACCTTTTTGTACAGCCTATATGAAGTACCGGGTATTTCCCAAACACCCCACCCCCCTCAAAAAAAGAAACAGGCAATAGAAAATATTCTTTAGTCCCTTAATATATGGTTTCTATTGCACTAATATTCATGAAACTCGTCACTAGTCAACGACATTTTCTGCACAACCACTACACCGAAATCCATCCAAAATGGGAAGGAATACGTCAAGAATGAGCAGAAAGTTAGTGACCGCCACAAAGAAGTATGACTGTCACACACTGCTTAATGTATACGTATGCTTTAGTACGAGAAAGAACACAAAAGGAAAAAGCAGAGCAGCAAAAAACAAACCAGTGAATACTAACACGTTATATTTTTTTATTACATCCACACAGAATTTATCGGCACGTATTTTCTTCAATGCGACAATAGCTGATGGACGAAAGAACGTACCTTGTCTGCTCATAACGTATTCTTCACACTTTCTAAAATACACTTGATAAAAATTAATTATTTCTAAATTAAACGGTTAAAATATTATCTACCTTTAGACTGACTTCCCTATTCGACTTAGGTATGATCACCATGACAAGCAACGTAACTATAACGTAAAATCGAGGTGCGTTTGTGCAACGACTGTTGCTGTCGAAAAGCAATACGCATTGCATATTCTGGGTACGCAAATACAACCTTACGAATTACCTATTATTATTGTAACCTTAGGTACTCAGCATACAATGCGCATGAGCCACATTGTTCCCTGTCGCCTACCCGGCCCTACAGTATGTTTCCACATAATATCATAAACGACACGATTTTCTAAAACACATCACTTGACATAAAATGCATGTTTTGGTTTTCTCTACAAATTTGTCTGAAACATTTCTTATTCTAAACAAAACTGAAAGAGATAAGATCAAAATGTATATTGGCCTTCATGTAAAGTACCAGTTATTATTGTCAGATATTGATGAAACTTTAATTTTCTCGACAGATTTTCGAAAAATACTAAAACAACAAATTCAATTAAAATCCGTCCAGTGGCAGCGAGTTGTTCCATGCGGACAGGTGGACAGACGGACAAACACGACTAAGTTAATAGTCTCTTTCTCAATTTTGTGAACGCGCCTAAAATTTCGCTACACTAACACTAAATTTGCCATTGCGTGTCAAAAGGAAGCCGAAATACTAAACAGCACACAAGTTCAGATGTCCATTTTGCGAGGTACAAGTCAGCGTCAAATGGGATAACACTTTTCATCAGTGATATTTGTCACTACGATAAAATGCACTCTTAGGTGTACTCCAGACACAGCGCACTCCAGATTCAACTGTGATCTCGCGTCTGTGGAATACATGCACAATGAATACTGCAACATGCTCTTAACTTCGATGCCTGTAATTCGAGCTGTACTGATGTACGGAAGTCAACCGTACTTTATTCTGGTCGACGCCCCCCATACACTAAAGTTTTTCGACGATTACACCGGCGTCTCTGTCATACACAGTGCTGTCCAAAAGTATTAGGACTGATTTTTTTAAAACAGGAAGATACCTGAGGAAGATAATACCTTTTCTATTCAAAATAAGCTCCATTGGCATATACACAGACTTTTGTAACGTCGCACAGTTTCTGAAAAGATGTCGGAAATTCTTATTTTTGGAACTTCTTTAATTCATCAGTTACGGCTTTTTGGATCTCAGCAACATCCGCAAAGTGGAGTCTCTTTAACTTCATTTTCAACTTGAGGAACAGAAAATAGTCTGGCGGAGATAAATCTGGACAGTACGGTGGGGAGGGGGAGTAATAAAAAGTTTTAACATTTTTTGGGGGTCAAAAATTGGCAAACACTTGCAGCTCTGTGGGCGGGCGCATTACAGTGCAACAAAAAGAATTCTCTCGAGAGCAGAAGTCAGCTGGACGAAACCGTCGAATGCGCTTCAGCAGGCCATCCAATACTCCTTTATAAAATTCTGCATTTACTGTTTTTCACTCCGGTACGAATTCTTCGTGCACAGCGCCTTGAGAGTCGAAAAAATTATCAATATGGTCTTGATGTGGGACCTTTGAAATTTCAATTTCTTCGGCCGAGGGGATGTCTCACCAACCCATTCAGAATTCTGTCGCTTTGTTTCGGTGTCATAAGCAAAACACCAGGTCTCATCTCCCTTAATAATTTTCTTAAAAATAATTGTCGTCATCGACCATCGCGATAATGTCTTGGCTAGATGTGACTCGATCTCACCGTTTGCTCTGGTGTCAAGGAGTGTGGAACAAAACGTGCACCCAACTTTCTCTTTCCCAAATCCTCTTTCAGAATCCGAAGAACTACAGCCTTGGGGATGTTCAAAGATTCTGCTGTCATTCTTGAAGCGATTTGAAGTCATTTTTGACCATATCAGCAACATCAGCAATGTTTACCTCAGTTCGAGTCGATTTTGGACGGCCACCTGTCTCGTCATCTTCTACAAGCTCCTTTCCGTCTCGAAATCGACAGTACCACCTAAAAACGTTTTATCAGTTCAGAGCCTCATTTCCATAAGACTTTTGCACCAATACTCGTGTTTCCGTCGCAGGTAGACGGGCTTTGAAACAATATTTTTTGGCAGATGTCTGCTCATTTCCGCCATACATGACGCGTAAAGAAAACTGACTTTACATGACAAGTTATAACTCGTACATTGTCGAAGATAAACAAACGAAACTCGGCGCGTGAACGAATGTTGGTTGATTGTACTTAGTGAGTTGGCCGATAGATCGCTCTAGTTCTTTTATTTAAAAAGAATCAGTCCTAAAACTTACGGACCGTACTGTTTATTTACATACTGTCGCCCTGGTCCACTGAACAGTAAATTACCGGATTTTGTTATGGTACATTCTTTCAAAATTCAGCCATAATTCTAATCCACATTTCTCTAATCATTCGTGTACAGAAAACGAATGTCTCTTGTTTTCGCTTACCTACGCTATGATGAATGGGATAAACAAATAAAACTTTGAATTTTCCGTATTTCACAGCATAGTCTGTTTAGTATTGTATTCATTTAAGTGGCTTCTTGAATAAATAGACGACTATAGATAAATCAGCGATATGGAATTTATCACGCGATAAGCCTGCCTAACAGAATGTTGCAGAAAATTTTTAATTACACGTAAATGCTTAAAAAGAGGTTTGGAATTATCTCTTTCCGAAACCTGAGAAAAGCTGCCAGACGATAAGTTTCAGAGTAATGAATCTGGAAAACGTGAACATTGTGATTGTGAAAGACCTGAACCGTCTAACGTGACGTGAAGTGGTACTCGCAACCGCAGGAAAACGTCGGCTCTCAGCACGTATTTTAAGAGATTTGTTAAAACAAAATTGCATTAGTATATATTTAGAGTCTTAAACTTTAAGGTTGTACAAATGAAACTACTCATTCAGGAATACTAAACAATTCAGCTTGTTATTAAAAGATGTGTATTCATATGTCTCCTATCTACTGTCTGTTAATATGAAACTAAAGCTTTCTCATTATGGGCCTTGATAGGGCCTTAGTGTTCCAGGAGAATGGGGCTCCCTTAATATGTAGACACTCGGCACAAGAAGGTGGTCAGGTTGCCAGTCCTACGTACTGGCCCTATTATCACCCAGATGCTCACATCTCTTAGAGGCTGAGTCGACAACTGGGCCGTGTTGCGGCTGTAATCGAAACCGCGACCTTCCGGTTGTCCATCAGTTTCTCACTATATACCCCTTGTTAATATGAAATGTCTGTATGAATATATTACATGTCACACACACATAACGCACGGCATTGTTGTAAAACAATACTCATAATGGGAAAATTTCAGGCCGTAAAAGTTTTGTGCTGTTAGTCTTAATGGTATGGTTTGAATTTTGGAGTTACAACAATTTTGCACCAAATGTGTAGATAGTAAACCTCGTTATAAGAACAGCATTACTAAACGGATCTCATTGTATATGATTATGTTCACAGTATCATTAACGATGACACTTTTTTTCGTGTGGTCCTCATTACTAGTGCTATGAAACCAAATATCCTCTCTATACAAAGTCTCTCTTACCTTCGTAACAAACTTTACCGTGAAAGCATTTCACAATGTAAGAGCATATTTGCGACTATACCTACAAACTCTGGCTGAAAGTGTTGCGTATAAAAATGTATTCCATCTTCTAGTAAATATATCTCTTCCGAGGAAAAGGAAGGGCGGCGACAATAGGAAGATTTTCCGGCACAAGTAGTTGCCTTTAGAACCGTTTCTTCCGCCAGTGGCGCAACGTGCAGCACATTTTCAATGCCCGTCTTTAATGTTATATATTGTGCAGAGTACATTGAATTTCCCATCTGATTCAACGACGTTTCTTTACTGCATGATTTACATGCAAATATACATAGACAAAAAACAAGGCAGGCAATCAGTATAGACCTAACATAGAGGCAATTGCGCCTAACATTTGTTCCTGTGGAAAAACGATAAGTATCAAAAAAATTGATTGTGTGTCTATAGCCTTAGTTATCCAGCAAAAAAAAGCGCCTATGCCCTACTATATCGTCATCTGTGGCCTGTCTGGCTATACAATAATTTTCCACATCATCTCATAGACGATACAATTTTCGGAAAATCGATATTGAGCATAAAATGTGTTTGTTGTTTTCTCTAAAATTTTTGTCTAAAACGTTTCTCATTCTAAGAATAATTTAGTGAGAATCAAAAATGTGTTCTGGTCTGATGTAAAGTACACCTTATTTCCTCGACAGATTTTCAAAAAAAAAAAACATTTAAGCGTCAAATTTCATGAAAAATCACTTCAGTAAGAGCTGAATTGTTTCATGCGGACAGGCGAACGTACTGACAGACGTGACGAAACTAATAGTCGCTTTTCGCAATTTTGTGAATGCGTCCAGTAAGTCTGTCGGTTGAATTTCTAAAAAGTAGACGTAACATACATTGGAGGAAAATATTTATTTTGGTGTTAGTTCTAGATTGCATGTAGCCAGTTGTAGATTGCATGTAGCCAGTTGTAGATTACATGAAGCCAGTTGTAGATTGCATATAACCAGTTGTAGATTGTATGAAGCCAGTTGTAGATTGCATGAAGCCAGTTGTAGATTGCATGTAGCCAGTTTTGGATTTCATGAAGCCAGTTGTAGACTGCATGAAGACAGCTGTAGATTGCATGAAGACAGCTATAAGTTACATGAAGCCAGTTGCAGACTGCATGAAGCCACTTTTAGATTGCATTAAGCCAGCTGTAGATTGTATGAAGCCAGCTGTAGATTGCATGAAGCCGGTTGTAGATTTATGAAGCCAGCTGTAGATTGCATGAAGCCAGTTGTAGATTGCATGAAGCCAGTTTAGATTGTATGAAGCCAGCTGGTGATTACATGAAGCCAGCTGTAGATTACATGAAGCCAGTTGTAGATTGAATGAGGCCAATTGTAGATTACATTATCCAGCCTCGCTTTAATTTTTGGAATAGAATTACGATTTTATTATTAGAACAAACAAAATTTATGGAATGTAGAAGTATCGAATCAGGTATAACATTACTAATTTCACTAGTTAGTTAACTAGTTACCTATCTAATATGACACTGGAAAACTGTATAATGAGAAGAACTGTAATATATATTTATCGTGCAATAACATTAATTACGATGAAGTAAGTATGACCTAAAGAATGTATTTGAGCTGTGATGAATGTATTAAATTTTTTATCTAAGATTCTGAGGGAAATGGTTTTGTTAAGATACCTAGGCACAGATCGAAAAAAAATTAGGTTGCATTGGATTTTAAAGGAATGCTGCGTGTGAAAGAGATTTTATTCTTCTGGTATGGTATAAGCAGCAGTTAGAAGCTTATGTAAACACGGCAGTGAACCATATATATTTGTAAATTGCAATGGGCTATCACAGCCAGCTTCTCAAGAAGAATATGCCACTCGAATTTCATTTTTTATAAGTAACTTTCCTGGGAATAGTGAATTAATTGTATTCAGGTACGAGACTGTGTTCAGACCCGTCTTTGTAGACACCAAGTTTTCATTCCTACAACCATCACTTCATTCGCACTTCGAACCGATTTTACTCGATATTTTCCCCTGCCCATTTCACCAATCTTGGTACTGAACATTTTCCTATTAGTAGAGTGTATGACAGAACAACACACATCTGGATATGAAAATTTTATTTTCCCTGCGAAGAGTGAAGATAAAGAAATGATGCGGGTTGCATTAGCGCGTAATGTGTAAACAGTGTGCGAGAACAAGGACTGGGTTTTTGTGGCTCAGGCTGAGGTCTTGTAAATATCTGTTTTGTACATGTCACTGACCTTGACTGAGCGCAAAGTCGGTCACTGTCGCTTGATACACGAATTTTGTTGCTTGGAGAGCTGCCGCACCTTTTTCCACACCGTGATGCGCTGCTTAGCCTTTCTTGCATTCTGCTCTACCGGCAGTGAATTCGTCGCTCGGTAATCCGATAATTCGTATCCCCTGGTGGTCCGGACATTATTGAGCCAAATGTAGCTCAGTATTTACAGAAAAATTATTATTAGAGTACTTTAATATCATCATCATCATAATCATCATCATCCACGTTCCTGACTGCATAGCAGTTCAGCCAGTTCTCAAAGAGGACAGGTCTCTCTGACCAAGCACAACTTATTTACTGTTCCGAACTTCCCAAGTCTCAGACATGTATTTAGTATTACTGCTTCGTACATTAGAATATGTACATAGAGCGGGCCGAAGATTAAGGTTTTTCAGACTTTCGTTTCATTTGCTTGAGATAGTGCCTGTTATTGTTATTATTATTATTATTATTATTATTATTATTATTTACTGTTGTGAACAGTGTTTGGCTTTAAGGAATTTTACTTCAGAATTTAGTGACGATTGTTGTATATTTTATATAGCACGAAATTTCCCCATTGGTTGTCCGGATTCCCGGGTAATCCAGGCCGTATCCCGTCCCTCCCCATACACGACGCGGTAGTGTGTTGCAGTGAACACCTTCGTAAACACCACACCGACAGCGCGTTGCGCTATATCCTAGGACATGACTGATGTAACATTTCGCAGATTTTAGCAATCGTTACGAGTGTAAGCCGTGCGAAGCTTGTTTGAATATTTTTGCTTCGATCCACTCCAACATTCTAACTTGTACGCTGCGAGATTATCCGCCCTTCATCCTCATTGGACTGTGACGACAGGTCCTTATTCAACCCCTCATCTTTTACAGAATTATATATATATATATGTATATACATACACATATAAATATATAAATACATACATACATACATACATACATACACACACATACATACATACATACTCACATGCACACATACATACATACATACACACACACATACACACATACATACATACATACATACATACATACATACATACATACATACATACATACATACATACATACATACATACATACATACACACGTACATACATACATACACA
>Ga0123354_10012015_pt1 | contig 13404 bp, 11 predicted proteins | sample TergutLab28metaG_2_FD_97872 | JGI IMG/M metagenome (GOLD analysis project Ga0123354, IMG submission 97872) | Labiotermes labralis P4 segment gut microbial communities from Petit-Saut dam, French Guiana - Lab288 P4 | ecosystem: Host-associated > Arthropoda: Insects > Digestive system > Gut ... | reverse complement strand
TAACCGTTCAACTTTGGATATAGGTGTTTTGGGTTATATCGGTATACTTTAACATAAGGAACACTCTCCCAAAGTCTGGCACATTCCTCCTGGGACACCCTGTATAAGGTCCTTTATAGAATTTGGTTATATTAACCGTTGGTAGATGAAAATTAACGTTGTTCCTAGTTATGTATTTATGAATTTCCCTGTTTGAGGTGAACAGGTGTTCGTTTTTAACTGTAAATAAAATTAGTGAGAAAATGTATTGAGAGTACATCGTAACACATATGAAGGTATTCTTCCAGAACTTACAGTGAAACATGGAGGAAAAGCTTGAAAAATACTTCAGTCAGGATAAGCAGGAAGTGAACATCCCCAGACAAAATCATAGAAAACTGAACCACATGGAACTGTCTGGCGATAAGCAGCAGCATAATTACTGACACTAACGTGGGAGAGATTTGGCTTGTGTGTGACTTCAGACTTTTACCCCCATGCATATTATACACAGTCAGGTACTTCTGGACTGTCATGGAACATCAGGTCCATGCACCAATCCAGAAGCACCTCATTCTAAGATATGCCTTCTCTTAATTTACATGTACTATTCAATTCTCTGTTCCGCTTGATACACTGTACATGAGTAAGACATAAATTGGAACATGAAAGAATTATTTGAAGAACTCTGCCTTCATATACAGTATGCTTACCATTAATAATCCCAAGAAATTGTTTCAGAGGCCAAAAGCATTAATGCCTTACAAGGCTGGTTTTGAAGAGGATGGCTTTCTTAAAAGTCTGTCACCGTTTGAACCAAATGAGATTGAATTAAAAGCTAATAACTGCACAGAGGTGAGTTATAGTTGAAGTAGCACAGTAACAAATGGCTTTCTAAATTTACTGTGAAATATTTCAGCATCTTCTAATAAGATTAATGTTCAACATGTGAAAATCATTCATATGAACACGCTCTATTTGCCTGCATCACAATGCCATTTTCATGTAAGACTCCTGTTTGTTCCAAAACGTTGAACATGCATATGTATTTTGCAAGGATCATGATGATAACTGTAAAATGTGGTAATGTCTTATGAGAGGTGAATAAATCCATCTTGATGATGTACTGAGCAGTAGTCTTCTATGTTAGGTGCCATCCAGGCATAGCCCAGACACTCCATGGCAGACTGGCACGAAAACTCAAGGACTTTTGTATGTACATTTCTAACTCTCATAGTATGTACTTCTTAAGACGGTGGAGTAACTTTTTTTTTGTACTGATTCAAATTCTTGTTTTATTTGAATTGTTCAAGAGTAAAATTTATGATTCTGCCCAGTGCTGGTATCATTTTTTTTGTGTTTAAATAAATGAGGTTAAAATTTTAAAGATTTTTATTGTAGCATAGATGAGAGCCAAGAAATGTGTGCTACAGTTTTGGTGTTAGAACCTGCTGATGTATTTGCATTATAAAATACAATTCAAATTATGAACATGCAGCAGTTGTGTTAACCACATCAGCCAAGCTCATACAGTTAACATTAAATATCTGAATCACTTCAAACACAGTCTGAAGTCAGGATTTTTTATATTTTACCACTGCATTTTGAGAACTGAGCTTGTCTTGTAGGTGTGTTTCGAATCTCTACTCCACCAGAGACCGTTTTTTTAATGTTAACCATGTTAACTCAGTACATAACAGAATGAACAGACCAGAGTTCGAATCCACATACAAGTGCACAATTTATAGAAAAATCACAAATCATTCACCTAAATGAACTTTTTACATGTTTCAGCAACAAGTCAACATCTTCTGGCAGACATTATAACAAAGGAATGTAAAATTAATACATAAAATTTATATGTAGAATGTTAAAAATAAATGTTATCAGCTATAAATACAAAAACATGGATACAAATTATAATGTGATGCTGGTCATAATTTGTTTTTACATTTTATATGTAAATTTAATGTATTAACTTTATGTTTCTTTGAAGTAATGTCTCTCTAGGGATGGTGATTTAACGTTGAAACACGTAGGGAAGTCCACGTGTGTAAATGGTATGCGATTTTGTGTAAATTTTGTATTTGTCTGTGTATATGGATGATTATACTAATACACCCTCTTAGCCCAGCTACATATATGTCAAGAATTAATATAATCCAGATACACACTGAGTAACAGTTACCACAACTGTTTCGATATTTTATGTTTTAATGCTGACCTTCCTCTGTGCTAGGTTCTAGTCTGGCATACACAGACCAAGAAAAATGAACCATCTGCTGCTCTTGATTTAGCAAAATACAATACTACAAACTTGATGATATTAAAGAAGCTGATTGTATAGTGATGGTGCTGTGAAGTGATGCTGACTCAAAGATACAACATTTCATGCAATACTACATAGTTCAGAGTGCTTTGAAGTGCTGTTACCATGCAGTCTTTGAAGGGGCTATCTTCCAGGTGGTTGATGCTGTGAAATGTTGCCATCCAAATACTCAAGTGTTACTGCGGTGAGAATGCAGGCCTGTGATAAACAAATTATGTGATTATTTGCATCAATAAATCTCGTACCCATGTCAGCTCAATATATACTCAACTATTTAATATTTAAATGACACTGATATCTCTACTTTCCCACTGGCACAAATCGAGCCTTTTGTTGGCGTCTAACTGTTCACCATGTTTTGTCACACAAATTTCCATTTCTGCACATTGAGAGTATTTAGAATATTTAATGCAATAAAAACTGAGATGCTTTTGTGCTGTTTGCATATAAAGTGTATAATTATGTGCTGTTCATGTGATAGAGCAAGTGGTTGATTTTCAGATACATTTTTTTTTTTTTAAAGAGAGGGTGACACGAAGGGATAGGAATATAATACTTAAAGGGAAATATACATCTTTGATCAATAATAAAATAATATTCCAAGGTTACCTACACTGGTAAGATATTTATTCTGCAAGTAATTTATTTTTCTTGATTTTGTTTTCTTTCATTGTATAGTCATAATTTATTATTACTAATGTTTTCAGGGCTAACTATATTATAATAAAGTTTGTTCTCATTCAGTATCAATCTGAGAACCTGTACGATATCCAACCACATAATTCATAATTTTGGGTGTATCATGTGTGATTGTGATGTCTCTTCAATATTATTGTTGTAGAGACAATTTTTATATTGCAAACATGTGCTAGTAATAATTTAGTATGTAGAGTCTTAATTTATAGCATAGAATATCACAAAGATATAATCTCACCCTGTAAAAATGCACTGCACGCTTTCTGGTATGTGAACTACCAGGTTAGTAGCATTATAGCTGCAGTTAGACCTGAATTCACTTCATGTAACTTATTTTAACATATCCTCATGCCTCCTATACTAATAATAATATTATTACTATTATTATTATTATAAATTATAATAGTAATAATACTAATAAATTATTATCAAAGTTTTATTTATTCACCAACTGATGCACTAGTGAGTTGTCTTAAAAAACAAAATTAAAATTTACATTAAAACAGCTCCGACATGTTTCAGCGTAACTGTAACACCAAAACATGTCGGAGCTGTTTTATTGTAAATTTTCATGTAAATTTTAATACTGTTTTTTAAGACAACTCACTAATGCATCAGTTGGTGAATAAATAAAACTTTGATAATATCAAGATGCACGGTACGAATGTGCAAAATAAATTATTATTATCTTTACTACTACTACTACTAATTTGGACAAAATGGTTTATGCTTTGTGTTAACACAGTGAGGACTGTGTATCTAATAGCCAATTTTACCAGCTGCTAATGGTTATTTCTTTTAAAAACAGGTAGCACTTTACAACATGAAATTCTATCAGTTACTCCACATTCCTGGCAGGCTTAATACTATAGGGTGGAGGAGTGTCCAAGAAGTATTTGGTAGCTTTTATACAATAAAGGACATAAACTGTTGTTTCTTGGCCCTGGGTTCAACACACGAGTAAAACAGGCGGCATGTTAGTGCTAAGTAACATGTTCATATATGAGGACATGGCAGCAGCTTACTGAGGATAAAGTAATGTGATGATGTTTCTCACTGTGTTAACATTACTGGACTGAGTGATGTGGAAGTAATTTTTACTGAGTAAAACTGATGTCATATTACCTGGTATCACAACTCACAGACCTTTTCAGACATGCAATCCCCTGTGTTGTAGCAGGGTCAGTTGTGCGTTACCAATTATCATGTATGTTTTTCACAGAAGGAACAAAATTTACAATACTGGTACATTGTTTATTCCATTAACATTATAACATTGAAATAATATGATTTATTTGTGTAGATACATGTTTCAGTAGAGCAAAGATCATGAAAGTGAAAGAATGGATGAAGTTATCTGGCAAATTATCCTTCAGGAATGACAAAAATTGTGTCACATTATCCCACAGTGAAGAGTGGTACTGATGTTATGAATTATCAGGGTTGTTGTATAGTGGATATCAGTGACTTTCCTGAGTTGGTAATAAAAGAGTCCCAAGCATTAAACACTGACCACTTCTGTGTATGTAGTGATGATGTCTGTAAGCCATAAAACTTATTTCCAGGCTCCTGACTCCTATGTGCTCTCATGCTTTAGTACTTAGAAAAAAGAACTTCAATTATATTTATTACAAATGTATAATTTTGCAATATAAAATGCAAGAAAATGGACAGCCTTGTTTCTGTATCAAATATTTATTTTATAATAGTTTATAATAACTGGCCCTCATTCTGTTTTCATTTAAGGTATTTTGACCTTATATATTTATAAGATGCTGTACCCTTGTTCTTGTGTGTTCCAAGTGTAATTGTTAGTCATAGATATACAATTGATGTCACTGACAGTGAAAATATTATGAAAATATTGCAAGGAAATGTTAAGTATTACATAACCAAAACCTTTCTATTCCTTTTCAGCCTTATATAGCTGGATCACCACGAAAAAAAAAAAAAAATCATGAAACTGAATATAAATGTTACTTTATGAAACTCAAAAAATGCATTAGTAAAAAGACAAGTTCTATTACTTACTGTAACAAATTCCTTGTTTAATGTTCAAGCAATGTATAATTGTCCAATAGCTCTACAACCAGCATTTTATACATACCCTCCAAAAAGGAAATCAAACACTCTAAACATGGGGACCTACAAGGATATAAAATACCAGTAGGCAGTCCTCTTCTTATCCAGCAATATTGATATTGCTCATTTGGACTGCCTCAGAGTTGCTAAATGGGTCTAATGCATCACACTGTTGGAAAATTTCTAGTTCTCTTCTTTCAGTTGTGTATAAATGTCAAGATCTGGTCATATGAAGGTAAATCATCCCATTATGTTAGCCTCTGTAAAAATTAAGATGTTTGGTTCAAGTCAGTGTCATCTCAACATCCGCTGCATTATAAGGGATGCATGTGTGGACTTCAGTGATGTAAATGCCAAGTCTGTGTTGTAAATTTATAACTTTTTTTTTATTCAGATATGTACCAAGGTTTCTAAAGTTTGTCTAACATTTTGACATACTGATCATAATTTGTGGATATTCTAAATACTTTGAATTCTTAGTAAAGAATCCCAGGAATTTAGAGGGATTTAATCCACAAAATAGAAAGAACTGAAGGCATACCTACTGCAGTCATGATCAATGAGATTACAGAAGCTACACTGTACAAAATTATGGTAAGATTGTCTTGAAGTCAGCTATAAATAATCTTGCTAGGTGTCTTCAAGTCTTTAGGTTGGGACAAATGTAAGTATAGTTTTTTTTGGTAATGGTCTAGTTTCATATCTATTCTTGTGCATGTTCAGTATACACAGTTTATACAACCACAGAAGAATATGAACACAGTCCTAAAATTTTATGTCTTTGTTATTTGACTTCTTTCCTTTGAAGTTCAAATGCAAAACTAAATAATGCCATTCTGTTCTAAAGAATGGCATTGTGAATGATTGATGATGTGGTTAGCTGTTAAATAATTAAGGTACATGTGATAATAGCTGAACATGAATGTGCTGTCTGAATTACCATGTTTTGAAATCATATCCCACACACACTGGAAAGCTGCTGTGGTTTTCATATATAGACTACTAATTTGCTTCTCATAACCATAAAACATAATATTATTACTTAAAATATCATTGTAGTTAAGACCATTGATACCCAGGTGACAGAAATTTATATTAACCTTTGGACGCCTAACGTCAACTATAGTGGTCGTACCGCACCGCAAACCTCCAAAGTTGCATTTTATATATTTATTCAACAAATACAGGTACCGAATATTTTAAACATGGTGCATATTCTCCGTCTTTTTCTCTTCAAAATGCAATTTGTTTCATAATTCTAATGTACTTGGTTCCCATATTATTCACATTTTATATACAGGGTGTGCTAAAATTAAAAAAATAATTCCGGCACCAAAAGGTTAAAAATACCATTATTAAAACGTATCAATCAATGGCTGTAGAGTGTGTGTTAAAGAAATATATTTTACAAGAAAAATCATGACACCTAATCAGCTTTCTAACCATATGCAGGGATGGTATTGATTTTCAAACGTATGTTTCGACCGGAAATGAAACTTATGCTTTACTTTAACAAAAGGTATTTTTTATGTTCCATTAACTCCATATATTAAATTAATATAGTCCGCACAAGTATTATTTATTATGAATTCTTATAATAAAACAAACCAGATGCACTAATTTCTCAAATTTATTTTTGGAATAAAACTCTACATGTTTCAGACAGTTCCTCTGTCCATCATCAGAAGTTTGCAAGCAAGCAGCCAGCAAACATGTATGACATATACCACTGCTGTGTGCACAGTGAAAAACTCCTGATGATGGACAGAGGAACTGTCTGAAACATGTAGAGTTTTATTCCAAAAATAAATTTGAGAAATTAGTGCATCTGGTTTGTTTTATTATAAGAATTTATCACGATGCACGGTCACCTGAACGTCATATTTATTATGAATTATGAAAACAATATATGTTTCCATAAACACTTCATGTTATAACTGTAATAAAGAATAGGTGTGTCCACTATATTAATTTAATATACTCACTCACAATGCAAGCTATGATAAGAATGAAACTAATTGTCAATAATAATAAATGGTTCTATATTAAACCTATTTATGTGAACATGAATATTGCTTATACACTGAGTTATGCCTTGGATTCTTCCTTTCTAGGGCACTTCATTGTCTCCTAAAACATAGTGTGAATACACACACGTTCAGGTATACTCAAGCTGGCAGAGGGCAGCAAGCTGTTCTAATTGAGTGTGAAGAATGAATTCTCATTCTCTGGAGTACTTGGCCCTATAAATCCCACCCAAAGCCCAGTAGGTGGATTATTTCATTACACAGAGAGAGGTTCACAGTACATTATCAAACTGAGGTTCCATCAAATGTACATTTGTACAATATACAGCATTATCAGTGACTAAGAAATTTAGCTACGAAACCTGGGACCCTGTATTTGATAGCAGTGATACTGACTCTAAATTTAATTGTTTGCTAAATACATACGTGAGAATCTTATATTCAAGCTTTCCTTTAATGTGGGTCAAAAATGGTACCGAAAATAATACCTGGATAATAGTAGGAATAAAAATCTCATGTAATATGAAAGAAAACTATATTTGGCCAGTAGGAACAGTAATGACCTGAGACTAAAACCATACTGTAAAATTCTATCAAATTTCATAAAGGAAGCCAAACAAAATAATTATAAGAATTAGATCTTAGAATCAAACAATAAAATTCAAACAAACTGGGAAATTGTAAAATTATATTCAGGTAGGAACAATATTAATAACAAAGAACAAGCTTTAAATACTCATGGTAAACCTACTAACAAGTCACAAACTATCACATGCATTTAATGAATATTTCTTCTCACTGGCTGAGAAAAAAATGTGTCGATGATGATGATAATGGTAATGATGAAAGTATTAATAGGAATAATAATGATTAAAAAATATACTCCGATATATTATTTGTTTAATACTTTCAACTACTACCTCCTCAACAACTAAAATACTCTGCAGAGAACCCATTATATAAAGAAAGGTGAGAGGAATTGCATTTTGAACTTCAGAGACTTCATTTTCAAAAGTCTTTGAAAAGGTTATGTACAACAGACTACTTCGACACTTAAACAATTACAACATATTAGTTGAAAAACAATTTGGATTTACGAAAAGTCTAACAACTGAAAAAGCAACATATGAAGTAATTTATGAAATTTTAAGTGCTCTTAATGACAAATTAATTGCAGAAGGAATTTTTTCTGAATTAGCCAAAGCTTTTGTTGTAATAATCATGATATTTTACTGTCCAAATTGAATTGTTATGGAATAACTGGGAAGGCTTATGAATGAATTAATCCATACCTTGGGAATAGGTATCAAAAAGTGGAGATTCAGAATAAAAATGTCAGTCACATGACATTTTCACACTGGGGAGTCATAAAACATGGCATTCCACAAGGATCAATTTTAGGTCCTTTAGGTTTTCTTCTTTAAGTGAATGATTTATCAACAACTATTCAATGGAATATCTAAAGCAATTTTATTTGCAGATGATTCTAGTAACATATTTACCAGTTGTAATCTCAGAGATTTAAAAAATTATATAAAAATTGAATTTGGATTCTGAAATAAATGGTTCTCACAGAATTTTGAAAAACCCCATTTCATGCAATTTATAACTAAAAATAGTCCTCCAATTGATCTGGACATTAGTTACACCAACACTTCAATTTCTGAAGTTCATGATACAAAATTTCTTGGAATATACACAGACAGTACACTGTCTTGGAAATATCACGTCAAACGAATTACACACAAATTAAGTGCACAGCTGGCTATGGATTGAGATCAGTTAAGCCTTTTATGTCACAGGAAACATTGAAAATGGTTTACTATCCCTATTTTCATTCCATTGTGAACTATGAATTAATATTATGGGGGAACTCTTAAAGTAGTGCAAAAAGTTTTCAAATACAAAAGAATACAATTAAAATTATTACAGGATGCAGAAGTAGAGGCTCAAGTACAGATGCATTTACAAATCAAAAAATTCTACCTCTTCAGTTGCAATATAACTATTACTTCTCTTATTTGTGGTTAACAACAAAAACAATTTCAAATTAAATTCTGACATCCAACACATAAATACTAGACAACATTATAACTTTTACCAACCATCATCAAATTTTCACTATATTAAAAAGGAATTTGTTCAAGTGGCAGAAAAGTATTTAACAATCTTCTGCAAAGTATCAATAATATTTATATTGGAAGTGGAGGTAGGTTCTTTGGTTTCGTAAAATTTGGAATATATTTGCTCAAATGTTCGTTTTTTGCTGTCGTAGGATTCTTGAAGTGCAAATAATTATATTTAAATGAACGTGAAAAATGTTACGGGAGACAAATATACACACAAGATGGTAAAGAAATGTGTCATACATACATCAAGATATCTGAAAATTCTTTGCAGGAAATGCTTAGTAACCCTCATAAATTCGATTCAGAGGTGGGGACTATAGTATGTTTTGGGCAGTAATAGTGCAGAATACATTATCAGTTTTATGAAGTTAATGTAACATCCACCTATAACATGTCTTGATCAGGTTCCTATCGTTCTGACATAGCAGGCACGTCAACGATTCACTTCTCATTCCGACGTTGTCAGACAATATTTTTCACGAACTATATATTCGATGTTTATATTTTCATTTTTCTCTTCGAAAAATTAAAAGGGTAAGATGGTTTGTATGCCGGTGATTGCTGTCCACCAGCTAGAGTCACCCCAGCGTATTCTTGATGATGCAGTAAAAAGTATTATAGATTTTAATTCCCCACAGAATCAGAACCCATTTGCCTGCTGAGGATGACTTTGTGTTGTGCCCAGTGAAGTATCTGCCAGCAGTGTGTTACATTTCAATATGTAAACATTTAGTGGTGACAGGTGATTAGCAAACAATTACCCACAGCAGCTTTATTGCATGACAAGTCTGCATTCACTGGGAAATCACCTGACAATATCTGTGCTTAGGGACATGATAAAACGTACAGTTTGTATGATGTAAACCTGGGACCACTGTATGGCTTTTGCTGTCTGCTTATAGCTTCATCATTTAATGGTGCTTTGTCTGAAGTGTCATGTTTAACCACAGACACACAGTATGCCTTTACAAAAATTTTCTTGTCTAAGATACCAAGCATGGAACAAATCATCGAACTTATACAATGCTGGGACAAGGAGGACAGGTTTCTGGAGGATGGAGATGGAAAGCGGGAAGGACATATGAGAGAACACAGCACAGGTTAACTTACAATTGAGCATACACAAAGAATAAAGACCCATTGTGAGCCAATTGGATGGGGCGGTTTGGCGCTGGCATGTCGTTGACATAAAGACTGTTCATGACAGGGAGATTATTCCACCGTGAGCCATGCGGGTGGACATGCCACGACGTGTGGACGTTGGTTTTCTGGAAGGATGTATGAGTGTCATTTGATAAGGCAAGTGGTGGACAGTGTATAATTCGGTTTTGATTTTGTTGTTCCAAAAATGGTGGCATTTCCTTGACAAGCTTAGAACCGGTTACATTCTAAAGAAGACCTCGGTTCGATGAAGAAGGTATGAGTGCTAATTAATGACTCTTAGCTCTGTCGGCACATACAGTTTTGAAGTCCATAGTGACATTCAGGAAAACTGCGACAGTTGGTTTCTTATCGCTAATGTTCCTGGACTGTCTTTCATGAAGGCAGTCTAGCCGTATCGCAGTGCTGTGTTGGGTCTGAACACGAAATGCTCATCACGCAGAAGTAGAACATGAAAAACACTTTGAACACTTCTGGAGTTTACTGGGCACCTGAATGATGAAAATGAAATCAGTACACAGAATAAAAAATTTTTTATACAAATATGCTGTGACAGGTTAAAATATCCCAAAAGAACTGAAATATCTGTTTCCAATACATTCACTGTTTACATGCCAATGCAACATTTGTTGAAAGGCGAGAGTTTTGATGATTAAAAAGAAGGTGGCTTTGTTACCTACTAACCTGTGGTGGTATTTGTCATGTCATCTTAGTGCCAGTGCCCTTAAGGGGTACAGATTGTGCATGACACCTTGGTTTTAATAGTGGATGATAGACGTCAGAGACATCTACTAGATATCTGCAGTACCAGCTACTTGATTTAGATGAAGGTATTATGTGTTTGCAGAAACAGGTGTCAGTAGAGTACCGTGCCCCTTGACCCCTTGACCGCGCTCTGAACCAATCAGCATGGCGTCTTGAGGGGTGTGTTTGTTTGGTGTCAAAGTTGTGAGTCAATTGGATGTGGTGGTATGGCCTTGGCATGTCGTTGACGTAAAGACAGTTCACGACGGGGAGAATATTTCCCCGTGAGACACACGAGTAGAAATACAACGAAGTGTGGACGTTCACTTTGATGTCACAGCCATCATAGCCACGTCCCGCCAGGCTGCACTGCTCGTTGACTACCTGGAGCATAAATCAGCGACATACAGCCATGCCTGAAAAATGGAAATTTGCTATCAACGTAATTATAAGAAGCTGTAGATTACCTTAAAGACACAGACAAACTGCATTTCCACAACAAAAAACAAACATACCAGCATACACAATACCATTCAAGAGAAATACACACTATATCAATGCACAACAATAGCACATAATATATAAAAAATACATCAAACAAACAAAAAACCAAACAAACACATCCCTCAAGACGCCATGTTGTGATTGGTTCAGAGTGCGGCCAAGGGATCATGGGGTGGGGAGGAGATATTCCGCACCCGTCCACACCGAACCTGGGGACCACCCAGCCTCCTATACAATTGGTACCGGGTCTGTCCTGGGGCTAAAGCGGCCGGGGTGTGGCATTCACCATCCACCCTCATGTAGCAATGAGATTAAGAAAAGTGTAGAGCTATACCCCTATTCCCCCTTTGGGCCTTCCGTGGCCTGTTCTAGGGTGAACTTTACATTTGCCTTTATTAGAATATATATTAGCTAAACCCTTCCATGAGGAATAAAACCCAGATTAATAAATAACATTTTAGTCACGTGATAAAAAGCTAAGTTGAAAATTATAGTAGGTACCACACTAAAAAAGTATGGCAAAGTTCTGGCGAACATATCTGACCCCCACTATCTACTTTGCTGTGATAAGTTCCCAGCGTATACAGAAACGGCCGTTTTACGTGAACAGCAACGCACATCATAACACCTCAAGCAACCACAGCAACACTGCAAAACAGAAATAGCCCTTTTACCACACATTAAACACCGTTAATGCATGTGTAATCCTCAAGAATGAAAACTTAATGTGCTTAACGCTTGTTTAATTAAAAACCGAGTTCTGAATTTGTCATATTCGAAAACTGTGCAGTGCAAAAAACTGCAACTCTTATTACAATGCATGATACTACATTCAGTAATCACACAAGAGTCAATATGTGGAAGTTTATGTACTCTGTTTGGCACTGAAAATGGGTTGCATGATGCATGAACAAGGGGTCATACATCTGTTCTATAATTTTATGAACATAACGCCCTGGATTCCTTGGAAACCTGAAAAGTTTTCCTCTTCCTTCCCCGTGCCGCACCGTGCACCCCTAGGCATAACAACATCGGTAATTGCTGTCCATTGCCAACTGCTATAATTCTATACATATGAGGAACAAAACATTTGCGTATGAAATGACACGCATAACAAAACATTGTGTTACGTTCAACACATATGCAACGGTATGTGACACATATTTACTACACTAAAAAGGTTTGTTTTGGTTCAACCCTCTTGTTCACAGCCGGGCAACCTTCACTCCGATCCCTCGTACTCGGTCCTGGGGCAAATGAGTACATAACCCCCTACTCGCTGACCAACTCGTACTCGAGACCATAAGTAGTTATATGTGAAGAAAACAATTAGACCCACTAGGGTTTAAATCACTGAGGGATGTCGTAAGGATTTTGAAAATACTTTTGATTGCATGCAACAAGATGGCGACGGAGGACATTTAAGTAAACTCGGCCTCTCCAGGTTTTGCTGATAGTGTGGATAAGTTTGATAGTTTCCAGTGCCAAAGCTGTATTTTTATGAAAAGTGAATTTGAAGTTCTTACAAATGAAGTAAAATCGTTATCTGAGGTCATCAGTATTCTAAAAGAAGAAGTTAACTATTATAGTGCTAAGTCACAGGAAAGGAAGATATCGAAATCATCCTCTACAAACTCACTACACTGCAGTAAGTGCATGGAATTGGAAACTAAACTAAATGATACTTTAAGTGAACTTAATTCAATGAAATTAATAAATGTGGTGTTAAATGATGAAATCGAAACTGGGAAAC
>Ga0123354_10012014_pt1 | contig 13407 bp, 7 predicted proteins | sample TergutLab28metaG_2_FD_97872 | JGI IMG/M metagenome (GOLD analysis project Ga0123354, IMG submission 97872) | Labiotermes labralis P4 segment gut microbial communities from Petit-Saut dam, French Guiana - Lab288 P4 | ecosystem: Host-associated > Arthropoda: Insects > Digestive system > Gut ... | reverse complement strand
TGTGTGTGTGTGTGTGTGGGTGGGTGTGTGTGGGTGTGTGTGTGTGTGTGTGTGTGTGTGTGTGTGTGTGTGTGTGTTTGTGTGTGTGTGTGTGTGTGTGTGTAAGGTTAAAGGTAAAGTAATCCCATTAGAGTTCTGGACAGGCCCAGAGGGTTCGAAGAGTTTGAGGCTCCCGGATTTCTGGACAATCGGCACATGAATGCGGGAAGGTTGTCAGCCCTACGCACCGGCCGTCTTTACCTCCCCACCCCCCCCCAGCAAATATTCCTGGTACTCATTTCCGTTAGAGGCTGAGTCAACCCCAGGGCCATAATGCGGACGGAAGGATTATGTCAATGAAAAATTCCAAAGACACCATCGGGAATCGAACCCGCGGCCTTCCGACTTGTATATTTACTTATTTATTTATAATTTTGGTAAACAGTAAAAATATTATTTGCTTTTAAAATGATTGTAAATTGCACATGTACAATTTGTAGTTCAACTGCAGTCGACACTAGAGTTGTTCTGGTCCACTGTTACAACCCTCAGATTTTCAAGGCACACCACAATTGTTTTAAAAAACATTCTTCTGACAAAATTTGACCGATCCGTCGCAAACCGCTGACAAGTCCAATTTGGGGACGATACGAGAACAACTACCTTCAAGACAGATAACGTAGTCTATATAGCTAGTCACTAGGAGCCAGACGATCCCCGGATCGTATCCTAGTGAGGTCTGAGTTTTCCGCACCGGTCCAAGCCGGCATTTGGTCCCACCCAGGCTCCTATACAAAGTGTCCCGGGACTTTTTCGTGTGTAAAGCGATCAGGGCGTAACGTGACGTTGACCACCCATCCCGTACATAGCGCCAAGGTTAAAGAAAGAATAGAGATATAATTCTACTCCACTTCTGGGTACTTCGTGGCCTGTTCTAGGGCGAACGTTTTACCTTCAAAACTAGGTCGCTTGTTACGTCGTGATTCTCTGCTTTCACGAACAGATTTAGTGTTGTTTGTATAGCGATAAGCTGCGGGCTGGGTGGACCTGGTTTCAGCCTCCATGGGAGCAGTGGAATTTCTCTTCTACAAATCCTGTTCATACTGGCCCTGGAGCCCACCCAGTTTCCCCGAATACACACCGCGCTTCTCCAGACGGTAAAACTACCGGCGCCTGGCGCTAGCGATCCACCCTCATCTAGCACCGAAATTCAGAATGAGTATATTTATACTTCTAAGCCCCGCTGTGTCACATGATGGGTTACAGGGAGAACCGTAAATTAATTCCCTGCTCTAAAGGAGGGTAACACGCAGCAATATTGCGTTACGAAATGGTAGCAAACGGCAGGAACATTACCCCAATTTGTGGTAAGAATCTGAGACGTTGTGTTATGGAAGATCTGGAAAGATACGCTCTTTGTTAAGGTCATTTTTGTAGAATATATATATATATATATAGTAATATAATCATTTATTCCCTCAGTCACATTACAGAAAAGTAATATGCCTGCTAATATCACATTTTGTGCACTGCACATTCCTTATGTTAATCTTAATTTCAGCACCTCTTATGTTAATCTTAATTTCAGCACCTCTTATCTCAACCTTAAGCTCCACATTACTTATTTACGAGGAGCGTTCAATAATTTATCTACCTAAGCAGGAAAGAAGGCAATTGAGCGGATTGAAACAAGTCTGTGCATGTTGGGACATGTCTTGAGGTGTCACATATGCAGCCTCAGCTCAGTGCTATTCTAACTGTCAGAGTGATAGCATGTCAAGTGAAACTTTGTGTGAGGTTTCTAAGAAACTGCTCGATTTGGAGCAAAGATCAGTTATAATATTTCTTACTAAAGAAGGTGAGAAGCCAAAGGAGATACTTGAACGCATGGTGGCAGTTTATGGGGAGTCTGCCCCTTCTTACTACAAAGTGAAATTTTGGAGTAAACAATTTAAGTGGGGAAGAGAGTCGATTGAAGAATACCCTCACACTGGGCGTCCTGTGGAAGCGACTTCTGAAGAAATGTGCCAGAAATTTGAAAGTTTGATTTTGACAGATAGGCGAATGAAGGTGTCGAGATTAGCGGAAGAGACAGGCATCTCAGGAGCAGAGTCCTTCAGAAGAAGCTAACATGTCCTCAGCCAGTCACGAAATTCTCCCCATTTTATGGAAACCGAAGGCCCATTACCGCATTCACAACTATCCTGAGCCATATCAAGCCAGTCCATGCCCCCTATCTTAATATTATCCTCCCATCTAAGTCTGGGCCCTCCAAGTGGTCTTTTTCCCTCAGGTTTCCCCACCAAAACCCTGTATATACCAATCCTCTCCCCATACGTGCTACATGCCCCACCCACCTCATTCTTCTCGATACGATCACCAGAATAATATTTGGTGAGAAGTACAGATTGTTATTTTTCTTCTTATTTATTCTCGTTTAATAGCCTATCGGTCTTACATACAAACTACTTCTTGTTCGTCCTCCTCCGTCAGTTCCGTTGCCTTCAGCTGGTTTTCCTCTTTACATCTGAACTTATGTGCAAGGTTCCTAAAGTCCTCATGTCCATGACCTTGTTACCGGTGAGTAGCTTCTTGAGTGCCACTGCAACATTCATGTTCGACCTCTTGCTCTTTAGAATCTCCTCTCGCCAATTTTTCGTTTTTCTGCATTTCAAAAGCAGTTGAGTTTCCGTATCTTCTTCTCTGCATATGATATGATATGATATGATATGATACGATACGATATGATATGATATGATATGATACGATACGATATGATATGATATGATATGATATGATATGATATGATATGATATGATATGATATGATATGATATGATATGATACGATATGATACGATACGATACGATATGATACGATACGATATGATATGATATGATATGATATGATACGATACGATATGATATGATATGATATGATATGATATGATATGATATGATATGATATGATATATTTGTTAACTGCAATTGGGTCGACACCCGGTGGCAGTAGTACAGTATACATTTACACACAAAGAACACACAGAACAAAACAACGAAACAGAATATCCAGAACGGAGCGAATATAACAATAAGCCTACTTAAACTAATACATCTCTTTCTGTCCGCATACACACACCCCTTTTAAGAAAACGCAGTAACAATATTGTGATCGAAAAATGCCTGCATTTTCTGTTCCGTTTGATATCTTTCAGCCATAAAAACTGTCATCGAAGTGTGTCTTTTGTCTTTTGATGCGTCAAGATAATAAATCAGTGCAAAAGTTTTTAGGAAAGAGAACTGCGCTCTTCTGAGTTATTATGCAGCGAGTAGGTGCAATTTATCACCTACGTTTCGGGAGAATCTATCGGGCCCATCCTCAGGGTTCAAACATTTTTGAACCCTGAGGATGGTGCCGATAGTTTGTCCCGAAACGTCGGTGATAAATTGCCCCTACTCGCTGCGTAATGACCCAGAAGAGCGCAGTTCTCGGCTACTTCGCCTCCTAAGCCTGAAATCACTCATTTTTTTAACAATTACTTTCCTGATTAAAACTACAAATAATTTTTCCGTGTTTTTGCGCTACAAGCAGCAAATGCACAATTAATATTACAACCTTATACATGTCAAACAGTATCTTTTTATATAATGTATACTCCTACATGTTTCGACATTTCTATGTCATCATCAGGTAGTTTTACATTTGTGCCTTGCCAAGTTACATAGATTCTTAAAATTGAAGCCTTAACATCGCCCTTCCATACTAAAATATATTAAATATTATTTATGTAACCTGGCAAGACACAAATGTAAAACTCCCTGATGATGATATATAAATGTCGAAACATGTGGGAGTATACATTATATAAAAAGATACTGTTGTGATATATACAGTTGTAATATTAATTGTGCTTTTGTTTGTTGTAATACAACAATAATAAAAAATGCAAGGTAAATGTTTCAAAATAATTTTTCTGTAATTTCAAGGTTAGTTCTGATGATTTCCAGGAAATTGAAATTAAAGTAATAATAATAATAATAATAATAATAATAAAAGAAAACAGCCATATTGGGCACTGCACACATACTTCGGAAAGTACTAATGTAAAAGTACAATATATTCAACCCTGAAACTAACGATATAAGCACCGTGAATAGTAACAACAGAATAGCTGCAACACTATATTCCCTAGGGACACAGTTTGTCTCAGGAATATACGTATAAATACCCTGCATAAAGGAGATGATGATGATGATGATGATAATAATAATAATAATAATAATAACTGTGACAAAATCTAACTCTCTCCTCATGCTATTAGCGTGGTGGCACTGATACACAGAGCAATTTTTTCCCATGGTGCAACAGCTCCTAGTTTACCAGGGACTCCTCATTATCGTGGCTTCACTATCACAATCAGACCCACCACTCTCGGTAGGATTCAGGACGAGTGATCAACTCTTCGCAGAGACCTGTGCCTGACAACGCACAAAACTTACGACAGACGTCCATGTTCCCGGCGGGATTCGAGCCCGCAATCCCAGCAAACGAACTGCCACAGTCCCACGCCTTAGAACGCGCGAAATCTGGGATCGGCATACACACTTACTGCACAGTAAAATACAGCCCTGAGATATCCTAATTAACAAGACTTTTGTGGTCAAATTGTAACAATTCGTCAACATGCCAGTAGGTTACATAGCAGTAGCTAATGCCGCACGCCATCTACTGGGTCTCTGACAAATTAACATATGCCGGAATCGTTATGGATCATTTAGCGACGATTTCTCAGCGCACTGTTTTATAGCACTGGAAAGCGGTGCTGTAATAATCAAGATTTTGCGAGAGTGGCCAAGTGTGCCGCGAGATTCTGAACAGATGACTGGTCAAAATTAAATAAGCAGCTCTTGTAGTACATTACAGCAAGACTGGATGAGCATCTAGGTCTACAAGTTAACACAGAGTCGTGTTTGATTCTGCGTCCTGCACTCTACTCAAACGGTTATACCGCATAATGCCTGGTGTCACAATTCTGTTGTTGTTATCAAGGCATGTAAAATCACAGGGGATGTTTGATCTCAGGGCATGTTTGATCTCAGAGCATGTTTCATCTCAGAGCATGTTTTATCTCAGAGCATGTTTGATCTCAAGGCATGTTTCATCTCAGGGCATGTTTGATCTCAGGGCATGTTTAATCTCAAGGCATGTTTGATCTCAGGACATGTTTGATCTCAGAGCATGTTTGATCTCAAGGCATGTTTGATCTCAGGGCATTTTTGATCTTAGGGCGTGTGTAATCTCGGGGCATGTTTGGTCTCAAGACATGTTTGCTCTCAAGGCATGTTTGGTCTCAAGGCATGTTTGATCTCAGGGCATGTTTGATCTCAAGGCATTTTTGATCTTAGGGCGTGTGTAATCTCAGGGCATGTTTGGTCTCAAGGCATGTTTGATCTCAAGGCATATTTGATCTTAGGGTGTGTGTAATCTCAGGGCATGTTTGATCTCAAGGCCTGTATAGTCTCTAAGCACATTTGATCTCAAGGCATGTTTGATCTCAGGGCACTTATTCAGGGAAGGTTTTATCTCAAGGCATGTTTAATCCAGAGGCATGTTTGATCCCAAAGCATGTTTGGTCTTAGGGCGTGTCTAATCTCAGGGCATGTTTGATCTCAAGGCATATAAAATCCCAGGGCCCGTATAATCTCAGGGCACTTATAAACTGAGGACATGCATGTCACAGCACGTATTGTCTGCAGACATGTACAATCTCCGAGTTCTTATAACCTCACTACACGTGTAATCTTGAAGCATGTATAACCTCACTGCATGTGTAATCTCACGGCAATTTTAATTTCACTGCACGTATCATCTAAAGTTAAGTGTAAATGGAGAATATATAATAATATTGGCACCAGACTGGGAACCGAAATTGAGACCTGTTAAGAAGGAAGCAGTTGCCCCAACAACCAAATTGCAACAGTCGGCTTGTATAATCTACATGAATTGTTTCTTTGGTTTGCTATTCAACTACGTTGTTTTAACATCAATAATTGTTTAAATTCTAAGTGAAAAATTGTGATAAATCGTGATTATGTACGAATTTGGAAGGAGAGGATTGTGACATATATGAAAAACGATTTGTGTGCAGAAACTAACAAAAGCCCAACAAATTTCAGTTCTTATAGCGACAGGATACAATTTCGTGCTGAATGCCTCCTGAATAGGAGTGTAGAGCGTCACAGCTTCATATCCCTGCTCGGTTCCAACTTTTAACAACCACACATCAGCTGCTGGATATTTTAATGGTATTTATTAATAGCACAACATTTTTTTAGCAATAAATTCTATTCAGCAGGTTTCTGCCCAAATTTTTTTTTTATTTCACAACCAGTAATACATAATTCCCGCTCTTGATTCCGTGTAACGTATATGTTTCCTTGCGTCACTTTATTAGACTTGATTTGGACAACATGAAGACTGGCATTTCTTGAAATAATCAAATAAAATAATTAATAATTTAATTATAATATAATTTTTAATTTTCATTTTTTTTAAATTATAAGGAAGGGATCCCAAGTAGTCACGTGCCTTGGGGAAGCACTGTTATTTATTTATTTACTTATTTATTTATTTACTTACTTATTATTATTTATTTGTATATTTATTTTTATTTATTTATTTACTTTTTTATTTGTTCATATTTATTATTATTTATTTACTCATTTATTTTTATTTATTTATTTATTGTTCAACGGCCCTTTCACAAACACTTCTTCTATGTAGGTCTAAGTGACATTTATTTCTAATCAGCACAGGTTCCACCGGAAGCTCATACTTACCTCTCCTCAAACACTGAATCTCCTATGATTATGGAGAAGTATATAAATTGATCAGTCCCATTACAGGCCCGAGGTCCCCAGAGGGTTCCAGGAAGTTAACTTTCCAAATTACGTGACAATGGCCCAGGATGGTGGTAAGGTTGTCAGCCTTACGCATCGGCCGCCTTTACCCCCAAGAAATACTCCTGATACTCATTTCTGTTAGAAGCAGAGTCGACCCCAGGGTCATAGTGCGATCGGAAAGATTATTCCAATGCCACCACCTGGAATCGAACCAGGAATCTTCCGATTTGTAGCACAACACCTTAACCACTGTGCTACCACGGTCGTGAATGGATAGTGAAGGAATTAATAAGCTGGCACTCAGAGAAAGTCTCAGAACGCCTCTCCCTACTCTGAATTTAATACATATTCCTCATCATTTGAGCAATTGTAAGTACGGACAAGCAACAAACGCACACAGAGAGTGCAGCAACATTCAACACCCTACTTTGCTTTTAGCAGTGGTGAAAGGAAGGAAATGGACTATCTTGGACGTTCATATAAATTGCTTGCAATTCCCTAGCTGTGTTCTCATCACTTCGCTTATGTTCATTTTAATGTAGAGTCTCTTCTCCGGTTGAATCATTCCATTAGAGACAAGTAGGAACAGCATGGCGGCGATGTCTAAAGTAAAGTGGAGCTTTCATAGTCAAGGTCTTTTTCATATTGGCGAGAAAAAAAAAGACCTGGAAATACCGACCTGAATCCACTTTACCAGCTTTCTTTCACTCGCGTTCCCACGTAGTATGTGAAAAGAATTCACTATGGAAAGGATGTTGATGTTGTCCAGCAACGGATTTCCAGCGTTCTGTTAAAAACTTGTTATTCGTAGACTCAAATGAAAGCTGGTGGAGAAATACGCACGAGTTTTTCAGGATTTCATAGCGTTGTAACCAAGGTTACCGTACTACAGGGATGCGACGCTGGGTCGCTGGGTAAATGCTAACCGAATTCTCAAAGAAATCTCAAGAACAACTAACCTAGAGATGTGGTGTCGCATACCAAGCGATAGGAGTCCCTGGGTAATTATATCTTCATATCTAACAGTGATTCCCAGCGTAAATAAATAATACTGACATTGCAGAATATTTATGTCTATTGGTTAATTTTGTTTAATGTACAGGTATGCTGATAAGCCCTTAGCCCGACCAGGAAGGGGAGAAGTTACATTCCCCGCATTTTATGGAACTTCGAGATTCATTACCACATTCACAACAGTCCACCACCTGCCCCTACCCTAGCCAAATCAAGCCATTCCTCTGCCCATCACACTTTTGACAGGCGCAGCTTGTTTCCTTCCTCGTCGGGCTAAAGACTTATCAGCACGCCGGTATGTACATTATGCCGGGATAGCTCAGACGGTATAGTGATTGCTACGAGCTGGACGGTCCGCGGATCCATTGTCGGTGGTGTCCAAACCGGGCCTGAGATCCATTTAGTCTCCTGTACAGTACGACGGGGACCGGGTCTTTCCTGTGAGAAAAGTGGCCGGGGTGTGGTCCTGATTGCCTACTCCTTTTAGCTCCGAATTTGGAGGTGTATTGGAGCAATACCTCCACCACCCCTCGGTCCTAGTGTAGGTCTGTCATGCGGTGACCTTTACACATGTATACTTACTTACTCCATGGTGCAGAATCCTTCTTGAGAAGCTAACTAGTTTGCAGCTAGTCAAGAAATTCCCCGCATTTCACGGTACCCGAAGGTTCATTGCCGCACTCACAAGCGTCCGCCAGCTGTCTCTATCCTGGGCCAGACCAATCCAATCCATATACCCACATCCCCACCTCCTGGAGATCCATCCTAATATTAGCCACCCATCTACACCTTGGACTCCCCAGTGGTCTTATTACAAATTTATCTTCGTAGTTGCACCGTGCATGTTGATAATATTAGTTCTTTATTGTCCAACTAATACACACAAATCATTATAAAATTGTTAAGAGTTAAAGTCATTTAAAATTTTAACCGTTGCTCCAACATGTTTCGGTTTACATAAACCATCATCAGGGAGCTCTCAGCCTGCGCTTCGCTAAAGTTAAGATGACGAATTCGGTTACATATCATTATTTGAAGTTACATGTGTATGCAGCCACAATTCCGATAACTTCAAATAATGATATATAACCGAAGTCAACACTGTAACCTTGGCGAAGCACAGGCTGAGACCTCCCTGATGGTGGTTCATGTAAACCGAAACATTTTGGCGTAACTGTTATAATTTTAAATGATTTTTAACATTTCAACCATTTTATAATAATTTGTGTATGTTAGTTGGACAATAAAGAACCAACATTACAAATTAATCTTCACTGCTTCTTTTCCTATTGTTCTAATAAATGTGTATGGTTTATATTTCTCGGTACACCCCGAAGAGTCGTTAAGCGTCATACACTCAATCTTTTAAATGTCGTCATCGGTTTTCTTTTTAAATGTAGTCACAAATGTAAAATTTCACAAAAATTTCATAATTTCCATGAAAATTCTGTGTCTGTAGATTGTTTCGGTCTATAAATCTTATTGTTGCACCGTGCATTTTTGTAGAATCACTTCTATTATCAACCAACAACTGCACTTAAATAACTTTCACACAAACCACTTTAAAAACACTTTAAAAACAATTAAAATCACTGCGACATGTTTCGATCTTGTCAGATCATCATCAGGGAGCTATGTTGTTCCTTGCTAAAGTTATATTACAATATTCACAATTTAATTCATTTTTGCAAACAAGGTGTTGTGGCAGCATGTCATGTTGTGTAGGAATGTGTTGGTAGAGAGAGCAGTTGGCACACGACGCACACCTAGCCAACTGGTCTCTCTACAACACATTCCTACACAACATGACATGCTGCCACAACACCTTGTTTGCAAAAACTAATTAAATTTTGAATATTGTAATATAATTTTAGCAAGGAACAACAAAGTTCTCTGATGATGATCTGACAAGATCAAAACATGTCGCAGTGATTTTAAGTGTTTCTAAAGTGTTTTATGTGAAAGTTATGTAAGTGCAGTTGTTGGTTGATAATAGAAGTGATTCTGTCTAATTAAATTCGTTAAAATATAGAACAATTATAACAGTAAAGCAATCACATATCACTTCAGTTCAGCTGGTCATTTATGAATTCTTTCTACATAATCCTCGTATTTGTACAAGGATACTGTTGTTCCTGCTCACACTCAGACCCACCACAGTCGGTAGGACTCCTCTGGTCTAATGATCAGCCCCTAGCAGAGACCTCTATCTGACGACGCAGAACACTCAAAAAACAAACAGCCATGCCCTTGACGGGATTCGAACACGCAATCCCAGCAAGCGTGAGGCCGCAGACCCACGCCTTAGATCGCCCGGCTACAAAAATCGGCCTTTGTTAGTGTCTCTATTTATCTAATTTACCTAACATAAGACACTTTATAGGTACTTTTGCTTGGTTTTAAAGCTAATTTGCTTATCCATGCGTCGTGTTACCTCACTATGCACTACATATTCAGTACAATTATACAATGCAAACCAACAAAATACACATTTTTCTAAATTAATACATTAATTTTTAATTTTTGATGTCTTTCTGAAGATGAACCTTCGGGTTTGAAACATGTAGAAGACATAAAAAAAATTAAAAATTAAATATTAATTTAGAAAATGTGCATTTTTTGTCTATATTGTATAATTATATTATAATGCACGGCGCAAAAAAAAGGTCAAATATTCAGTACGGTTCAAAACTTCAGACTGTCCTTCTTTCCACTTTTTAAAAGCTGTCTTTTTTTACCTAGAATGAGATTGGCTGAAAGGGAGGTAATTTGAAGGAAAGGGGGGGAAAAAGAAACAGCGCAAGAAACAGCAATGTTTTACCTGAAATCATTTTTCGTCCTTGTACATTCTCTGAAATGTATCTCTGCACTTTCTTTAGGAACAAGTGACAGCCTTACTTTTACCCTGCGTACATGTGTTATGTAAATGGGTCACAGAAACAAGTGGCAGTGCGCGAGACCTCACGAACGCAGTAAGAGCAGTGGAAGATAATATAATTTGGCACTGACCTTCGAAATCAGTGAAGTGAGACAGAACAAGAACTAGACAGGAGAAAGTTACTGGCCATGACAATCATTCTTATTTGTCCTTGAAGTGGGGGCCATTGTTTTGATGAAAAATTATTCACACATCCTTTTATCTACACCGATGTTTCTCATATCGTGTTCCGCAGATTATTGTCGGCCAGTGAAATATTAAAAAAACCTATAATATTTTCCCTAAATAATTAACACTCGAAAAATAGGAAAATCCCACTGATAATGATATCCACATTTCTTTGGTACTACATTTCCATAAATGTCTTTAAAGGTTTAAACGTTTTACAAATTCATGTTTGTAACTTTTTTTTTGGGCACCAGCCCCCCCAATGGGCCATGGCCTCCTCATTCATGGGGTTTCTAAATCACACACAACGACGCACCACAGTCAGTACGACTCCTCTGAACGAGCGATCAGCTCGTCTCAGAGACCTCTACCTGACAACACACAACACTCACAACAGACAAACGTCCATTCCTCCGGTGGGATTCGAACCCACAATCTCAGCAGGCGAACGACCGCAGATCCACAACTTAGAGAGCGCGACCACTGTGACTGGCTTTACAAATTCATAGTATAAATATTCATGCGTAAGTAAATAAATAAATTATACCTAATTTAATCAAATATAGGTGATTATAATAATAAATAGCAAGAAAGGAATAATAAATTTATTATACATATTTCAGTCAACACAATTATATAATTAAAGCATAGGTTACAGCGACATGTTTTGACTTTAAAAGTCATCGTCAGGCTAAGCTAAGAACCGTGAAGTTCTTTACAATGTGGCTGTGCGCGAATAATAAACGTATCCATGTACTTTGAAATCGATTTTGTATCTTATAAACTTCTCCTCGTTCCTTTTTTTTCTGAATGAAGGTAGACCAACTTGATGACACTTGCTTTATTATGTCAATTTACTGCTCAACATGTTTCGGATGTTAATACATCCATCTTCAGGAGTTTGCGACTACTTGGTGCGTTGTTGTGTAGGCTGACTTGAGGCGTGTTGGTGTTATGTAGCGGGATAGTCTGTTGGTGATGTGGTATCCTAGTGCAGGCTGAACCACTGCACCAAGTAGTCGCAAGCTCCTGAAGATGGATGTATTAACATTCGAAACATGTTGAGCAGTAAATTGACATAATAAAGCAAGTGTCATCAAGTTGGTCTACCTTTATTCAAATATCAAGATGATGCACGGTCCAATACGCATAAGGTTCTCCTCGTTACATCTCAATTCTCTGACACAAAGAATCTCAGCCTATTGAAGTTTATGCTAACTGAAATAAGTCCTTCTCTTGTATATGTTTATTTCTACATTAATTTCCAAAACAGTTTTAATACCACCTGCCTCACGCCTGTCCCAAATTTTTTATGTACATTTTTCTCACTGAATCCTTACAGCAAGGACATTTTGTTTGTAACGTTCATACACTTCTGACAATTAAATGATCTGCTATATTTCCTACCTTATATATTTCTATTCATTTTAATGCTTTAAATTTATATAAAGCTTTCTTGTAATGTGTGAAAGCTACATGAATTTATATATTACATTAGCAATAAATTTGCAATGAAGAGTTTGGTTACCCACAACAAGGGAAGTTCCTTTGTTGAGACCTTTATTTTTAAGCCAGTTCTCTTAGCATTATAATTTCTTAATTTTTATTGACACCGACATAGGGTCTATAGTCAGATTATAGAAACTAATGCCCTTATCATTTTCCCCACATTTTCTGTAAGTTTTTTTTTTACGGTATTCTTAAAACAGGCTTGTCTTGACGACCAAATATCATCCCACAAACTGCCACTCCACTTCGCTCTGCTATGCAATTCCTACTCTTTCTCTTATTCATGAAAGCTTTCGTTGCTTTATAACGGCAGCTGTAACGTCCTTTTAGTTTCGTGTGAGATGAAATAATTTCATAGCCGAATGTTTCCCCAGGTTCTGTTGTTTCTACGCACCCCATAAACGTGGGTATCACATACTTGTACTTATCTCGTAAATGACGAAATATTCTGCAACTTGGACTTATTTTGTAAATGATGGGGTATTGTGCAACTTGGACTTATTTTGTAAATGACGGGGTATTGTGCATTTTGGACTTATCTCGTAAATTACGAGATATTGTGCTTATTGTACTTAACACGTAAATTACGAGATATTGTGCTTCCCGTACTTATCTCGTAAATGACGATATGTTGTTCTTATTGTACTTATCGCGTAAATTACGAGATATTGTGCTTCTTGTACTTATCTTCTAAATTACGAGATATTGTGCTTCTTGTACTTATCTCGTAAATGACGAGATATTGTGCTTCTTGTTCTTATCTCCTAAATTACGAGATATTGTGCTTCTTGTACTTATCTCCTAAATTACGAGATATTGTGCTTCTTGTACTTATCTCCTAAATTACGAGATATTGTGCTTCTTGTACTTATCTCCTAAATTACGAGATATTGTGCTT
>Ga0123354_10012013_pt1 | contig 13407 bp, 6 predicted proteins | sample TergutLab28metaG_2_FD_97872 | JGI IMG/M metagenome (GOLD analysis project Ga0123354, IMG submission 97872) | Labiotermes labralis P4 segment gut microbial communities from Petit-Saut dam, French Guiana - Lab288 P4 | ecosystem: Host-associated > Arthropoda: Insects > Digestive system > Gut ... | reverse complement strand
TTCAATCACACATCCCTCAGCATTAATTATGTCAACTTCCGGCAGCCTTAATATAAAAGTTTGGGGGAGTTTTGCGGGATTTTCCTTTTTCTCACCCAATGGGGGGGGGGGGGGGGGGGGGGGGGTTGCACAAATCCGAGGCTCCAGAACGCCTTGGAGGCTAAATTTTATAAGGTGGCACCCATATATGACACTAAATATGGCACTTCTTAATGTCACTGCTCTGGCACTAGAGTTTGTATGTGGCTGATATATTTTGAGACAATTTTTGTGCCATGCTTCTAATATCCCAAAAAACTGCTTCCCATGTACTCACTAAAAAAAAACTCTTTTTCCTGCTCTAATCTAACCTTCCAATGGTTCATGCAGAAATATCTTCCAAATATCCGTGCAAATGAAAACTATATTTTGTACATTATTACCCTAAAGTGAACAAACACAGAACCGTTAACAAACATTTGCTTTTATAATGGCTTTCTACATACAGGCAATGTAAATGCTGTTTGTCTTATTTTCGTTGACAGAAATATTCCTGCTGGAGTTAATTTTCGACAGTAGGTCATGGAAACATATGACGTGGCACTGTGTTACTGAACAGAATACAGTACAGCGTCGATTATCCGAAAGTCGACTATCCGAACCGTCAATTATCCGAGGCGTCAATTATCCGATGCGTCAATTATTCGAGGCATCAATTATCCGAGACGTCAATTATCCGAAAGCCAATTATCCGAACGTCAACTATCCGAGCTGTCAATTACCCGAACGCCAATTATCTGAGTGTCGATTATCTGAAAGTCAACTATCAGAACCATCAATTATCCGAAAGTCGATTATCCGAAAGTCAATTATCCGAACCGTCAATAATCCGAGCCGTCTTAGCCGAAGGCCAATTATCCGAACGTTGATTATCCGAAAGTTAACTATCCGAAAGTCAACTATCCGAGCCGTCAATTATCCGAACGCCAATTATCCGATTGTCGATTATCTGAAAGTCAACTATAACAACAATCAATTATCCGAACGTCGATTATCCGAAGGTCAACTATCCGAACGTCAACTATCCGAACCTTCAATTATCCGAAAGTCAAATATCCGAACCGTCAATTATCCGAAAGTCAACTATTCGGATAGCCAATTATCCGAGCCGCCAATTATCTGAACGCCAACTATCCGAACTGTCAATTTTCCGAGACAGTGTGTGTAAAATAAATTTCCATGTACCTCCCAATAACTGGTTACTATAATAAATTATCACCAAGCCGGTTAGTGGGGAGGAAGAAGAGGAAGTAGGAGGCGGACCTCCTCTTGCTGAGGCCTTCACTGCACTACGTACAAACTGCAATGATATGGTGTGAGGGACAATCTGAGTGCAGCTCGACTGTGGTGTTACTGAAAATGATGACAGAGCTGTGACGAAAAAGACGATCACACATGGTTCAAAGAAAAATTAAAGATTATTCTAAAAATAAACTTTTACAATTTTATATTATTTGTTTCTACCATGTAATGTCAAGTTTTGTTTTTAGTTTTACATAAATATGCAGGTTTAGTGTTGACGCTCAGTAAAATAATAACGTAATTTTAAAATAAGTTTAGTACGCACCATCACATTAATGTTTGTTTTTTATCACTTACCAGCCATTTCCTAAACCAATTACAGTATTTGATGATAATACTCTCATGTATGCTTTATTACCCGAACAACATGATTAACCCAACTGGTCCCAGTTAGTTCAGATAATGGACTCTGTAATCTGTGTCCCAACTTCTCCTACAGTCAGCATCGCCTGTAACTGCTTGCAAATTAATTTAGTAACATTTTCACAAATCGCCCCCCCCCCCTTCGCTATGATTGATGGCGTTATGGGGTCGATAAATGTTTGCTCATTTCACTAACTGAACACAAGTTGATTGCAGAATCGTTTCTTCACAAGATAAGCCGCTCCGGCACGCGGCTTTATAACAACTCCGCATTATCCTGCACGGTCCGCTATTTAATGATTACCCGAGTCACACAACAATGTTCGTTTCTTGTGTATAATTACACGAACACAAGACATCACGAATCTTTCAGTTTCAAGAAGCTCGGAAAAATCCCAACACCATGTTCCTAAATAGTTCTGCTCTCGCGCCTCTCTGTGTGCCGTCTGCCTGATATATCTAAATTTATCTCGAAAGGGGCTACAAAATCTCATTTTCCTTAAAAAATCTGAATTTAGCTTTTAAAGAAATAATTTTGACTGCATTCTCTTTAACAGCTTGAGATCGAAAGAAGGCAATACGCAGACATTTTAGAAGAAATCGCCTAAGACTGGAAGTGCGCCATTATGAAGTAGTTGAGCTATTACGATTACATTACTTACGATTAAGTCCTGCTCAGATATGGTAAATTCATACCACTTTCTCAATAAATGGTTAAGAAAGTAATATTTTTATTTGTTTCACAGTTTGAACGCTTAGAGTCTTCTAATAAGTATAAAAAAAAAAGATTTCAAATCCAAAATTTTATAATTCATGCACATCGTAAATGGTAAACAAACTGCCCTTTTAAAAGACTTAAATAACCTCCTATATGGCAAAGAAAATTTTCTGTTAGAGAAGGTTAGATCCAATACAAATTATTCGGCGCTGGGAGCACACTATCAAAGGAAATCCACCCTCAAACCACCTCACCTCTCCAAGTTACAGGGAAGTAGTTGGCAGTGACGGTTTTGCAAATCAGCCACCACAGTGGCTCCAAACTGTGGCATATGCAGGCAGCTTAAGTAAATATACATGACACGCTTAGCTGTACAACCGACAAACACTACCATGACAGCTCCAGACAATCAGAACCACGCTTATGGCATTCACTTCACCAGCAAATATTGTTACTGGCACAGTTTCTGTGAGGTCGTTACTTCGTCCTTGCGATCCGTTGCTATTCTGCTGAACATTCCCGAACCTACTTGTCGAATTGCTGCAAAATTTGACATAGAATTTTCGAAAAATGTAATATTTTGAGCTATTTTGATTTGGGCTCTAAAACCAGTGGAGAAAAAGTGTAATATTCTGCTACCGTACATCATACTTCATATAATTTTGTGTTTCCAAGTTACGAATATTTTAATGTTTATAACTCAGAACGTTATACTTCATAAACAAGGAAAAAGACCATGACTTTAGATTCTATGCTTCATAGACTAGGGTATGAGTCCTTTAACTCACACACTGTGAAGTGAACAGCGTTAACTCTGAGACCGAATTAACGTATTCTTCAAGAGAATGAAACACGACAAAATCATGTCGAACAATTTATAATAGTCTGTTGTAGAAGTGGAAATGAAGGTTTTTCTAATAAATCTTGTAGATGTCGTGGAGCTACATTTCTAAAATGCACACATTCTTTCTGTAATGTAGTACGTGTCCCGACCAAACATTTACTAACTGACAATAAAACCTAGACAGATAGAAAAAAATGATTTATTACTACAAAGTGCTGAAGCGTAATAATCTTAATCAACATAGACAGCGTCTTATCAGTCTTGCGCCCTAAATCTTTATTTATTTGTTATGTATGAGAACCAGATCAAACCACTGACTTCCTGACACCTTTAAATGAGCTTCTGTTACACAGACCCTAACCCACGTCAAGCTAACTAAAATCAGCCTTCAATTTCACACGCTTCAGCGGGTATAATGGAACTCAATCTGGTCTCTCTTCGCTTTTAAATAGTCTTTCTGTACTGAAAGTTGAAACAACGAAGAGTGACTCTAACCGTCTTAATGCAGAAGTATAAATCCATTTCCTTGTGTTGTGTTAATGACAAATGTTCGGTTTTACGTTCCTGTTATATATCTTGCAATGAAACTTCCCTACATTTCCCTTTGTTTTCTAAGTCTTTATCTTGCGATTAAGCAAATTAAGTGTGCCATCCCGATCCCACAAAATCTTAAATGATTAGATGAGTTCTGAGGTCTTCTCATATATTGTGATTGTGCAGCAGTAATTGTACAGCAGTAATTGTACAGCAGTAATTGTGCAGCAGTAATTGTAGAGCAGTAATTGCAGAGCAGTAATTTCACACCGACAGTTCGTGAAAAAGAGCATTCTTATCGTCAAGGGTCAAGAAGTTAAAAAAAAAAATCTTGACCCTCGAAAATGTGACCAATGCGGACATAATGTAGACAAAAATTCTACAACGCCTAAGTTTACTTGATGGCGGCGCTATATGTATATATATATATATATATATATGTGTGTGTGTGTGTGTGTGTGTGTGTGTGTGTAACTTGGTTTTTTTTTATTTCGCACTGCGATCTTTCTCGAGATATTCTTCGGATCTGTTTGTCATTTATTTCTGAAGTTATGACGAACCGAAACGGTTGTGGTACAATAAAATGCCAAACAAGACTAGTATAAAATTAAAATATGTACTGACTTACACAACATATCGTCTATTTTACGGAAATTTATTTTCCACAACGCAGAACAAGTACTGCAGTACTATTAAACTAATTCTGTCTCTAAATGTATATACCATTATGTCTTCCTTTTATGCCCAAAGTCCATTATGTACTTGGTAAGCACGACTAATAAAACTGAGAATTTGGAAGACAAGAATTTTTTTTCTGTTATAAACACACGTTGATATTCCGCTACTAGATAAGATGGCAACTTGTGAAGGCGGTGTTGAAAGCCAGGGGATTGAAGGATTTGTGGAATATATAGAGCGTGCAGGATTTGGGCGAATCATTACAGCTATTTCCGAGAAAATGGCTACATAAGAACTACAGACATTCTGCAAAATAATGGCAGATTTAAGATAGCAGATTCCAGGTAGCGTATGGTAGCAAAAAGATCGCAAGTAGCAACTGATATTTATACTGACTATACCAGTCGAAATACAACACAAATCGCCCTGGATTTGTGTTTCACGAACGGCTTTAATGAAAAATGTTAACTTCCTCTTTGGAACAAAAGACAAAAAAGGCTAAGATAGAAAGAGTGTAAAATTTTCTCTCTTTCATTTCTGTGTTTCCTTGAATCCAAAACACATCACATAGTGCTGATGACATTCAGAACTATGCCATTTACACGGAGCTTGAAAAGGGGAAAAAAAACTCAGTAAAATATCATCTACTTTTCCATTTATTCTAACTGCTTTTAAATTTGTAGCAAACAATTAGGCCGTGAAGGTTTACATTACAAGTGGAACAAACCCTTTTACGCCTGCGATATCGTATTTATTAAATCTGTTAAATGAGCAGGGTCATGAACAGAAAGTTAACAAATTCACAGCTGGTCAAAAAGAAAACCCGCAATTTGTCTCCTATTCCCACATAATTTCTGGCAGTATTCACAGCACCAATTACATTAGAATCCATTTCAAAATATCATTTTGTCTTCGCTTTGGCTAAGAATGTTTTACAATTCTGGTTTTAAGTGTGACATTTATATTAATTTATTTATTTCAGTAATTAACAAACTTGATGCACTAAATTTTTGTTTTACAGTAAGTTTATTTCATGCCTCTACATGTTTCGAACACATGTACTCATCATCAGGAGGTCCCGTGCACGGGACTGCCACCTATAGGTGTGATGATACCAGAGGCTGTGTAATGCAATTTTGACCTCCTGTTGATGAGTACATGTGATCGAAACATGTAGAGGCATGAAATAAACTTATTGTAAAACCAACATTTTGTGCATCAAGTTGGTTGATTACTGAGATAAATACACTGAGATGCACGGTCAGCAAAACTTCAAAATTTATATTAGTGTCTCATTTGTTTTACGCGTGCTAAAGACCGTTTGACGTAATCACATTAATAACTTTATGACTTCTTCGCTTCTCTGATGTGCTACGCAGCTTGTCTGGGGAATTTATTTACTGAAGTGTCGTGCTCTCCTGAAAACAACTACACATGTATGAAGTATAAGAACCCCATAAAAGCAAAGACCTCGTCCACACTACAGTGGAAACCTGAAATCGAATGTAATAGTATTCCTAGCTTTGTAGTCCTCTCAAAGCTCTTCAGGTTTTCTCCTTTTTTCCCCGAATGTTTTCCTAACACAGACATAGAGGGTATCCCTTAATGACAAAGCGTAAGAAAATATAAACCAAAACAAAAATAAAAGATATACTCTAATTTTGAAGTGTTTTCTTCGAATTGTACCTCTTTAATTGCTTCTTCATGAAATAAACTATTTTAATGTCATTTAATTAGCACACCAACTAATGCACATACATAACATTTTTTACATTAAAACATTTAAAATCGCTGCAACATGTTTCGATCCTAAGATCATCTTCAGGGAGCTACACTGTTCCTTGCTAAAGTCACATTTTTAAAAACACTCACTGATTAATTTCCTTATATTAACAGAGTGCTGCCACAGCACCCTGTTAATATAAGGAAAGTGTAGCTCCCTGAAGATGATCTTAGGATCGAAACATATTGCAGCGATTTTAATTGTTTTAATGTGAAATTTTATGTATGTGCATTAGTTGGTGTGCTAATTAAATGACTCTACGAAATGTACGGTGCAACGATAAAGATGTTTTAATGCCGTTCCTAAATTTCCAAATTTATAAAAAAATATTTTTAACTTAATTTTGTGATTATATTTTCCCTACGCACAAACTGCAAGACCTGGATAAACGTTTACACATTTCTTGTTGCGTGATACATTTTGCACTCTACCTTGTGTATCTCCTGTTTTATTACCAAAACGCGTTTCTAAACTCAGAACTAAAACTGAATGCTCTTAGGAATTACAAATTTGAAAACGTTAAAATGCTAACTTAAACATACGTGATAAAAATATTTGCAGAACCAATATTAGGGCCATTGGTGTTTGATGTAGAACATATTTTATATAAGGGTATTATTTAAAAAAAGTCGAGTTGTGGCAACCATACGCTGTGCCACGGATAAAGAACCGGACGTAAAATGGAAATAGTGTGAGAAAAGTTTGGTGCTGAAAGAGGAAATATGGAACCTCATCATTTTGTACATCTTACATTATAAAAAGACGTGAATAAACACTAAATAACCCCAATTTTAGCACATTCAAAGATTTTATTTTCCGCACACCACATTCCAGATACTGTGAAAGAAATTATAGAAGCCCAGCCTAAGCTCTTTCGAATAATGCCCCAGGCTGATTAATATTTGACATTTGATCTCCCTTTCTTTGTGCCCATACCATCTGAACATCATTCACTCTAATAAAAATATTTTACCCTGAAAACAACGAGATAACAAGTAATGTTTTTTTTTTAATTTGAGAGTGTGGCAGTTATTACTTTTTTATCGACACTGAAATATAAAAAATTCAAAGGGACTGCGTATGTAATAGTCGAAATAATTTCATTATAGGGGTAGAACTGGAAAATAGCTCTGACGTGTTTCCCCTCTGTAATAAACATGACAGAGGAAGCAATGGGGGCTGACTCTGTTTTGTGTGCGTTGAAAGGCCATTGTTAACAAGATCGCTGAAACACAGGTCAGTTCATAACGCTGAAATATGAGCCCTTAACGTAAAGAAATTCGGCTGTTTCGAAAATTATAAACGTACATAATAGGACAAACGTAAAGTTCTGGCAAATAAAAGGGATAGATATGAACTTTTAAACACAGAATAAAAATTAGACTTTAAATCAGACGTCAGGCTCCAAATATTAATTTTCTTGTGGCCAATTTGATTCGTATTCATACTGAAAGGACACTTAAGTCCTCAAAATACGTCAAGGTAAGAGTCATACGGAAGGTCCCCCTACCCTGAACAGTCTGCTAATTCGTACATGAAACACCGCTTAACCCCAAGCATGAGATCTATATGGCATGTTGTCTGAGATATCGCCACGAGGAACCCATTCATCCTCACTTCCTCCCTGCCCGAGGGAAACATCCTGACAACACCCGTTAAATCCAGAAGCTTCACTTGCAGATCTGTGATATTACGGCTTGAAATAAGCACCTTCTCCTCACCGCGAATAGGCACCCTAACAAACAGCTCAACTCTACTCCTCCTGTCTGCCTTCATGGCATCCTAGGGAGACGTTTAATCTATGTATAAGTGAAAGTAAGAATGCATAAAATGCCAGTAGCGAGTAAACCTGGCTAGACACTGGCAGTCAAGGCCCACAGAATTCATTTCATTTAATGGACAGTTTCGTGTCAAATTTTATGTCGGAGATTTTTATTAAGATCCATCGAGAAACTCCAGATTCGGCAAAATGCGATAGGATAGGGGACATTTTACCTGAAGACCTAAATGCGTCTTACATTGTTGGCAGTGACACGAAGTTCAACAATACACACGGAAGGCATTGTTATATTTCCACTGCAACAATTGTTACCCTACGTGCCACAATGTTTTGTATACCTACATTACCAATCTAATTAAAAAGAGTACAAACTGTTAAAAACAACTTTATTTGCAGCATTTACTGCAACAGAGGGCACGCGGTGGCGCAGTTGTTTGAGGCACTGCATTACAAGCCGGAAGGTCGCGGGTTCGATTCCCGATGGTGGCATTGCAATTTTTTATTGACATAATCCTTCCAGCCGCACTATGGCCCTGGGGTTGACTCAGCCTCTAACAGAAATGAGTACCAGGAATATTTCGTGGGGGGTAAAGGCGGCCGGTGCTTAGGGCTGACAACCTTACCACCTTCATGTGTCGATTGTGTTGAAATCTGGGAGTCTCATCCCGTTACAGACCTGTCCAGGCATGTAATGGGATTGCTTTACCTTTACCGTTACCTTTTCCTTACTTATTGCAACATCATCAAGCAAAATACTTCTTAAAACACATAACAGGCTATACTATTGCAATACTCTACTGTGGTCTACTTTGTGTTCTAAGTAGTTTTTGGCTTGATGATATCCCTTTAGGGTCGAAACAAGTTGCAGTAAGTACTACAAATTAACTTGTGTTAACGGTTTTTACTCTTTTATTTATAATAAAACACGAGGAGATTTCTGACTTTAAAATGATCTGTCTAGGTGCTTCTAATTTCCTTCAATCACAGTAACCACGAGGACATAAAATGTGTTTTCGACGCTACGGCTTCTGGCTTAGTCTTGTGTCTTGAAACTGTAAGACCATCTTACACAGCGACACTGTTTTAGTTGGCATACTCTTTTGTGAATTCTTAGTATTATCAACAATCAGACGATCATTTCAAAAGAAAAGATTAGGAATTTTGAAAAGAAATGCTGTGCCAAATGGATAGCCTCTTACGACTCAAGCATTGATCAATACAGATATTATTATAGCGAATATGGGCGCCACTCTGTGACAAGTGTTTACTCCGCTGAGTTCCAGACTACGTCATGGCCATGTGATGGGCGGGACGAGGTATGCCGACTTGATAAAATAGAATAAAACGCATCTATAAATATGCAATGATGTATCAGTCAAACACAACAAAACTTTATTATGTTTATTATTGTATTAAGGTAACATGTTTCGATTCTTATAGAATCATCTTCAGGCCCTTCTAAAATACAGATCCTTACTTTGTGATGTTTAAAATGCGCTGTGGGATCCCAAACGCTTATATTTTAGAATTGCTAAGTAAGGATCTGTATCTTAGAAAGGCCTGAAGATGATTCAATAAGAATCGAAATATGTTGCCCTAATACAATAATAAACATAATAAAGTTTTGTTGTGTTTGACTGATACATTATTGTATATTTATATGTGCGATAAACACTTCGGGGTAGCAAACATTAAAAACAATAAACTGTATTTGTAACTTCCTACGTTTTGAGTCATTCGTCAGGTTGAAGTAAGTGTTTATATCATGGCGGTCGAACCACAAATTTGCAGTCGAACAAGCCCTTACGTACATTAATTTTCTCCAATAATTGCTTCGAAAAACTAGAAAATAAAGTTCAGATTTCCCTTCAGCAACATTTTCTTTTTCCCATTTTAGAGTACCAAGCTAAAAACTGAGACTCTGATATAAATCAAGAAAGGAATAATAGTGGATGACAGGCTTAATTCAAAATCCAGCCTTGAGTCCAAACGGACGGATATTCTTGTGTTAAAGAACAGGCTAATTGTGTTGTTGGCCGATTTAACTTCAGACATGTTGTTATAATTTTTTATGTCAGCGAAAAAGACTTTTTGAAAAAAAGTTAATTGAAAATTACCCCACGATGCTGCAAGGACCTTCTGAAATTCTTGCACTCACCTGATGTCACTGAATTTCTCTTTCGACCTTCCTGCCTTTTTCTCAATTGCCTACCATCATGATATTTACATCACACGTTTGAAGTGGAAAATTACTCTTTTGTATGGATGCAATATATGATGTGCCAACGCACGGAAAGGAAATAAACCGAAATTGAGAAAAATATAAGGAGAACAATATTCAAATTAATGAAAGTAACAGAAAGGAGAGGAAAATTGCACAATAAATGCTTTCTCACATATTTTCAACAAATATTCTGCGTTTATAATGGCCCGAATGATTTATTTATCTATGAGCATATGTAAAACATGCAAAGTTGTAATTTTAGAGTAATCTTTGGTTTTAATTATGCTGAAATTGGATGAAAATATACAACCGATTAGCTGCACAACAATTTTTTATGGAAGGATACTGATAAAACTAGACCATTTCCAGAAAATTAATGATGGCGAGTTTCAGATAAATGAAGTAACCGTATATTTTGCAATAAATGTGTGTGACATGGATTTTCTCAGTAAAAATACTAGGCTGACCTTCTGAGTTGCACTTAAAATATCATCAAACTTTCTTATAATAAAACCAACTAAATGCACTAATTTCTCAAACTTATTTTTAGAATAAAATTCTACATGTTTCGGACAGTTCCTCCGTCCATCATCAGGAGTTTGTCACTGTACGCACAGCAATAGGAATATGTCATACAGGTTTGCTAACAGCTTGCGAGCATTGCTGTACGTACAGTGAAAAACTCCTGATGATGGACGGAGGAACTGTCCGAAACATGTAGAATTTTATTCCAAAAATAAATTTGAGAAATTAGTGCATCTAGTTGGTTTTATTACAAGAATTTATCACGATGCACGGTCACCTGAACGTCAAAATCATCAAACGTGTCAACGTGATAAAAAAAAATCTTGTTATATGTAAAACATGAAGTAATATCAGCTATATTTGTCACGCGAGAGGTTTTTTTTTATTCTAGTGATCAGTGATGGAGAAAATGTGATGCCTTCCTCTCTGCTACCAAAACATTTCCCTATACAGAAAGAGAGAGTGGCTAATTATAAATATTTTAACTTACATTCGTTTTCCGAAAAATATTTAAAAAATGTAAGCTTACATAAAAATTACAAACTTCCTGACATGCAGAAAGCACTGTTATGGCAGCCCAAATTGTTGTAATAAAAACAATAGTAATAAAATATCATGGAAATAACGAAAATGGATGTAAAATGTTTGCTGTCGTTTGCCCACCAGAAATCACAGAAAAGAATAATTTTATATCTTTTTAAAAACCAAGCAAAGTTCGTATAACGTAACATTGAGGCGCGTTCCTTCAGCCACTATTGCAATGGAAAAGCAGTATTACATAATCTTACTGTGTACACACATTTGCAATATGTATATACCAAGCCAGCACGACAGTAACATGAATATAAAGACTGTCTATACGGTCACCACACAGACCGACCTCATGAGAACTGTAGCAACAAAAATATTTTATGTTTATTGGACCGTGCATCATTGTGATAGTTGAAGAATAAAAGACCAACTTGATGTCACTTGCTATTTTATTTCACTTCTTATGTGCTCAACATGTTTCGGACATTATTATATCCATCATCAGGAGCTTGCGACTATTCTGTTGAATTACCACATTGGTCGTATTGTTCTTCGTTCGATGTGTGTTGGAGATTCGGTGTGGTTGGGTTGGAGTGGTATCCGTATTGCAGGCTTCAGCCTGCAATACGAAGAACAATACGACCAATGTGGTAATTCAACAGAATAGTCGCAAGCTCCTGATGATGGATATATTAATGTCCGAAACATGTTGAGCACATAAGAAGTGAAATAAAATTGCAAGTGACATCAAGTTGGTATTTTATTGTTCAAAAATATTTTAATCTATTTTGTTGTAAATAGGATAATTTTAATGTTTTAAAGATTTTATAATATTGAGATTTCAACGACTATAGTATGAGAACTTGTACAAAGCCTTTGTGAAAAATATTAATTATAAACTGTGTTACCAACAGCTGCATTTGAAATACTTGTGTAATTTGGCAAAGCGCTTATTACAAGCTCTATGAGAATGACACGATAGTGTGGAAACATGTAGGATTGTGACAATTTGCGAGATAATTGTGCATTTGTTGGTCATAGTACAAAAATAATAAGAGATGAACGGAACATACATTAAAATACAAAAAAAAAAAAGAATAAATAAATAAATTGGGAATTTCTGTTTTGAGAGAGTTGCAGCTGCATCAAATGAGAACGGTTCCTACACCGTTTTATTTCATTTAAAAACGCGTGTATGAACTTCACCCTCCATGACACACGTGCTTTAATTAGTGGCGCTCTCAAAGTCTAGACTACATACCGTAGTTATGACGTAACGTAAATATGGGTATGGGACGTTAATGGCATGCTAAATGAGAGGAACAGCCAAAGGATTCTGAACAAAACCCGTCTACATGACATTTTTGTCCACCACGAATCCCTAACGGACAGCCTAAGATAAAAATAGGTTTCCTATTTCAAACAACACAGCGTTTCTGAAATTGAATCTGTTCTCCTTCTATGATAGAAACTTTGGGAAGAAAACCTTCTGTTGCGACCGACAGCAAGAGCTAATCTGTATCACTGGATCTGATTGAGTTTGGCTTTCTCGGGAAATGAGCAAAAGACGTGGAAATGGTAGAGGAAATTCAGTGGTGCAAAGAGTCGGGGGTGAAAATAGAAAGCCTCCTCAGAACGTCACCTCCTATAGATCAATTAGCCTCCTACCCCTGCTGTCAAAAATATTTGAAAAGCTTTTCCTCAACCGCCTTCGCGCCTTCACTGACTTAAACGACGCGCTCCCGAATCACCAGTTCGGCTTCCCAGAGAAACATTCTACCACCCACCAAGGCCACAGACTAGTAAATGAGATACACAAGAGCTTAGAAGAAAATACACTGTGTACGGCCGCCTTCCTCGACGTCCAACAGGCCTTTGACCGGGTATGGCACAACGGCCTTCTTTACAAATTAAAAACTGCCCTTCCTACACCCTAGTATCTACTGTTTTTATCCTACCTTACTGATCGCTATTTCCAGATCAAACATAACACTGCAACCTCTACTATTGTACCCTTCCGGTCAGGCGTTCCTCAAGGTAGTGTGCTAGGTCCACTTTTATACCTCCTTTTCACGGCTGACATCCC
>Ga0123354_10012011_pt1 | contig 13410 bp, 8 predicted proteins | sample TergutLab28metaG_2_FD_97872 | JGI IMG/M metagenome (GOLD analysis project Ga0123354, IMG submission 97872) | Labiotermes labralis P4 segment gut microbial communities from Petit-Saut dam, French Guiana - Lab288 P4 | ecosystem: Host-associated > Arthropoda: Insects > Digestive system > Gut ... | reverse complement strand
CGCTGTGGCATGTTTAAAAATATAAAATTACATTTAAATTAGTTATCAATCACCGGACTAATGAAATCTTGTAGCATATTGTAGTTTCCTCAGGCCACCGTCTGGGTCTGAGTTTTCCGACACATTCACGAATATTTTTCTCCTCAGAATATTTCCACTATAAGACATTTATTCACGCAAATTGCTTAGAAAACTAAAACGACAAATTCCAGGAGAACCTCTCGCGGCCCGGTATAATTGATGCCAGGGCCCGGTAACGGACCGCGGCCCGACGGTTGAGAAACACTGGTCTAGCACAATTTTATAGACCTCAAAAGGAAAATATACAGTTGCAATGCCACACATATAGTTTAATCCAAAATGCCTACGTAAAAATATAATCCCAAATTTTGCCAAGATAAAGTACCAAATACCTCCCCTGCCTCACTCCACACAAAATAAAGCTTCCACCATCAGAATAAAAGACGAGATTAAATACCTATATATTAAAAAACAACAATTAAATGAACGATAAAGTTGTGTTAGGCTATAGATTTATATTGTAATACTAACTTGTACGTCAGCACAGCTGTTTTTATTACACAAGGTAATATGTAGGCTACACGTTTCGACTAATGAATGGTCATCTTCAGTCCTATTCTTTACAGGTTAAGTCACAGGATGCTGTGCACACATTGGGATCCCAGTGTGTTTACGTCAGTGAAATGTTGAAGCAATATCATTTGCAAATGATATGGCTGAAATATTTAAGCCATATCGTTTGCAAATGATACGGCTTAAATATTTCACTGATGTAAACACACTGGGATCCCAATGTGTGCACAGCATCCTGTGACTTAACCTGTAAAGAATAGGCCTGAAGATGACTATTTGTTAGTCGAAACATGTAGCCTACGTATTACCTTGTTTAATAAAAAACAGTTGTGCTGACGTATAAATTAGTATTACAAGACGTATCCAAGCACTTCGTGATGTCTTCATATAAATTTATATACTTTATATACTTTATGAATTATTGAAAAAACAACGGGTATGCCTCACCTGAAAATCCCTCAATTTTTGTGACAGTCTCAAAATAATCTTGTTCTTCAGTAGCTTGCGACTGCAAGAAAACTCTTGTTAGACTGCCGGACCTTGAAGAAAAGGGCACTACGGCGTTTCGAAGCGTCGGTAACCATTTGCGGACACGGCGTAACATCCCAGAAGATCTGAATCTTCAGCAGTAAAATTACTATAATGGTTTTTACCCACTGGGCAAAACCCGAATATTAGTAAGTTAATGTGCCACGGTCTATTCCTGGTGCTTTTCAGTTATTTATTCCAAACGGCTCGAGATGTCTGCCATTGGGATTCCCGGACGACGGCAGTCTAAGAAAAGATGAGTTCCACGTGACCTACTTTTATTTCTGTCCGTCGATGACAATTTTCACTTTACCGTCTTGTGGCGTAATGTATGAAAGCAAACAGTTCCTCATACGAAACAATGGCGAGTAAGAGATTCCATCGGCACCTGCGCAGTAGAGTGTAAAGCAATTCTTCTCTCCTAAAAACAATTAAGTGGCTTGGTTTTCTCGGCCCTCTAGATCCGTATCGTACGTGTTTGTTGCCAATAAAGTTCTGTGCGACTGGTTAACTAGGCGCCGTTTATACAGAATGGTGTCTAAAGGCTGGTTGTGTTTCTCCGTATTAAATGCGCTTGTAAATTCTGTTTACAATATTCTATTGGTGTGGGCTGACAACTGCTTGGACTTATGTTGTGGGAAATGCCTTGCGAACAGTCATACTTTTTAGTGGTAATTATTTCAGGAGATGCCTGTTTTATTCTGTAAAATGTAACGTTCACCCAAGTACAGGCCGCGAAGGCCCAGAGGGGGAACGGAGGTGTAGCTGTACTCTGTCTTTAACCTCGGCGCTAGATAGGGGTGGGTGGTCAACGTCCCGGCCGCCTTACCCCCGGGAAAGACCCAATACCCATTGTATAGGAGGCTGGGTGGGCCTCAGGGCCGGACTGGACAGGTGCAGAAAAACTCGCCCACACCGGGACTCAATCCTCCGGACCGTCCAGCCCGTAGCGAGTCGCTATACCGACTGACCTATCCCGGTCCACTGTTTTCTTCAGTAAATATAACGTAAACATGAAAAGGTACGTTTGTAATAACGTAGAGAATGAGATCCCGCTTATTTCTTGAAAATTATGTCAGTAACACAGGCTTCTTATTGACATTCTTCCATTCTTCAAAACCAGTTATGAGCCTTAAACATTGAAGTATAGTTAGTTGCTATACTAAATTTTTTGATAATGAATACTACACTGTAGTCCCATAATAGCTTAATGTAAAGTTTTTCCCTGAAAAAAATTAAGACTTTAAATTTCACGACGGGTTCGTCGCCCTCGCACTGTTTGGAGGTTTTCAGGTGGCCCATTTGCAACTACAGGTTGCTCTTCGCTGCTTTAAACGATTAACTTGTTGGCGTATTTTTAACCCCTGGTCCATGTTTCCTCGTCATTCGTTGAACTCTCCACCTACTCGATGACCTTGCATGTCGATTTCTTTAAAACAAATTTCATTGAAATCAACGAAAAAGTTAAAGTAATTATACGCACTCTACTTCCCGAAACTACAGGCTGTCATGAGTAATTATATGTATTGCTTCTCTAGCCGCACGCCAGTAATTCGAGGCTCTTCACTGCATTTCCAAGAAACTAAAAATTTTTATTGAGTGCGGCTGGTACGTAATTGTTGTAAGTTTTCGGGCTTCCTCGGCGGGTATTGCTCAGATGGATGTCTACTGGGTTGTTACACCGTGTACGGTTCTGAGTTTGATATATTTCGGAAGAACATCCTGCCTCCGCCTTCAGGGTGACAACATGTGCGAGATCTGTTCCCTTTCCGATTGGCCACAATACTTGCACCGGAGCACCCACCTGAACGTAATTCAGTCACCGTGAAGATTGATGGCGAGGGTTCTTCCGAAACGTCGCAACATATTCGTCCTACAGTACGTATGAGCCCGGGAGACCATCGTTTGAAACGTAAGTACTTACGATTGCCCCGAGAAGATGCGGCAACTTCTCTTACATACCTGCATAGCGGACGGATCTAAGTAGACACGGTGCCGCTTCAGCTCGTAGGAAGTGAAACGTCATGCATTCAATATGGCGACTGCGCGCTTTGTAGATGGGTTGCGGGTTCGATTCGTTCTCGACGTGTGTTTCTGCTACGGGGAAGTCGTTTCGTCATTCCGCAGTTGTAATTTAAAACAAACTTGATGGCCTTTGGTGACAGCGATTTCTTTTAAATTATGGACATTTGTTTAGGAGCAAGTGAGGGGTGCTCAATTTCACCTACTTATGTGACATTTGTGAAGATGAAATTTTAACAAATGCGGGAGAGAAAACTCGGTCTTAAAACTTGATGGAAAACATGCTGGAAACACTTTCTTTTGCAGGCGACTGGGTCGTTATGCAGAAATCCGACGAAATGTCCGTATAATATGAACCAACAAGATGCACTATTTTGTATTAATTTATTTCAATAATAAGCCTCTACATATTTCGAGCAGGCTTGCTGCTCATCATCAGCCAGTCAACACAACGCATTACTATACCAGTTTCTGTTTATACAGAGGTGTTCCTCCTGATGATGAGCAGCAAGCGTGCTCGAAACATGTAGAGGCTTTTTACTGAAATAAATTAATAGAAAAGAATGCATCTTGTTGTTTCATACTGTACGGGTATATCACGATGCAAGGTAAACAGAACAGTAAATCCGAGGAAATGTTTAAAGAGATCCCTTTTTTTTTCAACGTCTTGAGGACGAATTTGACGCGAATATTGCTACAGCAAAGATTGAGGCCATGGGTTGGAAGGAAAGAAACCAGTCCTAGTTATTGTAAACTCAATTTTTGAAGGAATATGTAGGGTTATAAATGAATCATTGAAATGAATGTACGGAAAGTGTCCGTGCCGGAACTTAGGGTGGAGGAATAAATTATATTTGTGTATTGTAATACCTGATGGGCACTTGTGAGTGTACTGAGTGTGTGAGTGTTAAATGTATCGTCGTAGTGTCAAAAAATGTTGGCATTTGATTCTTGTGGGAAAAATTGATAGTTTGCGTTACTTCTCTGGCTTTTTGGTGCATGATTTTGAGATACAAAACTTAGGTTTATTCTTCCTAGTTCTAGCCTTACGTGGCAGTTTTGAGGAGGCGTACACTCTAAACGAGGAGCCTTTTTCTGGATTCCTTTACCAAAGTTGGGAGGAGATAGTCCAGGGCCTGCAGTTTCAGCGCTGCGTCGAAATTCGCGAACTGTTACTTCGAACGCTGCACATTCGACGGATAGCACTGTGTTTCGATGTCACCATTGTTTTTTTTTTTTGCGATGCTGAATGTCTACATATATATAACTGAGCAGGTATAATAGGGGGCACCAAAAGAGGCAGTCAGAAAGAAATGCCTCGTTTTTTTTAAGCTAGTTCGCAAAATTTCGAACAGCGACTATTAGCTTCGTCATGTCTGTCCATCTGACCGCATGGAACAGCTCGCCCTCCTCTGCACAGTTTTTATTGAAACTTTATGTTTCATTATTTTACGAAAAATCTGTCCAGAAAATACAAGTATCATTAAATCGAACGGGAATAACGGGTGCTTTACATGAAGACCGATATTGCATTTTTGATCATATCTCGCGAAATTATTCTTAGAGTGAGAAATATTTCAGACAAAAGTCGTAGAGGACGCCAAAACACACATTTTGTGTTCATTAACTTTTTTTTTTTTTCGAAAATCGTGCCGTTTGTGATGTAATGTGGAAAAAATATTGGGAAGGCCACAGTGGCGCATGCGCATTTCACTCTGGGTTCCTAGGCTACAAACACACACTTCCGGAATATGTAATAGTTATTGCTTTTCTACTCAAAATATGGTTGCACGAACACGCCACAATGTTACGTTATACTTACATTGCCTGCCTTGTTATTTCTTGCTGCTGACATGTTGGACACATGGAAATTTCACTGAAATTCACTACAGAGTTACAATATAGTATCCACCTTTGTCGACACCCTTTTTGCACATTTAAAGAATAGATCTATTCCCTCCCGATACAAGTTGCTGTCCCTCGTCTACAGCCACTGGTGGACTGCGGTCTGCAGTGCTTCATTATTGGCGTATCCTCGCAGGTTTTTCTTGAAAGGACCAAATAGGTGATAATCTTATGGTGCGAGGTCAGGACCGAAGATTGGATGCGGCAACACTGTCCATCCAAAATTTGTGGATGGCGTCTCTGGTGCTCACACTTGAGTACGACCTAGTGTTGTCATGGAGGGGAAACACGTGAGGCCTTCTTGTGGGATAAAATTCACGAAGTCGAGCATTTAGACCTGCTGTTTCATTATAGCAGTCGGATTTGTGTGTTTGGTGTTGTGAGGGGTCACTCTGCTCTAAGTGCGACCACTCCATGCTGTGTCATGAAGTGTTGCCGCTCGTGCTGATCCGTCTTGCCCACCGTCTGACACTACTCACATCCACAAGGCTGCCCTTGCACTCTGGGCAAACGTTCACCAGTGCAGAACAGCATTTCAACTTCGGCAATAACAACAAAAAAATCTTTTAACACTGCTCGTTCATTTCAACCTCACTGCAGTCTCCGCCATTTTAGAGTCAACTATGTTGCTGCCGTTTGTCGAACGAAATAGTTGCGACTTAAGAGGATGTGGTAGAGACTGTGCAAGGAATACGCTGGTGTGATTGTGAATTGTTTTGACTTATGTGAATTGTTGTTAAGTTGTCTTGTGTGTATTGTTGTAGTTGTGTGTATTGTTGCAGTTGTGTGTATTGTTGTCATCTAATGTGTTCATGTGTATTTGTTGTGCTACGTGTGTATTGTTGTTTCTACTTTAGATGCCGGATTGCTGGCTAGAAGTCAGTATTCGGAAGGTCCTGCGACCGGCCACCTCGACACAAGTTTTTCTTGGTTTCCCTGTGTCTATAAGCAAATGCTGAGATGGTTTCCAAGATTCCAAGTTGCCACTACATGCTTCTCATGTAGCACTCCAGACTTATATGTATTAGTAACCAGCTTCATATTTTGTATACACGTAAAATAACCACTGCCACGGGGTGACAACCCAATTGCAGTTAATAAATATTTATTATTATTATTATTATTATTAAGCAAGAATGCGAGCAGATAAAAAATCGTAGGCATTACTTTCTGACTGCCGCTTATATTTTTGTTCCATACAGACTGTTTTAATTGCTCTGTGACATAAGAAATTGGGGGGAGAGGGGGGTTCATAGCCATCATCACGAGAGCTCCAACTCAGAATATGGTATTCACTGACATAATCTGTTTCTGCATGAGTCGCAATGCTGTCTTCGTCCTGTGTGCAGCCAGGTGCCCCGAATTCTCTCTTCCTCTGTGGTTTCCTAAAACTAAATATATTTATTTCCTGTTCTCCTCCCCGCTGCAGCTTGCCCTATCAGGTTCAAGTATTTTTACTTTGTCGCCCTTTCCGTGCAGCATGAATTGTGGAACCCCACTTGCCTTTTAATTGTCTCTTAATTCGCACTGTCACTACTTTTGTCTGCGCACTGTATGAAACTTTTCACACGAATGTGTATATAATAAAAACAGTTATATACGTCAACACTACTTATTTATTAAAACATAGGCTACATGTTTCGACCCATCATTAGGTCATCCTCAGGCCTGCGGCAGACTAAGTCATTGGTTCTGTGTATATATTGGGATCCCAATATGTTTGACAGTCCTAAGAATACATAAAATCTGGTAAGTATCTATTTTATGCTGGATAAAATGCGTAACATATACTTGTCTGGTTAAAATATTTAAAACACGAGTTGGTATGTGAAAGTAGAATAGTTCATATTATCATTAAGGTATTCCATGGGAAAATAAGGTACTGATATATTGTCGTTCGATGGGGTAAGTTTCGTGTAGTTACAGCTTCTCAGGGTTGCCCGTGTTGTATATATTTCCGGAATGTTGTTAGATCCTGCTAGTCCGGATGGACTCGTCTGGTTGGTTTTCACCTTCTGTAGATCCGATAGGTTATGTAGTAAGGGTTGGATGTTACACCTTTGTTCTGTTCTGTGACTGGTAGTAAGCTGGATTGTTTTCCGTCGTTTACAGGATCCGTTGCTGGTTGTAAATTGGAGTAGACGTTCGTACCCTTTGAACTGATTACACTCTGTAGAAACGCGTGGTGTAGCCGTCCTGTGTTTGGTTTTTACATGACGTGTCCGGATGGTTCTCCCCAATGAACCAAAAAAAACAAACATGAATGTGTGTCAACGCTACTTCAAATAAGACGTTTGTTATTGCATTTCTAGAAACGCTCATTAATATTTTAATGCTTTGTACACTACGTGATTCTAGATTTTTTTTTGGAATTGTGCGATGTTCTTACTTTCACTTACCTGTTAGACGTAGTGACTGTTTTAATGGCTGCCGTTGGTTATGGCCTCAGGGTGTCAACTTTATGGGTTGCTGAGATGTACGGTTTTATTTGAATCTGGATGGGCCCTGCCCGGGTACTGCACGCGAACCCCATGCATAGCTCTCTGTCTTTCTGTCTGTCCGTGAGAACTGTTGCTGCTACTGCTGCTCCTTCGGTCATTGCTCTTCTTTAAGCAATGTGACGGCTACACCTCCTCTGTAAATATTATTCCTAATACCAGTCAGCCGCACTCATGTTTGCTTTTGTTGTTGTTCCCACGTTCATTTGTTGTGTCTGAAAAATCACATTTGTTCTTTTGTAGCTGCTAGAAACGTCTTAATTTGGCTTTTATGTCTTCTTGGAGTTTATCACCCCCTCTAATTAACAAGTTTCGAAGGGTTTTTGTTTCTGTCCAGTTTTCTCCTTCCAGGATAAGATAAGTGGGATGGTTTATTGGGTCGGCGTATTCAAACAGACGTCTGTGTTACGAAAATACGCAACGTAACGTAACATAGTAGTGGTCGTTCAAATAGTGCAGACGACCTTAATGTTTTCAAACGGCCAGAGTTTCGTTCTGAAATATAGTTTTTTTTTTCATTCTTTAGGTTTCTGTTACCTGTTTTGCAGAGTTTTACGTAGAACTTGGGTAGACACGTCGCTCCTTCACATCAGTAACTGCACAGCCTAGCGTGCCTTCGCAAGACGCTGTGTGTGTCACATGTTGACCTGCAATACCGAACACAGCACGATCCTCCAACGACTGTGCCTCCTCAGAATCCTCCGTTCCAGTTTTCTGCGATCATCGCGGTGCCAACGAGCAAGGTGGCTCAAGTGATGACGCTTTTGACTTATATGTGGGAGGTGACCGGTTCGAATCTCGGTCGGTACACCGACTGTACTGATTAAAGACTCTTCGTGAAACAACCAGTCATTCGGCGCCAAATAGTACGAATTACTGACAGCATAGCTAAACTGCAAAGATACACGATTTGTGTCCCCTAGCATTTCGAACAGTTTTCGCAGAACTGTGGTCTACTGATACTTGTGCATGTTGATAGGATTGTGTGCATTTGTAGCTTCTTGAAGGCTTCATCTGCAGATTTAGTCTTGGTGACTACTGCTGCATCGCAACTTTGTGACGACAGTGTCTGCAATACGTACAACGCCTCGGCGAGGTTGAAGGTTGTGTAATATGTTGGCGAATTTCCAAAATAATTCCTTTGCTTGCGAAAAAAAGACACAAATTCAATGCTCTAAATGACAAAGTAGTGGGTGAGTGTAGGACATCACGGTTCTATTTCCTTACTTTTAATACGTTACTTGTAGTTACGTTACGCTATGTTTGAGCTACTCTGAACGTTAACTGCCTTTAAATAACACAAAGGTGGGCAGGCGGACCTCCCGGTTTATTCTTCTTTAGATGAACATGGTTGATATTTATTGGTTGCTTTTAAGATACTCGTACTTTCCACGACACAGAAGGAATCTGTCTCCAGGGGTTACCAAGGTAAGGTAGATCAGATTGCACATTTTGCTGTTAATTGACCTGACATTTTAAGTTTTTCTGCCTTTTGCTCTCATTCGCATTTATTCGTAAAGCAATGTAGAAAGGTTTGACTTGGGATGAGAACGCGGGTTATCAAACACTTCATTATCCATCTAATGCACAATATATAATATGTAGATACAATTAAAATTATAAAATATTTAAATATTTTTATAATTTTAATTGTGTCTATATATTATATATTGTGCATTAGTTGGATAATAAAGTGTTTGATTATCATTGATGCACGGTGCAAACATGAAGAACGCGGGTTCTGTTTAGGGTGTTTGTATTCCTGTCAGGTTGTTCGAATTTGTATCAAGCACAAGTTTGCTTTTCGTTAGATTGTAAACCGTTGTCTTTTTCAAATGAAGCCAACTAGGTGAACACTACTTCTTAGTATATTTATTTCAACTTCTCTACATGTTTTGGGCAACTATGTGCCCATCGTCTGGAGGACTTACTGTCTGCAGACCAGACAGCCACCCGTACAGAGTGCAAAATACCAATGCCGCATAGATACAGTAAGTTCTCCTGATGATGGGCACATTGTTGCCCGAAACATGTAGAGAAGTTGAAATAAATATACTAAGAAGTAGTATGCACCTAGTTGGCTTCATTTGAAAAAGATTATACAGGGATGCATGGTCAACAAAACATAAAATTTTGTAAACCGTTGTGTCACTGAGGGACACGTCTCATGTCATTTAGAAGGTTAAAGTTCCCTGTGAAATTTGTGTGCTTTACGTAGTGTCAAAGTATCGCTCACGTGATCTTTTTGTATATTATTTTGAGAGCACTTAGGTGTTTATGGATTGATCCGTAAGTCATTCAGTTCATTCAGATTTAACGAGTGTCTGAAGAATATTTTAATATTTGTCACATGTGAAGCTGTTGGACGTGTTTATGTTGAACTTTGTATGGTGGAGCCTACATTAAAAAGTACCAGGTAAATTAAATTTTCTTTTGTATCTGTTCAATGTAGCTCAAACCTTCCTTTGCAGGATGTCGGAATTGAACTGTTTTGATGTTAACGAAGGGGTACTTATCATAAAAAATGGGTACACGGTGTTGTTGTTGTTTGAGGCACCGCGCTACACGCCGGAAGGTCGCGGGTTCTATTCCCAATGGGAATTTTTCATTAACTACATCCTACCGGCCTCCAACAGCAGTAAGTACCGGGTGTACTCCTGGGGGTGTTTATAGATTGATCCGTGTGTCATTTAATGACTTTTATCTGCACCGAATGAGATTAGATTGGCCCTAAGCGGCGAATCGGTATTAAAGTTGGTTTTTAATGCATTTGCTTGGAGAAAGTGAATATAAAACAGTCAGCTAGGGGGTCTTCTAGTTCAGCTTTGTACTTCAGTGTTGTTGTTCTGGTCTGTTATGAACGGAGTCTTTAGTGACAAGGACTTTGGGCACTCCTGCTGGCTGACAATAGTGAGCTGAATTATGTGGAGGGCAGCAGACCGCTTCATGTGTCTGTGTGGCCAGTCGGGTCGCACCTGAGGCGCTCGGTTCGCTAATCACCGGAATGTTCTGGAATAGAGTCATTCATCGACTGGAAGGCCTCACCTATTGTCTTCAACATGATTGTGTGAAACCCTGCCCACTTCACCAGGATGAATGTATCTTGTAGCAGTTGTCTTCTTTACCCATATTTCTTTCTTTGCTCGTTTCGTTTTCTTTAATTTTGCTTTTCTTTTTTTACCTTCATTTGTTTTTCTTTTTTTTTTTTTTATGCTTTCTGTCATAGCCGGAAAATGTATTCTCAAGATTTTCGTCGTATCTACTGTCATTTAGCCAGTCTGCCCGACAGAAGTACGTTTATTTAAGCTACTATTTGTAATACGAGATCTCATAACTTTCAAGGCGCCAACAATTGTACCTACAAACCAATCTAAAAACTAGCCTGAAGATGGCTCTGTATACGAGCCGAAACATGTAGCTAGAGATACAACTAATACTTCTAATAAACTGAGAGTTGTGTATGACTGTATAATTTTACGCTACATATGTAGAAGTACGTTTATTCACTCCGTACGTACATACAATATATTGATGGAATTAATTTACTTGTTTATTCGTTCCTTCAGTACCGTGTTCAACCGTGTTTGGTGGCCTACTAGGACTGTTAAGTAATGACAGCTGTCAACCTCTGTATTGACAGGACAAGTTGCGTATTACCTAGTTGTTTCATATTAGCTTGAAGGGTTTTCAAAGTGTTGCACTGGGCAGAGAGGCACGGTGGGTCTGAATCTCGTCACGGAATGGAAGGTAGGCTACGAGATGCGATCCTGCGGTCCTTGAAATATCCCACAGTCTTCCCATCAGTAGACGAAACTATTATACGCTATTCAGTATATGTGAAAGCCCTTCGCCTTGCCTGTATACCCCCCCGCCCGCCCGCAAGTTATGTTGTATTTAGGTGAACAATTTTTCGGATCTTTTCAGTAAGAGAGAGATGGGGGAACGAAACCGCAGCCGGCCGGCCGTCCGGTCGCTGCCTGCGTCTTGTTATTACAAAGCATCGGCACCTTTTATTAGGAAAGACCTCAGCTCCGCCCACTTTGTGTGCAGTTTTTCTTTTCTTAACAAGCTGCTCCACACCGAATTTTCACGGTGGGTGGTGAGCCCGACGTTCAGAGAAGTTCCCGTCCTTGTCAAGTGTAAACGAAATTTGTTATCGTGATGAAGGTCTTACATTCGCGTGCTGTGTGACCGGCTTGAGATATCTCGAGTACTTTCAGCTGCTCAGCAAAAAAATAACGACCGTTTGTACGTCTTTAAAGATGCTAGTAGATCGGAAGTTGCATTGCGAAATTTCTGGTTTCCGCTGAGGTGTAATACAGCTCTTCGCTCTACTGGGGTGATACGCGGCGTACGTTGTTAGTTGGTTACCGACGTTTCGGAAGGCCTGTGGGCACCATCTTCGAAAGTCAAGCAGTAAAAAAAAAAAAGAATTATTATTGTATTGATAGTCGAAGGTCCCTGCTACTAGATACATTGCTACAGCGTTGCGTCTTAGAGGGCGCTGACTGCACACTTCCGCGGTTTTCCTGTTGCAGTTAACTGAGCGATCGAAATACCTAATTAACCTTTTGACTCCTAATGTCAACTATAATGGTCGTACCGCACCGCTAACCTCTAAAGTTGCATTTTATATATTTATTCAGCAAATATAGGTACTGAATATTTTAAACATGGTGTATACTCTCCGTTTTTTTTTTCTCTCTTAAAAATGCAGTTTGTTTCATAATTCTAACATATTTGGTTCCTGTATTATTCACATTTTATATACAGGGTGTGCTAAAATTAAAAAAAATAATTCCGGCGCCAAAAGGTTAATTCGTGGCTGAATAGACACGCGTCGCTCTGCTACGCAGGTGCGTCGCCATACCAACGTTTACATCCGTGCGCATATCGCGAGCCATTTTAATTCACTCCGCATTTACGGTAGCGTCATCAGAGAAATTTCGTCTGGTGAAGTTTCTCGATCACCATTTCGAATGCATCCCCCCCCCCGGCCCATATATACACCCTACCATCCGCCCTTCCCATATGTTACGCTTTGACCAACCCTTCCCCAACAATAGTCATGTTAGTTTATTAGTGGGTTTAGTAGTTTTCAGGTATTTCTTGAGAGCGGAAATTGTAATCCGCATTTACTACGGGATCATATGTTTGAATCTTTGTCGTTGATCACGTGTTTTGTTGCATTTTGATATGATTGTTGAAGCCCTTGCAATTGACTGATCGTTTCTCCAAGCATACGTACCGAATATCCATATGATATGTTTTCATTAAACTCCGAATGTGTGTAGGGTCTACATGCACTTAGCGCTGTCGCCGCGATTTAACTGTTTCGGACAAACGTCAAAACTTCGGATATTTCTTTAGCGTGGTCGTTAAAAAGTTTAACGATTCTACAGTGAGAGACGCTTTCGTTGCTGACACTGCAGTTCATCAGCAGTTGCATATTTTGTCTCTGTAATCCGTGTGGGCCCCAACAGTCTGTACCCTGCTGGTTGTGGCATGGGTGGGGCTGATATTCGCCGGGCTCTCCGAGGAAGTCTAGTTCGATGCTAGGCCAGTCGTTGTGACATTTCTGGTGGACATATTGGCACTTGGAGGGGATTCTGTTCGAGCACTTCGGTTCAGTTCTGTCGGTACGTTCCACCACTGCTCCGTATTCATTCCTTCGTCACCGACGCTGTATAATCAGAGCATTTGACAGCGTAATTAAACAACATGCTTCAATGAAATTGGATAGCTCAGTCGGTATAGCGACTGACTACGGGCTGGACGGTCCGGGATCGAATCCCGGTGGGGACGAGATTTTCCGCCCGTCCAGACCGGCCCTGGGGCCCACCCAGCCTCCTGTAAAATGGGT
>Ga0123354_10012007_pt1 | contig 13412 bp, 4 predicted proteins | sample TergutLab28metaG_2_FD_97872 | JGI IMG/M metagenome (GOLD analysis project Ga0123354, IMG submission 97872) | Labiotermes labralis P4 segment gut microbial communities from Petit-Saut dam, French Guiana - Lab288 P4 | ecosystem: Host-associated > Arthropoda: Insects > Digestive system > Gut ... | reverse complement strand
CCAACCTCGGCAATAAGCAGCAAAATTTGCGCCGCGCCATGAATGCCATACATCAAAACATTGGCAAAATCCTTGCTGAATCCTCTATTTACGAAAACGAAGCAGTAGGTTTTGAAGGAAATGCTTTTTTAAATCAGGTAATTAAAGTTGAAACGGCGCTGTTGCCGGAGCATTTATTACAAAAAACACAAGAGATTGAGAAAAAATTAGGGCGCACTCAGAAAACTGTCATCGAAAACGGAGCGCCGGTGTATGAGAACCGAATTATTGACATTGACATTTTGCTGTACGATGATTTACAGATAAATACGGAAACATTGACGATTCCGCATCCGAGGATGTTGGAACGTGAATTTGTGATGAAACCGTTGAATGAAATACTATCGTTTTTTTTCTAATTTTGCCGTAAATTCAATAACCATGTTTAAAAGAAGTTTATTAACAACCCTTTTTTTATTTTCCGTAATGGCGTTCGTTGTGCAAGCTTGGCATTCCCATTCGCTGCACTTTGGCGCTATCGTTTTTGGGCAAAATGCGATGGCAGAGCCGGAGCGGGATAACGATATTATTTCAAAATTCAGCGCGCTTTCTACGCAGCAACTCTTGGATACTGCCGAATATTATGTGAACAAGAGTTGCAATGATATTGCCTTAATTTGTTATAGCTTAATTATTAACACCGTTGCAAGAGATGCGGATGTTGAGCAACAAAAAAGAGTGATTGAGGCGTATAACAAAGCGGCAGTGCTGAACTACTATATGTGTGATTTTCGCACGGCATACGAATTGCTGATTAAGGGGTTGCTTCTGTGCGAAAGGACAGATTATTTTGCGTACCAAACAAGAATTTTAACCAATATCGGCATTATCTATTTTCGTTTTAATAAGTATGATATTGCAAAATCTTATTATTTAAAGGCATTGCAACTGTGCCAAGATATTACAGTAGTGGAGGTTATCCTTAATAATTTGGGCGAAACAGAGTTGCAATCCGGCAATATGGACAGCGCCTACTATTACTTGAGCAAAGCATTGCAATATAGTCGGCAAAACAAAGCATTTGACATGCATAACATATTGAATACCATGGCTTTGTTTTATGAAAAAAACAAGCAGTTCGATTCGGCATTTTACTACTACCGCTTATCGCTTGAGGTTTCAACAAAAAATAATAAAATTGAAACCAAAGCAGAAAGCTTATCCAATTTGGGGAATCTGTTTTTTAAAACCGGAAAAAAGGATTCGGCAATTTATTACATTAATTTGTCTAATGTGATTGCCGAAGAAAATAATCTTCCGAGAATTTTAATTGAAAACTACCTGATATTATCACAAATAGAAGAATCGAAGGGATATACGGTAAAGGCTTTTAATTACTTTAAGAAACATGCAAGCTTGAGAGATTCCGTATTTAATGTTGAAAAATTTGCAGACATTAACCAACTGCAGCGATTGTATGAAGTTTCTAAAACCAATCAACAGATAGAGCAACTTACTATTGAACAACGGGTTAATGAGCGAACTATTTATTATCAAGGGATCATTCAATCCATTACTTTTGGGATTTTGGTTTCGGTAATAATCATATTGCTATTCATATATTTTCAAAATAGAAGATTGAAAACTGCCTATAAAGTGTTGTTTGAAAAAAACATGGAAATTTTTGATTATCAGAAGCATTCAAAAGAGACTTATTTGGAAAAATACAAAAAGAGCGCCCTCAAGCATGATATGCACGATGAGCTTTTGAGTAAAATTTTAACACTTATGGAAGATGTAACCATCGTTTGCAATATTCATTTTTCGGTTGATAAATTGGCGGAATTGGTGCAGTCGAATCAAAAATATGTTTCACAAGTAATTAACACTGCATTTAAGAAAAGTTTCCGCCCGTTTGTAAACAGTTATAGAATAAGAGAAGCGCAACGCATTTTCTCAGAGCCGGATGCGCTAAAATATAGCATAGAATCTATCGCCCTTCGCGTAGGTTTTAAATCTCGAAACGCTTTTGATGGTGCTTTTAAAGAGATTACCGGGGTGAGTCCCAGTTTTTATCTAAAATCGATGCAGGAGCAAAGTACGTTGTAAGCATTTTTCTCAAATTCCTGAATTTGGGTAAAAAGAACTCTGCTTTTTTATCTTAATGTGTGGTATTATTATTATTTTGCCCAACCATTTGAAAAAGTAATATTCATTAAATCATTAAAATCTTTATTTATGAACACAAATTTATTTAAACCATTAGTTTTGATTTTGTTAAGTGTAATTTTTGCGCTATTACATGCAGGTCAATTGCATGCTCAAACAACGGTAACCACTCAAACACAGTTTTACGGTTATTGTTATTTGGGAGCGCCCACCGGTCCGGTAAAATTTCTGCCTTCACCGGAAATTGAATTAACAACAATCGCGCAGAATAGCAGCTATTTTGTACATGCAGGAGAATATGCCGACAATACCTGGTATGCATACACTTACGGAACCTTTACGGGCACCTATTCTTTTGCATCCATTAATTTGGCAAACGGCGCCATGTCTCATTTGGGATATGTATCCGGCTATGGCGCATATCTCGACGCAGACTATGTTGCAGATATGACCTACTGCTACAAAAATAGCACCATGTATGCCTTAAAAAGTGCAACAACGAATATATTGACCACCGTAGATATAACATCCACGCAAAAAGGAAAGCACACGGCGCTTGGAACCATTACCGGCACCGATGCCAAATTAATTACGCTGGCAGCTCATATTAGCGGTCAATTGTATGCCATTGGGAATGATGCCAAATTATACGCAATAGATCCTGAAACATTGAGCGCCACGCTGATAGGCAATGTCGGCATTGAAGATTTTACATTTACAACACGGCAATCCATGTCGTTCGATCACGGTTTGGGCACATTGTACTGGCTCTCTGAAGACGGCAACCTTTACACTGTAAACAGAACCACCGGAACTGCAACGCTTGTGGGCGCTTTGAATGAGATAACCCGTAAAATTACCGGCATCTTTACCATTTTTGAAAGCGCAGGAGAACACACGCCCACCAGAGTTCAAAATTTGCAGGCAACCAATGGGGCAAGCGGGGCGCTCGTTTTATCTTTGGCATGGACAAATCCTGCCCAAACGCTGAACGGCGATCCGCTATCCGCTTTAACCGCCATAAAAATATTCAGAAACGGAACTCTTTATGAGACTTTTACCGGAAATTTAACCCTTGGAGCTTCCGTGAACTGGAGTGATCCAAGCCCCGAAAACGGCATGCAAACTTACAAAGTGGTGCCCGTGAATAGCAACGGCGACGGCGCAGTCTCTTCATTAACCATTTACGTAGGAATTGATATTCCATTGCCTGTTACCAATTTAGTGCTGGCAAAAGATGAAAACGGACGTCCTAAATTGACGTGGAGCGCACCCACCGCAGGAGTAAACGGCGAATGGATAGGCGCTGTTACTTACGACATTGTGCGCAACCCGGGCAATGTTTCCGTAGCCACCAACATTTCAGCAACTACTTATACCGATTTGAGCGAGTTGGAGTTAGGAAAATATACGTACTCCGTAACTGCCAAAACTTCAGCCGGAAGCAGTACGGCTGTTCAAACCACGGCTACGGTGCTGGGCAATCCTTACCCCGTTCCATGGCGTGAAGATTTTGATTCTCAGAGTAATTTTGACTTGTGGACGGTTATAGATGCCAACAACGACAATACCAGATGGCTTCGTTCCGGATCCGGCGGAAATACAACGCCCGGCTCCACATATTGCAACACATCATATAGCAGAGTTACCGATGATTGGCTGATTACGCCGCCCATTCAATTGGATGCTTCCAAATTATACGTGTTAAGGTGGGTGGATAAATGCTTGTCTGCCAACTACACAGTAAGTTATAACTTAACAATGGGAACCGATGCTACCATTACAGCTCAAAACATCGCTTTGCATAGTTATCTCATTCAACAAGTGGGAACGCCGCTTTTTAACGAAAGAGAGTTCATTCTGCCTCAGGTAGCCTCAACCGGAGCTTATCATATTGGGTGGCACTGCACTACGCCCCAAAGTCAAACAAGTTTATATCTTGATGATATTGAGATTGTTGAATTGCTTGAAAACGATTTAAAAGCCGTTTCTTTAACCGGAAACAAAAATATCTCCGCCGGTTTTGCGCAAACATACACGCTGGTTGTTAAAAATCAAGGTATTGCAACTGTTGAAGCCTTTACGGTTAATATGTACGACGAATCGGAAACGTTGCTTGCTTCTACATCTTATGCCGGCACGTTGTCCATAGGGGAGATCACCGAGGTGGCGATTGAATGGACGCCGGAGCTTTCTATGGTAGGCGCTCGTACGCTTACCGCAGTAGTTGTATTTGCAGAAGATCAAGATATTACAAATAACAGCGCCCATTTTAATGTTACGGTTTTTCCATTCGGAACGATCGTTTCTACGATTGGCGAAACGGACTTTACCTCGCAACACTACATGCCTTTTAATATAGGCATGAGGCACAGTATGGCGCAAAACATCTTCTTTGCCCATGAAATAGGAACAATCGGGCTGATAGAGCAGCTCTCTTTCTTATCGGAATTTACAAACGCCGTAAACGATGTTCCGGTAAAAATTTATATGCTAACAACCACACAAGCAAATGTTTTCGGCTGGAACAAAGAAGCATCGGTGCTTGTTTTTGAAGGAAATATTGATATTCCGGCAGGTACGGCTGCCAACCCTTCCGTGCTTACCATTGTATTGGATATGCCGTTTTATTACGGAGGAAACAATTTGGTAATCAGAACTGAACGCCAAATGGTAACCGATTTTATTTCTAACAGCGCCGCTATTAGGTTTAAAATGGCTAAAACGGGCGGCGACATCAGCAACAGGAGCGCATATTGGAGCCACAACTCCATGCAGTTCGACTGGCAAACGCCCACATACATAACCTATCATCCCCGTATTTCTATCGGATTTAACATTAACGGCAATGCACTGAGCGGTACGGTAACCTCAGGTATCGGCGCAGTTGGAAATGCAAACGTTAAAATTCTTGAAACTCCTTTTGAAACTTATACAAACGCTCAGGGAAACTACCAATTTCCCTTAATACCTGCCGGAACTTATCAGGTGGAATTTTCCAAGTTGGGCTATGAAACTACTACGGAAGAAGTAATTATTACACTCGACAACGCTGTGGTACTGAACGCTGTACTGGAAAGCTCGGGCACTGTTTCCGTAAGCGGAAACGTTTATTTAGATGATGATGCAACGCCATTGTCAGGAGTAACCATCCGGCTTATTGCAAGCGATGTTACTTTTGAAGCATTAACAGATGAAACCGGAGCCTTTTTGCTGGAGGATGTTTATAAAGATAAAATCTATAATTTGCATGTGTTCCGCGCCGGATGTAAAGAGTATAACGAAGAGGTTATTGTTGAAGTAGAAGATGTTGAAATAGAAGATATTATATTAAATTCATGTGCAAGTAATCCTGTAAATCTTCTTCAGGCACAGCTCAATACACCCACATGGTACGATATTAAACTGACTTGGGATGAAGCTATACCCGGAATTAATACTGTGGTGGGTCATCGTATCTACAAAAATGGAAAATTTGTAACGCAAATAGCCGGTAATATCAATTCGTTTATTGATGCAGGGTTGGCGCCCGGTACTTACACCTACAGTGTTACTGCATTTTGGTCGAACGATTGCGAATCTGGAGCAAAAGTAGCCCCTCCTGTTACTATAGAGCTGCATGAATGTGATGTACCCGTTGTACAATATCCTCTTATAGAAGGCTTTGAATCCGGCGTTTTGGGTACTTGCTGGACGCAACAGCATTTTTCAGATCTTCATTACAATTGGCAAGTGGTTACCGATGGCGCCAATGGACCCGGCACTTTTGGAGGTCCCATCAACCATCCTCACTCCGGTCAGTACAATCTCCGGCTTTATGGCGCCATACCCTACGGCTGGACGCAAGAAACGGCAACCAGATTGTTTATGCCTTTGATGGATATTTCGGGCTTAACCTCTCCTGTGCTCAACTTTTGGTATGCGCATCCCAATTGGTTTGGCAGAATAGATGGCTTGAAAGTATATTACCAAAATGAAATAAACGGCGAATGGCACCTTATTATGGAGAGCGAGGTTGTAAATACTACCACATGGAAAGAGGCTCTTTTGGAACTTCCAAATCCTTCCGCATATTATCGTATCGCTTTTGAAGGAATTGTAAATCATGGCTTTGGAGTAGTATTAGATGATATTAAAGTAATGAATGACCTCTGCCAACCGGTGCGGAATTTAATCTACACACAAGAAACAGAGAAAAAAGTGGTAATCTCATGGGAGATCCCCGAAGCATTCAACGTTACTTCCTATACCATTCTTCGTGATGGAGCTATAGTGGCAGAAAATATCACCGAAACCTCCTTTACCGAAACGGATATTGCCATAGGTACCTACGAATATGGAGTGAAAGTAATGTACGACAAACCCTTATGCAACGAATCGGAAGAATCGTTCATTAACGTAACAGTTTCCGGCAAATGTGAGAATGTGGAAAATATAGAAGTACAATTACTTACTTCATCATCTATTCATCTCAACTGGATAGCTCCAAATGCCATTAACATTGAGTATTACAACATCTATAGAGATGATGAGCTGATAAATACTACTCAAGATACCGAATACACGGATGAGGGAGTTCCCGAAGGGCAACACAAGTATGGAGTATCTGTAACCTATTTTGATAAAGATTGTATAGAATCTGATATTGAAGAGATTACAATATTAGTTCAATGCAAACCTGTAGAAAATCTGAATATCGCACTTCAAAACAATAACAGAGCTATAGTTACCTGGTCGTTGGAGCATGATGTTGCTTCATTTAAGATAATTCGTGATGGCAACATTATTGAAACTACCCGCGCCTTTCAATATATTGACCGTGGGCTTGCTGCCGGGCAAACCTTCCAATATACTGTAATTGCCTTATATGATGCAGGTTGTGAAAGCGCGCCGACATCAAACTCTGTAACTACAGTATGCGATGATATTCAAACTATTGGAGTATCCATACCGGCTGAGGGCGATTGCTCGGCAATACTAACGTGGACACCTGCCAATGATCTATCGGCAGAAGATGGCATTGTTTTTAGCAATGGAAACTATTATTCCGAAGATGGAATTGGTTGTATGGGCTACAATGTCAGCATCTGCGATTTTAACAGAGTGGGATTTTCTGTGTATCGTTCTCTGCAAGAAAAAGTAACAGACGATTTTGTACTGCCCAGAAGTGTATATGTGGAGGAAATGAGTTTTTACATTTGCACTCCTTTAACCATGCCATTTGATCCAGAAATGCAAATTGTTGAGGCAATTTACGTTACCATATACGATGGAAATCCGGCAATGGGCGGAACCTTAATTTGGGGTCGTGATGCGCAGGGCATATTTGATCCCGATCCGGAAGCTAACCGGTTAAAGTCATGTACATTTACGAAGGCTTTCAGAGTGCATCCAAGTCCTGAAGCCGGAGGTTTAGAAAGCTGTGAACGTCCCATTTATAAGGTAACAGCTGCTATTGAAGACGTGCTCCCCGCAGGAACTTATTGGGTTGCATTTAATTTGGATAAAAAATTAGAATATACCTACAGTGCTGATATGTACGCTGTTCCGGTTCCAAACGCAAGCGGAAACGCATACAGAAAACCATATAACGGACCATGGGAGCCCGCCTCAGAATTTGACGGCAAACAATTGGCACTACCTTTTGAAATAAAAGGAACGCCGGTTACGATAGATAAATTCAATATATATCGTAATGGTTTGTTAATCAAGGAAAATCATGTAGGCAATTCTTTTACAGACACCAATATTGAAGAAAACACTCCATACATTTGGGAGGTTGCCAATCTTTGCGCAAATGGAGAATCTAACCGCATATTTGTTGAAGGAACTTGCATTAGAAACAGTATCGCTCAATTTGATGAAGAAGTTGTAAAGATCTATCCAAACCCGGCAGGAAATTATGTGATTATTGAAGGTGAGCATCTGAGAAAAGTAGAGATTTATCATGTAACCGGAAGATTGGTTGAAAGTGTGGTATTCAATAATCCCGATAAACAGCAGGTTGACTTAAAACAGTGTACTCCTGGGGTTTATTTTTTCAAGACTTTTTATTCCGGAAGTAAGATTTCGGTGCATAAGGTTGTGATCACTAAGTAAAAAGTTGCTTATTTTTGAAGAAAAAATGCAATTTTTAGCGAAAAGTGCTTATTTTTCGTGTTTTTTAACATATTGATTATTAGCGAAATAATTTTTTGAAATTGATTTTTGCATGAAAACTTTTATATTTTTGCCGCGAAGTTTAATAACATAAAAATTTTTATTATGAGAAGTAAAAAGTATCCCCCAAGAGCCACATTCGAAAGCGCCTGGGCGCTAGTTCAGGAAAATGCGCAATCGCTTAAAATCATGGAAAAAGAAAACAAGAGAGAGCGGAAAGAACGGAAAGAATCAATGAAAGCCATGAAAGAAAAAGAGGAGATGGAGCGAAAAGAGCGGAAAGAATCAATGAAAGCCATGAAAGAGAAAGAGGAGATGGAGCGAAAAGAGTGGAAAGAATCAATGAAAGCCATGAAAGAAAAAGAGGAGATGGAGCGAAAAGAGTGGAAAGAATCAATGAAAGCCATGAAAGCAGAAAGTGAGAAAGAGTGGGAAGAGTTTAGAGCATCAATGAAAGCCATGCAAAAAGAGCTTGGCGGTATCTCAAAATCAAACGGAGAGGTGGCAGAATCCTATTTTCAAAATAGCTTCAGGGAAAGTATGCAGTTTGCAGGGCAAAAATTTTATGGTATTTCACCCAATCTTAGAAAAGCTGATGATCGACTTAACCTTAAAGGCGAATACGACTTGGTGCTGTATAACTGCACATCGGTAGTAATCATTGAAATTAAGTACAAATCTCGCGAAAAAGATGTGAAAGAATTGCTCGAAAAAATGCCGACTTTTAAGCAACTGTATCCGGAATACGCAACTTATAATCTTTATCTTGGAATTGCCGCGCTGCATGTTACCTCTGCTGCAGAGAAAGCCTGTATAGAACAAGGAATTGCCGTCATTAAGCAGGTAGGAGAGAGTATGGTGATTGTGGATACGCATTTAAAGGTATTTTGAAGCAGTACGGAAGCGATTTACATAATAACAAAACCATTAATAAAAATATTATGAGCACAAAGAAAGAAAAGCAACAGTACGAGTTTTCCGAAGAGGAACCCACCATCGTGGAAGAGCCTTTTATGCCGCTTCCCACATTGAATTTAGATTTATCGAAACGCTACACGTATGCGGATTATTTAACATGGTTCGATGACGTGCGACGGGAACTAATAGATGGTTTTATTCATCTAATGTCGGCGCCCGTACGCATACACGCTCGTATTACAAGTAGATTGAATTATACAATAGAGAAATACATTGTGGAAAATAAAGGGCATTGCCATGTTTACCATGCCCCATTCGATGTCCGTATTCCTAAAGATGGTTACAGAGAAGATAATAAGATCTATAATGTAGTTCAACCGGATGTTTGTGTGATTTGTGATCTATTCAAATTAGATAAGAAAGGCTGCATTGGCGCACCGGATTTGATTGTGGAGGTATTATCGCCCTTCACATTTAAAAAAGATTGGAATTACAAATTCAACCTCTACGAAAAAGTAGGCGTGCGGGAATATTGGATTGTTGACCCCATAGCCAAAGCAGTCCATGTTTTTTTGCTGCAACCCAATGGTTATTACGATGATGGAACTGTGTATGAATGTACCCAAAAAGCGCCGGTGCATATTTTTGAAGGGTTGGAAGTTGACTTGGGGGTGTTGTTTGAAGAGTAAATTTTCGTAGTTATTTTTTCGCAAAAACTTACTCAAAATTTCATATTTTCATATTGCATTTTCTCGAAAAAAAAATTAGTTTTGCCGCCTATCATAACTATATATATTTTTACTTTTAAAATAGAATAATAAAAATGAATTATCTTACAAAAAATACGATGAGTTATATTGCTTAAAAATAATTAATTAAATAAAAAAACAAAAAAAATATCGCTTATGAAAAAAAATTACTTTTCTTTCTTTAAATAATTGCTTTTAACAGCTGTAATGCTATTTGGAAGTATGGGTGTGTTTGCAGGTATAATAACAGTAATACCAAATCAAGCAACAACGGGTTCAACCTCTAATGCTTATGTAACAACTTTAACAGAATTTACAGCAAATGGAATAGGATACGCAATAAATGCGTGGAATCCGAGTAGTTTACAAGTGAGAGGGACTGCTACAACTCCACAATTTCAGTTTTATAACACGACTGTAATTCCGGGTGTTATTACAAAAGTTACAATGAATTTAAATGCTAATACGGGTGTAAATACCGGCACAAATTGCTTAAATACAAATAACATACACCTTATTACCGGCACCACTGCTCAAACCGGAACAAGCACAACAGGTTCAATCACTGCAACGGCAGGAACGGGTTGCATTTATTGGGAACTATCTGGAGATGATACGTTTTTTAGAATTCAGTTTGTATCAGGAGCAACTACAGGAAGTGCCTACATTACAAATATTGTAATAGAATATGCTGATGATGCACCTACACAAGTTGCCACCCCTACCTTTACCCCTCCCGCAGGTACCCATACAGAGCCACAAGATATAACCATTACTTGCACCACGCCAAGCGCTACTATCTATTATACGCTTGACGGTACCGAGCCAACCGCTGCTTCAACAGAGTATGAAAATCCAATTCCTGTAACTTCCGATGTAACCATTAAATCCATAGCCATAGCCGATGGATTGGAAGATAGCGAAATTGCAGAAGCAAGTTATTTTATTCGTAGCTGTGGGGTATTTGTAGATTTTGAAAGTAGCACTTGGACAGGTTCCAGTTATGCGGCACGAGACGTAAACGATGAATGGGGGCGATGGCGCGTTGCAGGTGTTGTAACAACCGGCGATGCAAGTGACCGCTCTACCAGCGGTAGAAGCATTCGTTTTAGAGGAAACGCTTCCGATATTAACGATGCTTTAAACAGAGTTGAAATGCTCTTCGACAGACCCAACGGAATACGTACGGTTACATTTGACTACGCTTCTTATGGTACTCATAGTGGTGGAATTATTAATCTTGATTACTCTACCAATCAAGGAGGCACATGGACTAATGTAGGTAGTGTTACCGCACCATCTTGGGCAGTCGGCGGTAGCGTCATGCAAAAAGCTAACTTCACCGTAAATGTTTCCGAAAGCGCACGTATCCGCATTACTAAAAGTTCACAAACCGGCAGCACAAATGTTAATATTGACGACATCTGCATTACCGACTATTACCTTTCTGTTGCTCCCGTCACTTTCTCCCACAGCACCAATACCTACTTCTCTCCCATAACCCTTTCGTTGCAAACGGAAACCGAAGACGCCACCATTCGCTATACTTTAGATGGAAGCGAGCCTACCGAAATTTCGGACATATACAGCACATCGCTCAATATTGATACTACCACTACTGTAAGGGCTAAGGCATGGAAAACCGGTATGGCGCCCAGCGGCATTCACACCGCTACCTTTACTTTCCCCATTAATGTGCCCAACATTGCGGCATTCAAGACGGGTGCCAACAACACCGTTTACCGCATTACCGGCAGCGTTGCCTTCGTATATAGAAGCGGACGTAATATGTATGTGGTAGATGATACCGGAGGATTGTTGATTTTTGATAACAGTACGCCGGTCATTACTAATTCCTATAACAATGGAGACGTCATCAGCGGAGGTATTATAGGCTCTTATAACCTTTATGCCGGGCTCAACCAACTCGTTCCTCTCCAAAATACTGCAGCAGGAATACAGGGCGAACCGATAGAACCCACCGTAGTTACAATGGCAGATCTTTTGACATATTTCCCTATATACGAATCTATGCTCATTAAATTGGAAGAGGTTAATTTTACGGCAGCAGCCACTTTTAACATGGCTACAGAAAGAAATATAGGAATTACTCAGGACGTTGAAACCATGCTTTGCCGAAATCATTTCGACAGTATTAGCGGCTTTACCACTATTACTACGGGACGTTACGATATTACCGGTTTTGCCATTCCTTTTAACACCGACAGGCAAATTGCGCCGCGGAATTTGGGGGATATTGTTCTTGTTTCCACCCCTCCGCAGCTCTTCTGCAACGGCGAAGGCACCGAGCTTAACCCTTACGAAATATGCGACGACGAAGCATTAGCGCTCCTGGCATCTTTGGTTAACGACGGAAACAACGCCGTTAATGACAAATATTTTATTCTAACCTACGATATTGATTTGCAAAACTATACAAATTGGACGCCGATAGGAAACAACAGCAACCCATTCAAAGGCAATTTCAACGGAGACGGAAAAGTAATAAGTAATCTTACCATTATTAACCATAATTCTAGTGATAATTCTGCAAAGGGTTTATTTGGTAATATGGAAGACGCTACAATTATAAACCTTGGCATAGACTGCTCTATTGATGCATGGAACTCTGATATTGGCGGTTTGGCAGGATTTATGAATGGTGGTTTAGTTGAAAACTGCTACGTAACCGGCGAGGTCAGGGGAGGTAGTAATGTTGGCGGTTTGATTGGAGGTATTTATCCCGGTGATATAAAAAACTGTTATACCACTTGCAATGTAGGATATGGAGTTACTGTCGGTGGTTTAGTGGGGTCTTTAGGTGGAACTATCGAAAACTGTTACGCCACAGGAAGAGTGGAAGGCTTTGATTTTATTGGCGGCTTGGTAGGTAGTAATTTCGGCACTATCCAAAACAGTATAGCGGCAAATGAATGGATTTTTATAGACATACAACCTTTTCAAGAACCTGAACCTGGAGAAGATATGATTATGGTTAACGCTGGTTGTATTGCAGGAACTTGGGGTAATTCCACAAATAACTACGCCAGTCAAAATACATTATTTGCGTTTGTGTCAGAATGGGATCTATTTCCACAAGGCGATCCGGGGCAGTCCATCCCTGAAGAAACCCTGAAAACTCTTGCTTTCTACAGCGAAGCAAACAACTGGTACGACGCTCCTTGGAGCATCTCCGGCGCAGACAACCCTAACGCCATCTGGAAGATTTGCGATGAGGAAAGTTTCCCATTCTTCCAATGGCAGGAGGAGACTTGTTCGGAAATAGTACCTGTTGCTACCCCCGTCATCTCCCCTGCAAGCGGTGTGTTTGCTTCCGGCGAAGTTCTCTCCGTTACTATCACCTGCACCACAGAGGGCGCCAACATCTATTATACCACCAACGGCTCTACCCCAACTACCTCCTCCACACTCTATACT